>WNFE01000656.1_pt1 | contig 24977 bp, 23 predicted proteins | sample 5400451 | NCBI WGS metagenome assembly WNFE01 (sample SAMN13153344, study PRJNA577476) | soil metagenome | isolation source: 200 cm saprolite under Douglas fir tree site 2 hole 2 | place: USA:California | collected 2015-04-18
GCCGGCAGTATTTGCGAACGCAGAACTCTATGATCCATCCACGGGAGCTTTTACTCGGACCGGCAACATGATCACAGCGCGCAATAAATATGCTGCCACGCTCTTGCCGAGTGGCAGAGTTCTTATCACCGGCGGCACCAACGAAACCGGAAGGCACGGCCTAACGCAGGCGGAGATTTACGATCCTGATAAAGGTATTTTCTTTGCCACAGCCGATATGAACAGCGCGCGATACAAGCTCCACAACGCATTAGTGGTGCTGCCGAATGGTAAGGTGGTGGTCGCTGGTGGCGCGCAGTCTGTGGAGATCTACGATCCCGTCACCGGGACATTCAGCACTGCGGTTGGCAGTATTGATGCGGCACGTTACTTTGCCACTGCAACCTTGCTACAGAACGGCAAGGTACTCATTGTAGGCGGCTACCGTATGGGCATCGTCAGCACATCGGAAGCGTGGATATACCAATCTTAAGACATAAGACGCCGGGGCGCCGCCGAACAACTCGTTGGACGCGAGCGGCGGGAGCTTGTTTCGTACCTTGCCTGGTGCGGCTAATGGTGCTTTGATTCGCGCCGTTGAGATAGTAAAACTTATCTCACGGGTCAACTCAACCGTTGGGCACTTGTCCGCAGAATCGGCGTGAATAAATGAGAATTCTTCTCGCAGGTTGTTTCGTACTTCTAGCGTGTTTTGGGGTGGTAGCACAAACTCGCCCATCGGGAGACGCTTCACTACTTCGGCCTACGGACATTGCTTATACTGATGCAATGCAGTTCTCTCGTTTTCTCAATCAGCACAATATCGCTGTGAAAAGTATTCCAGATAATGGAGCTGAAAAAGTTTCGGCGATGGAGCGCCGCACACATAACGATGAAGGCGAACGCAATTACGTTTACTCATTTCGTGGTCAGCCACAACCAAATCCACCGGCGGACATATTCATTGCTGCTCGGCCAATGTATTTCATAACGCATGGCGGTTGGTTCATCGTGACTCTTAACGAGACGACTTCTAACGCGGTAAAATCTCTTTTTTGAAGAGCCGTGCTCTTGATTGATTGAATCGAAGGTCGGATGTAATCGCCGCGCCCGGTTCAACTCGATCGTTATGCGCTTCTCCCAATGACAACGCACCTTTGAGGAAGCGCGGGATTTTGAGCCCTTAACTACACGCGAGGATTAGAAGTGAAACTCGACTTCCACATTTACACCGTGCACTGGATGTTTTGGGGCGCCTTTGGTCTCACGCGCGTCATTCTTCGCAGCCGCGATCGGAATGACAGAGGTGCAGCTGACACAGCACCGATCTGGCAGAAAGCAAACGCTGCTCCGTTCTCCCGCGCGCTCCTGGCGTTCCACGCGCTCGCCTTTGGCGTGATGTACTTCGGGATCGGCTGGGCAGTGATCCCGGGGCGTGTACCCAACTGGTTTCCCGGCCAGCGCGTTGCCGGCACGCTGGTCATCGCCGGAGGCGCCGCACTGGTGGTCTCGGCGCTCGTCTATTTTCGCTCGTGGCGTTTCCGCGCGACACTCGACAAGAGTCATCAGCTCGCCACCGGTGGTCCATTCCGAATCTTGCGGCACCCGATCTACATGGGATTGAACCTGCTGGCGCTGGGCACCGCACTCTGGGTCCCCACCGCGATCGTGTGGGCCGCATTTGTGCTCATGGCGATTGGGAGCGATCTGCGAGCGCGCGCCGAGGAGACCCTCCTCAGGCAGGCCTTTGATTCCTCGTATCGCGAGTACTGTGCGCGCACACGGCGATTCGTCCCTGGTATCTATTGAAGCGTTGCTTAAGACGGACCAAAAGCATCATGTCGTGTGGAGGCAAATCAACCATGTTGGTATCTTTCTTATGAATGGTAATGGCTGCTGACAGCGGCGCGTACAACAAATCGTCGGACCGGAGCGCGGGGAGTGTGTTTCGTAACTTGATTGATTGAACTAAGGTTGAATGTAATCGCCCCGTGAGATAGAAAGTCTTATCTCACGGGGTCAACTCTGACGTTGATATGGGCTTCAAAACTTTCCCAGGAGCGAGGATGAGAAATGCATTCCCTGGTGCGGTGCCTGAAATACCTGTAAGCGATATCAACAAAGCCACCGCATATTACGAGAGCAGTCTTGGCTTCAAACATAGACTGGGCCTGCGTGCTGTTGGAATGTTGGAAAAGACCATCAGCTCTATGGAACGTCTTCTCTGGATTTATTCTTATTGGTGGAGGATTCTTCATAACGAAAGTACTATTTCCCGACAAACCGCCCTCTGATTGGTTTCACGCGTCGCAGGGAATCTCGATTGTGTTCGTCTGTTTTTTCGCTCTCGGCTGGGCTTTTCGTCGCAAAATTATGTCGTCTTACTGACGCCGATGTCGAACAAATTGTTGGATCGGAGCGCGGGGAGCGTGTTCTTTAACTTGTCGTTGGCTTCGACGTTGCTGATAATCGCCGCGCCCGGTCAACCGTTGGGCGGCTTGCACGCAGTATGTAAATGACGCAAGAGAAACCTATGATTGAAACTGCAAGGCTTAAACTTATTCCGTGTGAGCTGAAGCACTTTGAGGCAATCTTACAAGACCAAGGGCAACTTGAGCAGTTGCTCGGCGTCACAGTATTAGACAATTGGTTTAATTTTCCGGGCGTGGCAAGCATTGAAGCGATACAATTTAGTTATGAATATCTAAAAGCTAACCCGGATGCCCTTGGCTGGTGGACGTACTTTTTTATTCACGTGAAAGACAATGCGCTTGTTGGGTTAGGTGGATACAAAGGCAAAGCTGATGAATCGGGCATGGTTGAGATTGGCTACGCGATTATTCCTGATTACCGATGTAAAGGTCTGGCGACAGAAGCTGCTGGAGGCCTGATCGACCATGCTTTCTCAGATACGCATATTAGAAGGGTTGAAGCTCATACGCTGGCAGAACATAATGCCTCGACGAGAGTGTTGGAGAAAGTGGGAATGGCGAATGTTGGAATAGCGCATGATCCGGACGTTGGTGAAGTATGGCATTGGAGTTTGAGTAAAGAAGATTATCAAAAGACTTGAATCGTCGAGCCGTCCAACAAGTCATTCGACCGGAGCGCGAATAGCATTGCTGTCATGCGCGAGGCCGGGATGATTTCGAGGTTGTGTGCGCCGCCCGGTTAATTCGGACGTTATGTTTCATCCCCCCTCAACTTGGCTGCTCGATTTGTTCTTGAACAACATCTGGCTGGCAATCGCGCTTTGGGCGGTTTTGTATTGTCTCGATTACATCTTCACCATGACTGCAGCGCGCTTCTACCGCGACGGTGCCCAACAGCACTATGCATTTCCGGAAGGCATCGAACTCAATCCGTTTTTTCGGGACGATGTCGCCAAGATTCGTACAATCAGCTTTCGCTTCTTTTTGCTTTTGTTCTTCGTCGTCGGCCTCCTGCTGATCATTTACGAATTGAATATTCCCGAGGCGTTCGCTGTCGTTTGGGGCATGTTCGTGGGCATTCAGTTGGCGAATCATTGCCGCCACATCCGAAATCTGGTCGTGTTCTCTTATGCGCGACGGTCTGCCGGCGTAACCGGCAAAATACAGTACGCACATTGGCTGAGCTTGCGCTTGTCGTCAGTCGACTTCTTTTGTTTCGGCGTGCTGTTTCTGCTTCTCTTTTTGTTGTGGGGACACCTGTTCGTCCTCGGCGCAACTCTCGGTTGTCTTTCGCTCGCGCTCAGGCACTTGATAGACTCTGCGAAGAAACGGAAATCGCTGCCCAAGGACCAAACATAACAAATCGCTGGGTCGAAACGATTCATGTTTCCGATCGGAGGAAGCAGCTATGCGACGTAAGAATTGGCGAATCGTCATTGCTGGTCTCGTTCTTATTGTTATTGCACTAGTGTTTTTCTTCTTCATGCTGTCCGTTGCATCGAAGTCAAACGACCCTGTGGCGTTGATGCAGACGGTTGGAACAGTTGCTGGCGCCGTCGGCGGCATCAGCCTCGTCATGATCATCATCGGACTGATCGGCAAGAGGGTTTAGCACCGATTCCTATTTGCGTATCACCGATCGAAGCCGAGAATCCAAGTGGCAGTTGACGCTGCTCTCGAACCTTTCGTGGGCGACCCAACAATTCCAGAGAAAGAAGAGCTTTGGCTTTCGCTGCTTCCTTCCTTGTCCTCTGAAGGCCCTTGAGGTAAACAATTGTTTACTGATGAAGCACCAATCCCGTATGGACTCTCTCGATCTGTCCGCGATAGCTCATCAAGCCATGATTGACGCTGGCTTTGTGCCGGACGTGCCGCCTTCGGTCCTCGCTGAATTGGGGTCACTCGAGTCGCATCGACAGGCGGTTGTCGCAGGTTCTTCAGCCCGAGACTTGCGCTCTTTGTTGTGGTCGTCAATAGACGATCGCAAGTCACGGGATCTCGATCAAGTTGAGTACGCTGAACGCCTGCCAAATGGCGACATTCGCGTGCAAGTGGGCATCGCCGACGTTGATGCACTGGTACAAAAAGGTTCGGCGATTGACGCCGACGCGGCTGAGAACGGCACGTCGGTTTACACCGGAGTTAGAACTTTCCCGATGCTACCCGAACAGTTATCGACGGATATGACTTCGCTGGTAGGGGGCGCCGATCGATCTTCAATTGTTACCGAAATGATTGTGGCCTCAGACGGTACGGTGAAATCGACCGACGTCTATCCGGCATTGCTACACAACTACGCCAAGCTTTCGTATGAGGCCGTGGGCGCCTGGCTTGATAACACGGGACCGATACCGCCGGAAGTTGCCAGCGTACCAAAGATGGACGCGCAGATTCGTCTCCAGTTTGAGGCTGCACAACATCTACGCGAGTTGCGGAGAGAACACGGCGCGCTCGAATTAGAGACAGTCGAGGCTTCTCCGGTAATAAACAACAACGGCCAGGTTACGGAGCTTTCGGTAGCCGAGCGGAACAGCGCGCGTGATCTCATTGAGAATTTCATGATCGCCGCGAATGTGGCGATGGCGCAGTTTCTGACTGCAAAAAGAGCGCTGTCACTACGTCGCGTGGTGCGGACCCCGGAGCATTGGCCCCGTATTGTCGAGGTCGCGCATGAGCTGGGCGAGCAACTGCCGGTTGACCCGGACTCGCGCGCGCTGGCGGATTTTCTTGCGCGGCGCAGGACTGCCGACCCTGAGCACTTCCCGGATCTGTCACTGTCAATCATAAAGCTATTGGGTCCGGGCGAATACACTGTGCAGACGCCGGGAACTTCCGGTGAACAGAGCATCCACTTCGGTCTCGCAGTACACGACTATACGCATTCGACCGCCCCCAATCGTCGTTACGCGGACCTGGTGAGTCAGCGTCTGGTCAAAGCCGTGCTCCGAAAAGGCGCGGCACCCTACACCGACGCAGAGTTGACCGCAATTGCCGCACATTGCACCGAGCGTGAAGACGCCGCGCGCAAGGTTGAGCGCAAAATGCGCAAAGTTGGCGCCGCTGTCTTGATGCAAGAGCGAATCGGTGAAGTGTTCGACGCCATCGTTACGGGCGTTTCACCCAAAGGAACCTTTGCGCGTCTGATTAAGCCGCCCGTTGATGGGCGCATCATGCGCGGAGAGCAGGGCCTTCGTGTGGGCGAGAAGACAAGCGTGAAGCTACTCGACACAAACCCACAACGCGGCTTCATCGATTTCGGACGCGTCGGTGATAGATAGTCCACGGGTATCACTGCGATCCTTATCGCCTGCCTCTTTGACTGTTAATATCAGGCTTGTTGATTCGCCGCTGCGGCCCGCCGAGTTTGTTATCGTTCGCATCGGTCAATGGACCGCCGACGGGAAAGCCAGCGGCGGCTCGATGAACGATAATGTCGAGTTGAGGTCATTTCATCCTTTCGCATAGGAGGATTCCATGGCTGTACTACGCGACCACCCTTACGCGCAATTTGATTTTCTGGTCGATCTGGGCACGGGCAATACTGATGGGCCAGAAGCCGGCTTTCAGGAGATGAGCGGCATCGGCTTGGAAGTCAGCGTTTCCGAATATCGCGCCGGCAATACGAAAGCGAACAGCGTGCGCAAGATCACCGGCTTGAACAAAGCAACGGACGTGACGCTCAAGCGCGGCGTGATTGGCTCGCTGAGCCTCAATCAGTGGCTGAATGAGATTCGCACCGGTAACCAAAACGGCTGGCGCACGATTACGATCTCGCTGCAGAATGAAGAACACACGCAGATAGTTCAGACCTGGAAGCTGCTGCGCGCGCGCATTATCAAGCACACCAGTGGTCCCTTCAACGCGAAGGGTACTGACGTGGCGATGGAAGAACTCACGATTGCTTACGAGCGTCTGGAAATGGAGTAAAAGATGAAGCTCAATGTGCCCCGCCGTCGTGTTCATTTTGAGAACCGCCCAACAACCGGTTGGACCGGAGCGCAGCTGCGACGTGCTCTCGCAGACGATTAACCGCGGCCCGTTGACCGGCATTAGCAGCCGTTCCGCGATGCGGCCGCCAGAGAAAATAGCAGAGCTACTGGACAGTTCCAGAGACTTATGACTTCTGCAATTCATTCCTTACCACCTGACGCTACTCTGCCGCCTGAGACTGGCGATCGCTCGGCCTGGTACGGTCCGGATCTCAAGGGACGCACTGATTGGATAGAGAGTCTGTCCGAAGCCGAGATTGCGGAAGTGCAGACCGCTGCGAAAGAATTGGCGGAATCATTCCTGGACCTAACGTCGATCAGCAGTGATGACTTTCCGCTTCCTACCCTGGGCCCACGCCTTCAGCGTCTATTGGACGAAGTGCTCAGGGGCCGCGGCTTCGTGCTGATTCGGGCCCTGCCGGTCCAGCGTTGGACCAAACGCGAGGCGGCAATTGCATTTCTTGGGATCGGGGCTCACCTCGGCAGCTTACGAATGCAAAACGCCGATGGCCATTTGCTTGGGCATGTCAGGGACCTTGGGCGTTCCGGCCTGGATCCCAATGCACGGATTTACCAAACCCGTGAACGCCAAACCCACCACACCGACTCTTGTGACGTCGTGGGGCTGTTGTGTCTGAGGGCGGCTAAATGCGGCGGCTTGTCGAGCCTGGTATCATCCACGACGATCTTCAATGAGATGCGCCGCCGCAGGCCGGACCTCCTCAGAGTCTTGCTCGATCCTATTGAAACGGACCGACGTGGTGAAGTTCCCGAAGGCGGCAAACCCTATTTCTCCATTCCCGTCTTCAACTGGCATGAGGGCTTGCTTTCGGCCATCTATCAGCGGCAATACATCGAGTCCGCTCGACGTTTTCCCGGCGTCGGACCGCTCAGCGCAATTCAGATCCAGGCACTGGATCTGTTCGACGAACTGGCGAACGACCCGTCACTGAACTTGACGATGGAGCTCGAACCCGGCGATATGCAGTTCGTGCACAACCATACTATTCTGCACGATCGAACCGCGTTCGAGGACTTCCTCGAGCCTGAGCGCAAGCGCCATCTGCTGCGACTGTGGTTGGCCCCGCCCAGCGCGCGTCCCCTGCCGGAAGTTTATGTGGAGCGCTTCGGTTCGGTTACTCCGGGAGATCGAGGGGGCATTGCAGTAAAAGGTTCGAGGGCCACTATACCGTTTGACGGATGAAGGTCTAAGCCGAGAAATCCGGAAGTGGGATCTGATCGCCCTGCTGGTCAATGTTACGGTGGGCGCCGGCATCTTCAGACTTCCGGCGGACGTGCAAAAGACGGTAGGAAACTACAGTCTGGCGGCATTCGTCGTCTGCGCGGTAATAGTCGGCCTGATCGCGCTTTGCTTTGCCGAAGTGGGCAGCCGCTTTAGTGGTACCGGCGGCCCTTATCTCTACGCCAGAGAGACGTTCGGCGCCCCGCTCGCCTTCATGGTGGGATGGTTGATGTGGTTGACCAGGGTGGCGGGTTTCGCCACCCTCGCGCAGGTGTTCGTCGCTTACCTCGGTTACTTTTGGCCACCAGCCGAATCCGGGCTGCCCCGGGTTGCCATCATCACCGCGCTCGTCGTCGTGCTCACAGTCATTAATATAATGGGCGTCAAACAGACTGCTCGGGTCGGCGACATATTCACCGTCAGCAAGCTGATCCCGTTGGTGTTGTTTGTTGCCGTGGGACTGTTCTTTATCAGCCCGGCACGTTTCACGCTGGCGGCGAGACCCGGCCTGGGATCATTCTCCGCCGCAGTGTTCATACTGATCTATGTGTTCTCTGGCTTTGAGGCGGTACTGGTGAACTCCGGCGAGATCCGCCAACCGCAGCGAGTCATACCCTTTGCCTTGATTGTGGCGCTAAGCGCATCGGTCGCGCTGTTTCTGTTGATTCAAATTGTGTGCATCGGCACATTGCCCAATTTGGCCGCCTCGGAGCGGCCGCTGGCTGAGGCCAGTCTCAGTTTTCTTGGGACCGCCGGGCCGCCGATCATCTCGGCCGGCGCGCTGATCGGAATCTTCGGGACGCTGAATGTGATCATGCTGGCCTGTACGAGGTTGCCGTTCGCAATGGCAGTACAGGGCCAACTCCCGGTCCAGCTTGCCCGTGTCCACCGGCGCTTTCGCACTCCTCATGTTTCGATTCTTGTTTCCGCAATCGCCGTCCTGGCACTCGCGCTGTCAGGCACGTTCATCTATGCGGTGAAAGTTACCGTGATCACCAGAGTCATCGTCTACGCCAGCACCTGCTTGGCGCTGCCAATGCTGAGGCGGCGAAGCAAGCTGGCCACTTCGGTTCGGACTGTCGGCGAGACATCGCGTTCATTTGAATTGCCAGGAGGGATTTTGATCTCAATAGTCTGCGTAATTCTGTGTCTTTGGCTGTTGGCAAGCAGCGGCTGGCGCGAGGCGCGTGACGTAGCTGTTGCCATAGTCATCGGTTCAGCCATCTACGCAGCCACCCGATTCGGCCGGAGAAGAAGTAACGCATGATGATTGTGCTCTTGTTGACTTCCATTTCAGATTGGAATAGAAGCAAGGCACCAAACGCCGAAACCAGCCTGAGCCTGGATGGAAGGGAGTCTTTTGAGATCCGATCATCTGGATCGGTGTTGTGGCTAAGAGCTGCCTGGCGAGGTGCTAACCAATGACTGCGGATGCTGTTGGCTTCTATGGAATGGTCCTGCGACTCTTGAGCGCGACGCTGGTCGGTGGAATTCTCGGATCAAATCGCGAGCTTCACGGCAAAGCTGCGGGAGTCCGCACTCATGCGCTGGTATCCCTCGGCGCGGCCATCGTGACGGTGGTTATGCTGCGCCAGGAAGTCGGTGGGACATTTTCTGACCCGAACGCAATTGGACGAATCATTCAGGGTATTCTGACCGGCATCGGCTTTCTCGGTGCCGGGGTGATTCTGCGAGATGCGGGCGGTCACGTGTCGGGACTGGCAACGGCGGCCACGATCTGGGTTTGTGCAGCGTTGGGGATCGTCTGTGGCCTGGGGTATTGGAGTCTTTTGGGCGTAGCGGTAGGGCTCACACTTGCGGTACTGCTGTTCGGGGAAGGTCTAGAACGCCTCGGAGAGCGACTCTTCAAACGGAATCGCGAGCAGCCAACGGATCGTAAGGGATAGTCAACATCGTCTCGCAGCCCTTCTAAAATAGTGCCGGGTTTTGTGAACCCGGCGGAGTATCGGCAAAGATTCGAACCTTAATAACCTGGCGGATTCCGCCGGTGAAGGGAAAGGGGCTGGGCTTGTGGCAGGGCCCCGCCCTTTTTCGGTTTCTGTTGACCCTTTGCCAATCATCGAGAATCAAGGTGATAGCGATCGTGACGCGCCGGTCATCACTTCGCGCACCGCGTCGGAGTTAAGAAAAGTTTCGCGCAGGATTTCGTCGGAGATATTGGTGACAATGCCATTGACGATTTTAGCCGATTGGGCGAACGCTTCGCTCGCCGCGGAGGCATTTCCTGTGCTCGATTTCAAGCGGCCGAGCCCGGCGTATGTTCTCCAGGCTACGACCGGGGCCGGATGCTCTTGCAACTCTGCCAACGCATCAGCAAACTCTGATTCGGCCTCATCGTTGTAGCCATCGGCGATGGCGATTTGTGCCATTAGTTTGTGGGCGACCGCGATGTATTTGTGCACTTCATATTTGTTGGCCATGTCAAGCACACGCCCGACGATTTCGCGGGCCGTTGCCGTATCGCTCTGTTCCAGCGAGTGTTCAGCCATGGCCGCGTGCAGCCGGATGTTGTAGCGCCAACGAAACCAGGCATCCCGCTCAAAAATGTCGCGCACTCTATGAAACGCGGAGATTGTTTCTTCTCTCTTACCCGAATGTGTGTAATCGATACCCAGATTGATTAGCGAATTGGCCTCAGCCTCAAGCACATGATGTTCATGGCCAATTTCCAATCCTTCCTGATCATGTTTCAGCGCGCCTTCAAAGTCCTGCAACTCGCGATGAATCCAGCCGATGCAATTGGGCATACGCGGATACCAGAATAAGTCACCGTTGCGGCGAGCCATTTCGATTGCTTCATTGAGCGTGGTTAATGCTTCGGACATACGCCCCAGATTTCCCTGCGACAGACCAAGAAAGAACATCGAGGTCAAAAGCAGGAAACCATCACGCAATTCTGAAGCGAGTCTCCGCCCCTCAATCTCGACCTCGATGGCGCGCTCGTACTCGGTCTGAAAGAAATAGAGGCAGCCACGCCATATCAATCCGGCCGCGAGGGCGGGCTTGTGATTAATGGCGCGGGCTGTCTGAACCAGGTCGTCGAGGATTGGCTTGGCCACCGTCAGCTCTCCATAACAAAGGTGCTTGAGGGCCATCAGTGCGGCAGTTTGCGCGCGCAGCGCTGCGCTGCCCGCAAGCTTAGCGGCCGCGAGAGCTTCGTTAGCGCGCGCCTCCATCTCTTCAAGACGATGAGCAAAGAACAGGGACAGTGCCAGCGCGTTGAGCGCGGCCGCTTGTTTTTCAGGCGAGCCCAGCGTCTCCTGGTGCTTCAGCATGTTTGTGTAGTCCTCGATCGATTCAGGAAACCGGCTGAGCGCCATGTTCACCGCGCCACGCTTTTCGTAAAGCGTCACCAGCATCTCCGCTTGCGAGTCATCGGCCAGCTTCTCAACTAAACTGAGAGCGCGCGTATAGTGCTCAGCGGCCTCGGCATTGGCGTAGAGTTTCGTGGCGTTGTCGCCGGCGTGGATGAGATATTCAATAGCGCGCGCGAAGTCGCGTCCTCGCTCAAAGTGCAAAGCGAGTTGCGTGGCAATCTGCGGAGCCCGCTTCCCGTAATGACTTGCCAGTCGTTCGCCGGCCTGCCGATGAAGCATTATGCGACGCTTGTTTACCAAATCGCCATACAAGAAATTCTGATAGAGCGCGTGCGAAAAACGATAGCGCGTCACCAATGACTTGTCGGGCAACTCCTCTTCACCGCGTGTTTCGATCAAGCGATGAGTCTTTTCCAGATGGGCCAGGCGCTCTTCAAGATCGACCTCGTCGATGCCCAGCAAGCCGGCGACCACCGTCGAGAGAAATTCCGTACCCTCGACGCTCGCATATTGCAACGTGCGCCGCTCTTCCTGCCCGAGCGCGTCGATCTTCTTACCAATCATGCTGCGCACACTCTCCGGGGCTTCAAGATCCAGTTCCGCCAGCGGGCGAACCAAGGACCAGTGAGTGTTTGCTTTCGCGATGTCGCCGCGCTCACCCAGATACTGGAGCAAGTTGGCCGCAAACAACGGATGTCCTTCGGTCTTGTCGTGAATCAATGAAGCCAGCTCAGATGGAAAATCGTTGGGCGCGAAAGTCGCGTTCAAGTACTCGGCGATATGTTCACGGCCGAGCGCGCCAAGCGATACCTCCTCGCAAAGGTGGTGACTCTGCATTTCCGCCTTAAGACTCTTGAGTGGATGATTGCTGCGTTCGATGTCTTCGGGCCGGAACGTTCCGGCTATCAGCAAATGCTGACTGCTAATGCGTTGGCAAAGATGCCGCAGCAGATCGACGCTCGAGGGATCTGCCCAGTGCAAATCTTCGAGCAACAGAGCGATTGGAGAACTGGTGGCGAACATGCCCAGGGCGTCGCCCATCTCGCGCATCATGCGTTCTTTGGTGGCGCCAATCGTTTCCTGTTGCAATCGCTCGAGCGCCCCCGTGGAAGCAAACGCCGCCGGCAACTGAGTGCACCACGTCGGCGCATAAGTGCGCATCACTGAGGCAAGCCGTTCGCGGCCGGGCCCATCGAGTAGCCGCCCGATGGCATCGAGAAACGGAAGATAAGCTTCACCGGTGCCGTATTGCTCGACGCATCGCCCCCGAGAAACCAGCAGACCTGGATATCTTGCTCGCGCCCGGCGCAGGAATTCGTCAGACAGCGAAGTCTTGCCAATGCCCGGCTCACCGGTGACGAAAACCACGACACCGGCGCCGTCGATCGCTTGTTGCAGAAATCCTTCGAGTCTATTTAACTCGGGCTCACGTCCTACAAAGGAAAATGCCGGAGAATCGATCTGGCCCTGATCGAAGACGATGGGAATGCCCGACCATTGGCCGCTGAGCGTGGCCCTTAAACTCCTGAGTGCCTCGGCCATCTCCGCGACCGACGGATAGCGCTTGTCTTTGTCTTTGGCCAGCGCCCGTTCGAGGATCAGATCGAATTCGCCCGGCAACTCTGGTCGCAGTCGGCTTGGCGGCGCCGGATCGCTGGTAGCGATCGCGTGCATAATCGCCAGCATGCTTGGTCCAGCAAACGGCAGGGTACGTGTGGCTGCCTCGTAGAGCACACAGCCCAGAGAAAAGATATCGGAACGCGAATCCAAAACCTCGCCACGGGTTTGCTCTGGGGACATGTAGGCCGCAGTGCCCATTACAGTCCCCTCATCCGTAAGGTGCATCAGAGTCGGCGCGTCATGATCGACGGCGTCGGCAAGCGTTCGCACCATCTTGGCCAATCCGAAATCGAGAACTTTCGCGAGGCCGCGCGCGTTCACCAAAATGTTCGCCGATTTGACGTCGCGATGAATCAGCCCAATTTCATGGGCAGCCTCGAGCGCATCACTCACTTGCACTCCGATATCAAGAAGCCTGGCCAGCGGCAACGCGCCATCGCGCTCGATCGTAGCTTTCAGCGTCTGACCTTCGAGGTATTCCATTACGATGAAGTCCAGGCCCTCGCTCTCTTCAATCGCGTGAATGGTGACGATGTTCGGATGATTGAGCGCGGAAGCCGACTGTGCTTCTTTCAGAAAGCGACGCTTGGCGGTGAGGTTCTCGTTGGCGGCAGCGGGCAGAAGCTTTACGGCGACGGTCCGACCAAGTTTCGTATCTTCCGCCTGGAAAACATCCCCCATGCCGCCGCTGCCAATCTTTTTGACGAGCCGGTAGTGCAAGAGCATTCTCTTCTGATCTGACGAACTCATAAGGCGCGTTGCGTCTAATTGTCCCTCTACGAATGTCGAACACTCTAATTGAATCGGTCCGAACTGCGCAATCTCGGGCAATTAGTCTATTGAAAGACATTGTTGCGCTTTTCGTCAGAAGAGTATATCGAGGAGTGGTGAAAAGGATTGGAATTTGACAGGTGGCGAAGTTATGCCGCTACATAAGTGCCATTGTTTAGCGATAACTTGTAACTTGGAACTTGTAACTTGGGGTCAGGCCTGCGATTCTTGCGATTTCCATGGCCTGGAGAGTGCCGACATCATCAAACAATACCCGAGCGGCAGATTGAGAATCGCAAAAATCGCAGGCCTGACCCCGATTTGGACCAATTCATAATGGATGCATCTGGTCACAAACCGTGGATTCGTGTGGCGATTCTCGTCGGAGTCGTGTACTTCGTCGTCGGGGCGGGGTTCGCAGCGCTGGCCAATCCATCCGGGTCCGATCAGGTGCGTTTCCGATGGCGGCTGGCGGCATGGGTGATCAGCGCTGGAGTCTACGCAGCTCACATCGGTTACGAGCATTTTCGGCTGAACAACTCGCCCTGGGCAACAGCGCTGCACGCAGCCATCGCCGTCGCGCTTGGGGGCTTATTGCTCGCTGTCGCAGCGACCGTTCATAAGATGATGGTTCCGTCACACAACCCGTACTGGCGGTTCCTTGTCGCCCTCGTGGTCTGGCCGATCATCACCGGTCTACCCGCGTTTCTGGTCGCGCTTGCTGCCGCCGCGGTGCTGGCCGGCCTTTCAAGGAAGCGGTCAGCCAAGTAGCATCGCGGCGTGGCCCAACAAATCGCTGAGCCGGAGCGCGGGTCAGGTGTTCTTTAACTTGATTGATTGAATCGAAGGTTGTGCTGCCCACCGCGCCCGGTCAACCTTCGGCGCTCCTGATCTTTCCGCAAAACCGAGAGGCTAGGTGACATATGGCTGCAATTGATCATTTGATACTCAACGTTAATGAGGTCTCGTCAAGCGTAGATTTCTACGTCAACGTTTTGGGCTTTGAATTGGAAGGGGAGGACGGTCCATTCACGGTTATCAGGGTCAACGAAGAGTTCACCTTACAGTTGGCGCCATGGGGCACTGGCGGAAATGAACATCTGGCGTTCGCTCTGTCGCGCCAGGCCTTTGACGACGCATTCGCACGCGTGAAGGAAAAAGGAATCCCTTTCGGCGACTCGTTCCACTCAGTCGGTAATAACGCGGGTCCTGGCGTTGAGTCCGGGGCGCGAGGTCCAGCGCCAACTCTTTATATGAATGACCCTAATAATCACCTTATTGAGATTCGCACTTATGAGTGACCGCAACGCGTCGAACAAATCGTTGGGCCGGCGAGCGGGGAGCGTGTTGCCCGCCCGCTACCGCAGGCGGTTCTGACATGAATGTAATCGCCGCGCCCGGTCAAACATAAAGCCTAATGAATAAGCATCTCGTATTTGTTTATGGCACGTTGAGACGCGGCAGTGTGCGCGCAATGTCCATCAGATTTCCCAGGTCACGATTTGTTGCTGATGCCAAAGTAAGCGGCAGCCTCTATGATCTGGGCGCATATCCGGGTTTGCTACTTGACGACTCGAACTCATTGGTGATTGGCGAAGTGTATGAAGTTGATGATGAGACTCTGAGCAAGTTGGATGATTTAGAATCCTCAAGTCACTATTGGCGGAAGCAGGTTAAGATCTCCCTTGGTAACCAAAGCAGGAAATGCTGGATTTATGCACCTAATCCTGAAGCCTTTTCCCGCCGTACCTTAATTACCTCAGGTGATTGGCTTGAATATGCTAAGACGAAAACAGACTGGCATGGAAACGCTGATGAGCCTTAGATTTAATCGAGTGAGTGAGCACGATGACTATCACGTTTGACGCGATCGCCGCTCAGAAGGCGGCTCAAGAAGAGAGTTGTTGACCCGATTCCCGATGTCGAAAGGTAATCTCTAAAGCGGAGCTAAGTGAGCTTATAGCACTCCGGGAAAGGCAGCGTCTGTGCGCTAACACACAAAGCGGAAAGAGAGAGAGGAAATGGCGACCTAATCTCCGAGCAACCGATCGAACTCTTTCTTGACGACCTGGTAACACTCGCAGACTGTGTCTTCCAACTTCTGGCGGTCGAGGATCTTGATGTGGCCACGGATGTAGCTAATCGCTCCGGAATCCTGCAGGCGACCGGCAGCCACGGTCACGCCTTCGCGACGTACTCCCAACATGTCGGCGATCAGTTCCTGGGTCATGATCAACTCGTCGGCCCTCACGCGGTCGTGGCTTAGCAACAGCCAGCGGCAAAGCTGTTGCTCCACTGAGTGAAGCCGGTTGCAAACGGCCGTCTGTGAGATCTGCGTGATCAATGCCTGGGTATAGCGCAGCAACGACCGTTGGAATTTTCCACCTCGAGCGAATTCATCCTGCAACGCCTTTACTTTCATCCTCACGGCACCGCCGGCGCTTTGGACGACGGCGCGGTTGGGCATAGTGCCGCCTCCCATGAAGAGGGCAATCCCGACTACGCCATCATTACCCGTCAAACCCATCTCCGCACTGGTGCCGTTTTCCATGGTGTAGAGCAAAGAGACGATTGAGTCGGTCGGGAAGAAGACATGATCGAGGTGTCCGCCGAATTCGTAAACGACCTGGCCGAGAGAGAACTTGACTTCCTGCAGATATGGACTCAGCCGTGCATACTCGTCAGCAGGAAGAGCGGCGAGCAGCCGGTTTTCGGCGGTCGCATTCGGGCTTGCGGTTACGGTCATGAGTAAGTCTTCACGCCGCGGTCACCTTTTGAAACGCAACCAATTTGCGGAAGAGAGCCAATTCTAGCAAAGGCGGGGATCGGCATTCAACATCTGGCTGACCATCGTTGTATGCCAACTGTACGGCATATCTCGTGACGACCATATTTGTTGTGTATGTGGTATATATTAGCTTACCCCGAATACAAGTTGGATTCCCTTTTCCAGGCGTGCTCGCGAAAAATGATCGAACTCCTGGCGGCGGCGACTAACGCAAATTCCTAATGGGCCAAAGTTCAAACACTTCAGGCCTCAATCGCGTCGCCTTCATCGGCAACTACCTGCCGCGCCAGTGCGGTATCGCTACGTTCACCACCGACCTGTGTGAAGCCTTCGCCGCCGAATACTACAAGACAACTTGCATAGCTGTACCGGTCAATGACACTGCGGCTGGCTACCCCTATCCAGGCCGCGTCCGCTTCGAACTAACGGAGAAGGACATTGATTCTTATCGCCGCGCCGCCGACTTTTTGAACATCAATAACGTGGACCTCGTGTGCCTGCAACACGAATATGGAATCTTTGGCGGGCGCGCAGGCAGTCACATTCTGGCCCTCTTGCGTGAGTTGCGCATGCCCATCGTCACCACGTTGCACACCATTCTGCGCGAACCTGATCCTGATCAAAGAAGAGTGTTGGAAGAAGTGGCCGGCTTGTCCGATCGCGTGGTAGTAATGAGCCAGCGCGGCGTGGAGTTTCTGCACGAAATCTATGGAGTGCCGCGAGAGAAAATTGACTTGATCCCGCACGGCATTCCCGATGTACCCTTTGTGGATCCAAGTTTTCACAAGGATTTGTTTGGCGTGGAAGGCAAGATCGTCTTACTAAGCTTTGGATTGCTTTCCGCCAACAAAGGAATTGAGAATGTCATTTCAGCTTTGCCGGAAATTTTGGCCAAACATCCGAATGTCGTTTACATCATTCTCGGCGCCACCCACCCCCACGTGATCCAGCACGACGGTGAAACGTATCGCCTGAGCTTGCAAAGGCTGGCCCAGGAGAAAGGCGTCGAGGGCCAGGTAATTTTCTACAACCGATTTGTCAGTTTGGAAGAACTCGTCGAGTTCATTGGCGCGGCCGATATTTACATCACCCCTTATCTTAAAGCGGCGCAGATCACCTCAGGCACGCTCGCTTACACGGTGGGCGCCGGCAAGGCCGTGATCTCGACACCGTATTGGTACGCTGAAGAGATGCTTGCTGAAGAACGAGGGGTGCTGGTGCCATTCGCTGATCCGGCCGCATTGGCTGAGCAAGTGATCGCCCTGTTGGACAACGAATCCGATCGCCACGCCATGCGCAAGCGAGCCTATTTGTTTGGCCGGGATATGATCTGGCCCCGGGTGGCACGGCGCTACCGGGAGAGTTTCGACCGAGCTCGCGCCGAACGCCGTCATTTCGACTTTACAGTTAAGCCACTCGACAAACGACCAGGAGAATTGCCGTCACTCAAACTGGATCACTTACACAACATGACGGACACAACCGGCATGTTGCAGCACGCCCTGTTCACCGTACCCAACTATCGCGAAGGCTATTCCGCCGACGACAATGCGCGCGCTCTGATCGTCGGTTCGCTGCTCGAGGAATTGGGTAATCGCGAGGCCTCGGCGCTGGCGTCCCGCTATCTTGCCTTCATCTGTTACGCCTTCAATCCAGAGACGGGACGCTTTCGCAACTTCATGGATTACCAGCGCAATTGGCTGGAAGCGAGTGGTTCCGACGACAGCCATGGACGCGCACTGTGGGCACTGGGTACAGTATTGGGCCGCTCAAACACTGCGGCCCTTCAGAGTATGGCCGGCCGACTGTTCGAGCAGGCCTTGCCGAAGATTCTCAAAACTACCAGTCCCCGCGCCTGGGCCTTTGCGCTCATCGGCATCCACGAATATCTGCGCCGGTTTGAAGGTGATCGGAGGGCCGACCTGGTCCGGGAGCAATTGGCGGGCCGGCTGCTGGAATTGTACCAGACGAACAACTCCGAGAAATGGCACTGGTTCGAAGACCGGCTGACCTACTGCAACGCTGCGCTGCCGCATGCAATGCTTTTGTGCGGCCAATGGATCCCAAGTGAGGCCATGAGCGCCGCAGGGATGGAGTCGCTTACCTGGTTGGCCGACTTACAACGCGCCAAGAAGGGGGGGCACTTTGTCCCGATCGGCTCTAACGGTTTCTATCGGAAGGGCGGCAAGCGTGCGCGCTTCGATCAACAGCCCGTCGAGGCCCAGGCTACGGTGTCCGCCTGCCTCGAAGCACAACGAATCACCGGGGACACGCGCTGGCGCAAAGAAGCCGGCCGCGCCTTCGATTGGTTCAGCGGGCGCAACGACTTGAATCTGCCCGTGTATGACCCGACGACCGGCGGTTGCCGGGACGGCCTGCACCCCGATCGCGCCAACGAGAATCAGGGTGCGGAATCTACGCTCGCCTATCTTCATGCCTTGCTGGAATTGCGCCTGGCTGAACATTCACTTCAATCCGCGGAGACGAAATCAAAATGAGTAATCAAACGATGGAACTCTTTCGCCGCCACGAGTTCAACCCTATCTTGAGTTCCGCCGATTGGCCTTATCCAATCAATAAGGTATTTAATCCCGGAGCCACCCTGTTACGCGATGGGACCACGCTGCTTTTGTGCCGCGTTGAGGATCGCCGCGGACATTCTCACTTTGGTGTCGCCCGCTCAGCCAACGGAATCAACAACTGGCAGATTGACCCCAAACCCACACTTATGGCTGACCCCGACAAGTTCCCTGAGGAACTGTGGGGAATTGAAGATCCACGGATCACTTATGTCCCCGAGTTGAGTACATATGCCGTGGTCTACACGGCCTTCACACGCGACGGCCCAGGTGTGGCCCTGGCCCTCACCGAAGATTTTCAGCAATTCGAGCGCTATGGGTTGATCATGTCACCGGAAGATAAGGATGCGGCTCTGCTGCCGCATCGGATCGACGGCCATTGGGCTTTGATCCATCGCCCGGTCAGCGGTCCTCGAGCTCATATCTGGATCTCATATTCACCGGATCTACGCCATTGGGGTAGCCACAAGCTGATGATGGAGGCACGGCGTGGGGGCTGGTGGGACGCGAATAAGATCGGGCTGTCACCTCCTCTGCTCGAAACTCCGCAGGGCTGGCTAATGATTTACCACGGAGTGCGCCAGACAGCAGCGGGATCGATCTATCGGCTGGGACTGGCGCTATTTGATTTAAAGCAACCGGAGCTTTGCCTAAAGCGCGGGGATGAGTGGGTCTTTGGACCGCAGGAACCCTATGAAATACGCGGGGACGTAGACAATGTAGTCTTTCCCTGTGGCTACACGATTGCCCCTGACGGCGACACTATTCATCTTTATTACGGCGCGGCGGATTCTTGCATTGGCCTGGCCACCGGCAGTGTGCGCGCCCTGCTCGCCTGGCTCGAGGAACACGGCTAACGATGGAGCTCAGAACAATAGAGAGACTGGAAACCATTTGAATGCACTCCGTGCGGTCTTTATCTAGCACGTGCGCTATATATTGCTTGCGGACTATATTCTCTAATTGACATATATCTCCCTGAGGCGTAAGGTTGTGTAGAACCGAGACCAGCTAACTCCATTCTCAGCTCTTCTGGGATCTTCCAGATCGTCTGAAACCCACAGCTCAATTGCCAGACGCCGAGGTTTACTTCCTGCAATTAAAGAATGGTCTGGCATGCCTCTTGGTAGAAACCAACAAGGAGATCAAAGACAAGTTATGACGACGAATATCCAACCACTGCACGACCGCGTGATCGTGAAACGCATTGATGAAGGCGAGCAGATTCGCGGCGGCATCATCATTCCCGACACCGCGAAAGAGAAACCGCAAGAGGGCGAAGTGATCGCCGCCGGCCTGGGCAAATACAAGGAAGACGGCTCGCGCCAGGCCCTGGACGTTAAGGCAGGCGACCGCGTCTTGTTCGGCAAGTACAGTAGCTCTGAAATCAAAGTCGACGGCGAAGAGCTGTTGATTATGCGCGAAGACGAAATTCTCGGGATCATCAAGCGCGCCGGTGCGGCTGCGGGCGGGAAAAAGAGAGCCTGAAGATTCAAACCACTGATGAATACGGAAACACACAGATTCAACCACAATTCAGTTTAGTTCTATCTGTGCTCATCTGTGGCGCAAATGTTCCTGAAGTTAACAGACCACTTTTAATTAGGAGAAGAAACAAAGATTATGGCAAAGCAAATAGTTCATGGCGAAGAGTCCCGCGCGGCAATTTTGCGCGGCGTCAATCAACTCGCCGACGCGGTGAAAATTACGCTGGGACCGAGGGGGCGCAACGTCGTCCTCGATAAGAAATACGGCAGCCCGACGATCACCAAAGACGGCGTGACCGTGGCGAAAGAAATTGAACTCAAAGATCCGGTCGAGAATATGGGCGCGCAGATGGTGCGTGAAGTGGCGTCCAAGACCAGCGACGTCGCGGGCGACGGCACCACGACGGCGACTGTGCTCGCGCAGGCGATCTTCCGTGAAGGCGTGAAGACCGTCGCGGCGGGCGCGAACCCGATGGCCCTAAAGCGCGGCATCGATAAAGCGGTTGAGCGCGCAACCAAAGAAATCAAGAAAATGGCTAAGCCGGTCACTGGCGACATGATCGCGCAAGTCGGCACGATTTCGGCGAACGGCGACCACACCATCGGCGAGTTGATTGCCGAGGCGATGGCCAAGGTCGGCAAAGATGGCGTCATTACCGTCGAAGAATCAAAGACGATGGAGACGGCCCTGGAAGTTGTCGAAGGGATGCAGTTTGATCGCGGCTACCTCTCGCCTTACTTCGTGACCGACGCGGAAAGCATGGAAGCCGTGCTTGAGAATCCGGCCATTCTTCTCAGCGAGAAGAAGATTTCTTCGCTGCGAGACATGCTGCCTATTCTTGAACAGGCGGCGAAGCTGGGTAAATCAATTTTAATTATTGCGGAAGATGTCGAAGGCGAAGCCCTGGCGACCCTGGTGGTCAACAAGCTGCGCGGCACCATCACTGTGGCGGCGGTGAAGGCGCCAGGCTTTGGTGATCGTCGCAAGGCAATGTTGGAAGACATCGCGGTGCTAACTGGCGGCACGGTTATCAGCGAAGACCTCGGGATCAAACTCGAGAACGTGAAGCTGGAAGACCTGGGCAGCGCCCGGCGCGTGACCCTCGACAAAGAGACGACGACCATCATTGATGGCGGCGGCAACCCGAAAGACCTGCAAGGTCGCGTGAAAACGCTGAAGGCACAGATCGAAGACACTTCGTCTGACTATGACCGCGAAAAACTTCAGGAGCGTTTGGCGAAACTGGTAGGCGGCGTCGCGATAATTCGCGTCGGCGCAGCCACTGAAACGGAACTCAAGGAAAAGAAGGCGCGCGTTGAAGACGCTATGAACGCGACGCGGGCGGCCGTGGAAGAAGGCATCGTGCCCGGCGGTGGCGTGGTTCTGATTCGCGCGGCGAAGGCTCTGGAAAAATTCAAGCTGTTCGAGACCGACAAAGACGGCGACGTGATCGGCGATGAAGACGAGCAGATTGGCGTCAACATCGTCAGGCGCGCTTTGGAAGAGCCGCTGCGGCAGATCGTCGCGAACGCCGGCAAAGAAGGCGCGGTGATCGTCGAGAGACTTCGCGCGGAAAAGAACCCGAACGTCGGCTACAACGCAGCCACTGACACGTTCGAAGACCTGGTGGCGGCAGGCGTTATTGATCCGGCCAAGGTCACCCGGTGCGCGCTGCAAAATGCGGCGTCGATCGCGGGTTTGATGCTCACGACTGAAGCTCTGATTTCTGAAATCCAGGAAGATAACAAGCCTGGCGAAATGTCGGGCGGCATGGGCGGCGGAATGGGAATGTAATTCACTGGCAAATTGGGAAGCTCCGCGTAGGACATGGAGCTTCTGTTAACTCGCCAAGGAGAAGTCTTCCCGGTGAGAAACCCCACAGGGGGAAAAGGTAAGAAACTTATGACGATGAAACTTTATGTCGGAAATCTCTCGTTTGATACGTCGAGCACTGAACTACAAACAATGTTCGCGCAAACGGGCACGGTCGAAAGCATATCCCTGATCGAAGATCGCGAAACCGGTCGCTCACGCGGCTTTGGCTTCATCGAGATGTCGACCAAGGAAGAAGGCGCAGCGGCCATCGAGAAATTCAATGGCCAGGAAGTGGGCGGGCGCGCGTTGAAAGTCAACGAAGCCAAGCCCCGCGAAAATCGCTACGGCGCTAGCTGAAGTTAGCTGATAATGAGCTTGGGCCGAACAGCTCAGGCTCATTTACCTTTTCCTGACTTTGAAGACTGACCCGGTCGCTACCGCTCCCGGTAGTGACCTCATATCCCGATCGGGCTTTCATCCGTGCCGTCCAGCGCTACAATCACTTTTCCCCGTGCATGCCCTTCTTCCACCTGCCGAACCGCATCGCGAGCTTCACTCAAGCTGTAGCGCCCACCGATGACCGGTTTTAGTTTGCCGGTCGCGACGAGTTCGCCCAACAGGATCAGATCGTCCTGGCTTGATTTCGCAATGAACATGACCGCCTTCTGACTAACAAAGATTGACAATAAAAGCGCTCCTATCATCTGAGCCAGAAGACCCATCGCCGACGTTTCGTGTGGCGCGCCGATCATGACGCATCTTCCATCAGGATTGAGGATGCGCCGGCACGCTGAAAACGAATGGTTGCCAACGCAGTCAAGAATCAAATCGTAGCGTTGGTTGCTCGAAGTGAAATCGTTCTGCGTGTAATCAACGACTTCATCAGCGCCGATTGATCGGACCAGATCCAAATTTCGCGTACTGCACACGCCGGTCACGTGCGCGCCGAGCGACTTGGCGATCTGCACCGCGAACGTGCCCACGCCGCCCGCAGCGCCATTAATCAAGACCTTGCTGCCCGGCTGAATCTTTCCATGGTCGCGAAGGCCCTGCAACGCGGTTAGCCCGGCGACGAATACGGAAGCGGCCTGCTCGAACGTGACGTTGCCGGGTTTCATCGCCAACTTTGATGCGGCGGTGCACGCATACTCAGCGAAAGCCCCACGGCACGCGCCGAACACTTCGTCGCCCGGTTTGAACTGCGTGACGTTTTTTCCAACCGCTTCAACCTCGCCGGCCGCATCAACGCCCGGTCGTCCGATCGGCATTTTGAGCAACCGGGGCACTATGCGGAATGCGCGAGGCTCGCCTTTCATCAGTCGCCAGTCAATTGGATTGACGGAAGCCGCGCGTACCTTGACTAAGACCTCATCGTCCTTGGGAACCGGATTCTCAATCTCCGCGATTCGCACAACATCCGGAGGTCCGTAACTCGTATAGATGGCAGCTTTCATGTTAGTGACTCCTCCGCTGCGATGGCCTGGTCCTTCCATCGTTGAAGGTTTACGCCCTTCACGAGCAGCCACACGGTGAGCGATCCTTCGCCGATAAGCGCCACCGGCAGGACGAACTGTATTAGGTGCGGTCCAAAGGACGGTATCAGGAAGCTAGCAAAAGAGGCGATCACGTAACTGGTTCCGCCTATGCCCAAGAGTATGCCCAACACGCGCGGCAGGAAAGTTGATCGCGCAACCAGGTATCCTATCGAGATGCACTGAACTCCGAAAAATACCATACCGATACTAAAGACCGTCAGCTGAAGCTTGAGAGCGATCATTGACGTTGCTTGTAACTGACTCGCGGTGAACGCATTCAGATACTGATCACCGCGCAATAGAACCAAAAGCGCGAGACGAAGAACCCACGAGATTCCTCCGATCGCGACGCCTGCCAGGCCGAAGAACGCGGCAAGCATTGACAGACTTCTGCCGGCGGGTTTCAGCACAAAGTAGAGGAAGACTGTCGTCACCAAGTACGAGGTGCCACTAATGAGATCGAACGCAAAACCGATGCGATACGATGACTCGTTTGCCAGAATGTTGGCCGCTGTAGCCGTCGCATCGTTTGCCACGATTAGTGGGCCCGCAACGATGAAGCCCCCGATGCCCGCGAGGATGCAGAGCAACCAACAAGCGCCGGCAACCCTGGCCTGCCACACCGGCGACTCTTCTTTAAAGCGTGCCGTCATTTCAGCTCTGCTCATAGTCGTTCCTCCCGATTCTTAACAAAGCTCGAGCACGTCGGCCTAGCCATATTCGTGATAAACGATTGCCTTCATCAATCTCGTCGTACGACCGTGCCGCAGCTAAAGTTTCGACGAGCGGGCGGCTGAGGTCGCATCCTTTACCTCAATTTTGCATAATCGAGTGACCGGGTCACCTTTTTGCAAATGACGAAGCGAGACGTACGTCATCTTTTACTGCCTGTCGTGGTGAGCTTAGCCTTCGGTGCGGGCGTGTGGGCCCTGCTTCGATTCACTCCCCGAATACGTCTGGAAAATCAATCCGCCGAGCCTTCTACTACTGCCGGCATGCGCAGCGCTGATCCCGATCTGTGGGCGCGCAGCATGGAAAAGGTAAAGGAGGATCGAGGTGAGACCGGAAACGTCGCGCTTGAAATTCCAGCACAGCTTCGCCACTACGAGGATCGGCATTGGTTCCTGGCTACCCAGGTTGCCGAGGTCAAGAAATTCAACCTGCAACCTGTTCAGGACTTTGTCGATCTCGCAGCGATGATTCAGCGCGGCGAAATGGTTTCGGTGCCGGCGGTCACCGATACCTACATTCTTTTCGGCGTCGGCGCCAAAGCGGACGACGGCGCATTCACCCGTTGGGTGGACAATCACAACATCGAACTTTATGACGATGTCGAACTGCGCGATTCCTACGCCCGGCTCGAATCTGCGCGCTCGAATCTACAAAAAGGAATTTCGGGT
>WNFE01000633.1_pt1 | contig 24968 bp, 24 predicted proteins | sample 5400451 | NCBI WGS metagenome assembly WNFE01 (sample SAMN13153344, study PRJNA577476) | soil metagenome | isolation source: 200 cm saprolite under Douglas fir tree site 2 hole 2 | place: USA:California | collected 2015-04-18
GAACCACCCAAGCAGGGTGTTGAGATCGTCTTCGATGCCAGCCAGGAGCACCCCTGCGCGGCGGCTCGCGGTTGCGAGCGAATCCTCGAACGTCACCGTGAAATTCGTCGTTTGTCCCAGTGTTTGGATCGCCATGGCAGCCTCTGGCGCGAGGGGATCAGCCGACTTCGGCGCGGATGCGGTCGTGCAGGCGGGACAGCTGCTCGGTCATGGCGTCGACGGAGCGCGCGCCGGCCTGGAAGATGGCCGTGGCGTTGAGCGTCACCCAGCCGAAGCCCATCTCCTTCAGCGACGCGATGCGGTCCAGCACGGCGTCGTGGTCGGCGTAGAAGGTCTTGCCGGCCGCGTCGCGCGGAGGCGGCGCCACCATGCTCTGCAGTCCGATCGCGTTCGGATCGCGGCCCGCTTCTTCCGCGTGGCGCCGAATGGCCTCGATCGACTGGCGGCCGGTGACGGAGCCTTCGACCCGGCTCGCGAGCCAGCCATCGCCATATCGCCCGACCCGACGGTACGCGGCATCCGAGTTGCCGCCTACCCAGATCGGCAGCCGGCCGCCCTGCGGCGGCTTCGGCTCCATCGCCATCTCCACCGTCTTGTAGTGCGCGCTGTCGAAGCTGACGTTCGGCTCGCTCCAGTAGGTCCGCAGCAGACGGATGGCCTCGTCCATGCGCTCCCCCCGGGTGCGGAAATCCTCGCCGAGGGCCTCGTACTCCGACTCCTGCCAGCCGACGCCCACGCCAAGCCGCACGCGGCCGTTCGACAGCGTGTCGAGCGTGCCGACCTGCTTGGCAACGAGAGCGACCTGGCGCTGCGGCAGCACGAGCACCTCGGTGCCCAGCGTCACGCGCGACGTGACGGCGGCGATATACGACAGCGTCATCAGCGCTTCGAGAATGGGCATCGCCGGGTTATACGGCCCCTTGGGTCGCCCCTCGATCGGAATGCCCATGATCACGTGGTCGAAGATGTCGATGTGGTCGTAGCCGATCCGCTCGATGGCCTGCGCCATGCGCATCACCGCCGCCGGGCCTTCGCGATAGGAGACGCTGGGAAACTCGACGGCCAGCTTCACCGCGTGCCTGCCAGCTTCACCTGGGCGCGATAGCGCTCGGGCACCGCGTCCCACCCTTGCGTGTAGTGGACGACGTCCTGATCGTCGACCCAGCGGTAGGCCGACGTGAGCCCGTCTCCCCTCAGGACATAGCGACCGTCCGGATAAGGAATGACGCTCGGCATCGGCGGCAACCCCAGCTCCATCGAGGGCGAGGGCTGGATTTCATCTGGCTGGCCATAGACGATGACCGGTTGATACACGACCGTGGACTCGGGGGACGCATATGGGGTGTAGAAGACCGGCGGCGCATAGCCACCGTATCCCCAGTACGGAAAGTGCTTGATCGGGTGGGGATGCATCGGATGCAAGCTCGGGGGACGCGTGCCCGGATGCGTCACGGGCGGCATCGGGACGAGGCCGCGGCCCACGCCCTGGGCCTGGGCGTCCCGCGCGCCGGTGAGGGCGGCCAACAGGATGGCCAGCGCCGGAACGGCATGTCGGAACATCGCGCACCTCCTGTTCATGCTGCCCGCGAAGCGTACATGATGAGGCGCAGTCGCGCACCCACAAAGCGCCGGGGGCGGTTATAGTACGCCAGACGGTTTGACCAGGGGAGGGAGACGATGGCCCAGGCCAAGCGCACGAAGCAGTTCTACGAGCAGCGCGCGTCGGACGAGATTGCGCGGCATTTCCTCTCGGCGGATTACGACACGCGACAGAAGCTGGCGCTGGCCGGCCGCATGCTGGCCCGCGAAGAGCACGAGTCCGGGCTGGCGGGGCAGATCACGGCGCGCGCGGAGCGGCCGGGCACTTTCTGGACGGCGCGCTTCGGCTATGGCTTGGACGAAGTGACGGCGGGCAACCTGCTGCTGGTGGACGACGATCTCAATCCCGTCGAGGGCGACGGGATGCCCAATCCCTCGACCCGTTTTCATCTTTGGATCTATCGCGTGCGGCCCGATGTGAATTGCATCCTCCACACGCACCCGCCGCACACCTCCGCGCTGTCGATGCTGGGCGAGGAGCTGGCCGTCTCTCACATGGACACCACGATGTTCTTCGAGGACTGCGCGTACCTGCCCGAATGGCCGGGCGTGCCTTTCGGCGACGAGGAGGGCCTAATCATCTCGAAGACGCTCGGCCAGAAGCGCGCCATCCTGCTCGCCCATCACGGCCAGCTGGTCGCCTGCCCCACCATAGAGGAAGCGGCGGTGCTGGGCGTCTTCATGGAGCGGGCCGCCAAGATGCAGCTGCGCGCCCGGGCCATCGGCCCGATCAAGCCGATCCGCCCCGAGCTGGCACGAGAAGCCCGTCAGTACCGACTCAAGCCCAAGGCCATCGAGGCTTCCTTTAACTACTTCGCCCGGCAGATCCTAAGGGACCAGGGCGATGACGTGCTCAGGTAACTTTCGCTCACGAGAGGAAACGTCATGACCCGCAACACGTTCATCTGGATTATTGGCCTCGCGGCACTCGCTGTCGCGGCCTGGCCGCAGGTGTCGCTGGCGCAGACGGGCGCCGCGCCGCTGAAGATCGGCATGATCGGCTCAGGACGCGAAGGCAGCGCGCTAGGCAAGCTCTTCGCCAAGGCCGGCCACCCGGTGATGTTCTCGTCGCGGCATCCGGAGACGCTGAAGGACTTGGCCGCCGCCGGGCCGCTCGCGCAGACCGGCACGGTCGAGCAGGCCATCGCCTTTGGCGACGTCATCGTGCTTGGCGTTCCCTACACCGCGGTGGAGCAGATCGGCAAGGATCACGGCCCGGCCCTCGCCAAGAAGGTGCTCGTGATCGACGTGAGCAACCCCATCCCGCGTCGCGACGGCGAGGACTTCGTCAAATCGGTCAACGCGCAGGGGGGAGCGGGGCTGGTGACAGCCAAGTGGCTGCCCGGCTCGCACATCGTCCGCGCGTTCAACGCGATCGGCTCGGGAAGGCTCGCCGAAATCGCGGTTCGCCCAGGCGAGAAGGTCGGAGTGCCGATAGCGGGCGACGATCCGAAAGCGATCGCGACAGCCGAGGCTCTCATTCGCGAGATCGGGTTCGAGCCCGTTCTCGTCGGGGACTCAGCCATGGGCAAGCATCTCGTGCCGGGAACGCCGCTCGGAGGCGAGCACACGCCGGCAGAGATCCGTCAGGCTGCCGCCGGCCTGCGCTGAGCCGCAGAAACAGGCCACGGGGGATAGCATCACGGCCGATCTCCTCAGCGTCACCGGCATCACCAAGCGCTTCGGCGGCGTTGAGGCGCTCGCCGGCTGCACGCTCAGCGTGGCCGAAGGCTCGATCACCGGTCTCATCGGGCCGAACGGCGCCGGTAAGACGACTCTCTTCAACGTGATCAGCGGCCTCACGCCCGCCGACGGCGGCCAGATCAGTCTCGGCGCCGACCGGCTCGACGGGCTGGCCTCGCACGAGATCGCGCGACTCGGTGTCGGGCGCACCTTCCAAATCCCGCGCCCGCTCGGGCGGATGACCGTGCTGGAGAACATGCTGGTCTACGCCCACGGCCAGCCGGGCGAGAGCCTCGCCCGGGTCTTCGCGACACCGGGGCGCGTTCGCGACGAGGAGCGCCGGATCCGCGAGCGTGCGCTCGCCATCCTGGAGTCCGTGGATCTCGGGCGCATGGCCCACGACGTGGCCTCGACGCTGTCGGGCGGCCAGAAGAAGCTCCTCGAGCTGGCGCGCGCGCTGATGAGCGATCCCCGCATCATCCTGCTCGACGAGCCGGGCGCCGGAGTCAACCCGACGCTGATGCGCTCGCTGGTCGAGGCGATTCGCGCCCTCCGGGCCGCGGGGCGCACGTTCCTTCTGATCGAGCACGACATGGACCTCGTCACCGAGCTGTGCGATCCGGTGGTCGTGATGGCGCAGGGGCGGAAACTGGCTGAGGGCCCGTTCGCCGAGGTTCGCCGGGACCCGCGCGTGCTCGAGGCCTATTTGGGGACGGCGCGGTGACCGCGCTGCTCGACGTGCGCGATCTGGTCGCGGGCTACGGCGACAGCGACATCCTCCGCGGCCTCTCGCTTCGCGTCGAGGAAGGCGAGCTGGTTGCCGTCATCGGCCCGAACGGAGCCGGCAAATCGACGCTGTTGAAGACGCTGGCCGGGATCGTGCGCTCGCGCGCCGGCCGCATCGCGCTTCGCGGCGACGACATCACCGGCGTCGGCGCGCAGCGCATCGTGGCCGGCGGCCTCTGCTACGTACCGCAGGAAGCGAACGTCTTCGCCTCGCTCACGGTGTGGGAAAATCTCACGATCGGCGCATGGACGGCTCCGCGCGCTTTCGACAAGCGGGCAGGTGCGGTCGTCGAGCTGTTCCCCATTCTCGCCGAGCGGCGGCGCGCCCGCGCGGGCACGCTCTCGGGCGGCGAGCGGCAGATGCTCGCCATGGGCATGGCGCTCATGGTGGAGCCTCGCCTGCTGCTCCTCGACGAGCCCTCGGCGGGGCTCGCGCCGGCGCTCCAGCGCCTGGTGTTCGATCGCGTGCGGGAGATCAACGCGCGTGGCATCGGCATCCTGTTGGTCGAGCAGAACGCGCGCGAGTCGCTCGCCCTGTGTCATCGGGCCTATGTGCTCGCCATGGGAGTGGCCCAGGCGGAGGGGCCCGGCGGCGAGATTCGCAACGATCCGGAGATCCGGCGTCTTTACTTGGGTGGCTGATATTGGGGGCGGCTGACATCACCTTGAGGAGGTCCGAGACATGACGACGATGACACGGCGGCAGCTCTTGAAGGCTGGGGCGGCGGCGGGAGCGGTGCTGGGCGCGCCCGCTATCCTCCGGGCGCAATCGAAGGAGCCGATCCCGATCGGCGCGCTGTCCCCGCTCACCGGCGCGGGAGGCTCGTACGGTCCCGACATGCAGCGCGCGGTGACGGCGGTGGTGGAGCGGATCAACAAGGCGGGCGGTATCTACGGACGGCCCATCACGCTTTTCCTCGAAGACGACCAGACCAATGCCGAGGCCGGCGTCCGCGCCGCGCGCAAGCTGATCGACGTCAACAAGGTGGTCGCCATCGTCGCCACCTGGGCCTCCGCGGTCACGCTGGCGGTCAAGCCGCTCTGCGTCGAGTCCAAGACCTTCCTCATCGGCGTTTCGGGCGCCGACTCGGTGACCCAGGGCGATCACAAGGGCTACGTCGCGCGGACGCAGCCGAACACGAACCTGCAGGGACGCATGTACGGGAAATTCGCGGCCACGAAGAAGGAGTGGAAGCGTGTCGCCTACGTCGCGCTGCAGACGCCGTATGCCGTGTCCTTCGGCGACGCGTTCACGGCCGTGGTCAAGGCGGGCGGCGCCACCATCACCGACAACTTCATCTACGAGGACAAGAAGCCGTCGTATCGGAGCGAGGTGACGCGGGTGCTCGGGACGAATCCGGACCTGATCATGCTCGAGGGCTACACCCCGGACTCCGTTGTCATGGCCAAGGATCTCTACAAGGCGGGATACAAGGGCGCGATCCTCGCGCCGACCTTCGCCATCAACGCGAAGTTCATCGAGGGCACGGGCGCGGAAGTGGCCGAGGGCATCTGGAACATGGACCGTGCGCCGCTCTTTGGCTCGCCGGCCTACAAGGAGTTCCAGGCGGCCGTGCCGGGAGGCGACCAAGCCCCGTACGCGCCGCAGGCGTGGGACCAGATGTCGCTGGTCGCCCTATCGCTCGTCGCCGGCAAGGGCGAAGTGTCGGGCACCGTGATCAAGGACAACCTGCGCGCGGTCTCGAACCCGCCGGGGACGGCCGTCTACTCCTTCGCGGAGGGCGCCAAGGCCATCCAGGCGGGCACGAAGATCAACTACGAGGGCGCCTCGGGCTCGTGCGACTTCGACGCGATCGGCGACATCCTCTCGGCCCCCTTCAGCGTCCAGCAGGTGCGGAAGGGCAAGTCCGAGCCCGTCGCGATCATCAATCCCTGACGGCCGCGAGGGATGCCGCCCATCGCGCAGTACGTCTTCAACGGGCTCGTGACGGGCGGCATCCTGGCGCTCCCCGCGGTCGCCTTTTCGCTGCTCTGGCGGCTGCTGCGCTTTCCGAACTTCGCCGTCAGCACGTACCTTACAGTCGGCGCCTATTTGGCCTTGGCGCTGAACCACAGCCTGCATGCGCCCATCGGGCTCGCGTGGCTGGGCGCGCTGGCCGGAACCGGCTCCGTCGCGCTCGTCGTCGACCGCATCGCGTTCAGGCCGATGCGCGACCGGCGCCCGTTCTCGCTGGCCATCGCCTCGATCGGCGTGGCGTTCGTCCTCGAGAACGTGGTCCGCTTCATCTGGAGCAATGACTTTCGCAGCTACGACATCCCGGTGACGCGCGCCATGAGCGTGGTCGGGCTTCGGATCGGCCGGGACCAGTTGCTGATCTTGGGCGTCGCCGTGGCGCTGATGGCCCTGGCGCAGGCATATCTTTTCCGGACCCGCCTCGGCATCGCGATGCGCGCGACGGCGGACAACCCGCTGCTGGCCGCCGTCAAGGGCGTCCCGACGGAGCGCGTCGTCGCGGTGGCGACGCTCGGCGGCGGGGCGCTCGCCGGGGGTGCGGGTGTCTTCCTCGGGCTCGACGCGAGCATCGATCCGCTGATGGGCGCGGGGCTCATCATCTCGGTCTTCGCCGCGGCCATCCTGGGCGGCGTCGGCTCGGCCCCAGGCGCGCTTTTTGGCGCGCTGATCGTCGGCACCGTGGAAGAGGTCGGGACCATCCTGATCCCGCCGACTTACAAGAGCGCCATCGGCTTCGCGATCATCATCGTGGTGCTGCTGATCCGGCCGACGGGCCTCGCGGGAGCGCGCGCGTGACCTCCTACCTCGTCGCCATCGCCATCCTGGTCGGGATCCGCGCGCTGCTGACGCTTGGGCTGAACGTCCAGTGGGGGCTGGCGGGGCTCGTGAATCTCGGCGTGGTCGCGTTCTTCGCCATCGGCGCCTACACCTCCGCGCTCCTCGCCGTCGGCGGCGTGTCACTCGCCGCGGCGTGGCCGGCGGCGATCGCGCTGGCCTCTCTCGCGGGATGCGGGCTCGCGATGGTCGCGCTCCGCCTCCGCGAAGACTACCTCGCCATCGTGACGCTCTGCTTCAGCGAGGTCCTGCGCCTCTTCCTCCTGAACGAGTCGTGGCTCACGCGCGGCGCCAACGGCGTGACCGGGATCCCGCGGCCACTCCACGCGCGCTTCGCCGGGCACTACGACCTCTTCTACCTGGGCCTCGTGCTGGCCGCGCTCGCCTTCGTCTACTGGGCGCTCGAGCGGCTGCGCCGCGCGCCGTTCGGCCGCGTCCTGCGCGCGATCCGCGAGGACGAGACCGTCGCCGCCGTCGCGGGCAAGCCGGTCTTCCGGTTCAAGGTCCAGGCTTTCGCCCTCGGCGCGGGCGTCGCGGGGCTGGCCGGGATCTTCTTCGCCCACTACCTGGCCTACATCGAGCCCAACATGTTCCTGCCGCAGGAGAGCCTCTTCGTCTGGCTGGCGCTCATCTTGGGCGGCAGCGGCAACAACCGCGGCGCGCTGCTGGGCTCAGCGGTGCTGCTGGGACTCCTCGAAGGCAGCCGGTTCCTCAAGGACGTCATTCCCTTCCTGACGGGCGTTCAGCTGGCCGCCGCTCAGCAGATCCTGGTGGGCGTCGTTTTGGTCGTGCTGATGATCCGCCGGCCCGAAGGCCTCCTGCCGGAACGGCCGGGTCACTAGAAAAAGGAGAGGACGCGATGCGTGTGGGCTTCATCGGCTTGGGGAACGTAGGCGGGCCCATGGCGGGCTTCGTGCGCCAGGCAGGGCACGCGCTCGTGGTCCACGATCTTCGGCGCGAGGCCGCGGCGCCCCTCCTCGTGGGCGGCGCCACGTGGGCGGATTCGCCACGCGAGGTGGCCGCGCAGTGCGACGTCGTCTGCACCTGCGTGCCCGGCCCGCCGGAGATGGACGCGGTGATGCGCGGTCCGGGCGGCGTGCTCGAGGGCGTGAGGCGGGGCGCGGTGGTCGTCGACCACACGACCAATGATCCCGCCCTCGTGCGTGAGGTCGGCGTCGCGCTGGCGGAGCGTGGTTGCCACCTGCTGGACGCGCCGCTGGACGGCGGTCGCGAAGGCGCGCTCGAGGGCCAGCTCACGCTCTTCGTCGGCGGCGAGGAAGACGTCTTGCGGCGCGTGAAGCCGGTGCTCGATTCGTTCTCGCGAAGCGTGGTCTGGGTCGGCGCGCTCGGCGCGGGCTCGATCACCAAGCTGGTCCACAACGCGCTTGCGATGAGCATCGACCTGCTGCTCGCAGAGTGCCTGACTCTCGGCGCCAAGGCGGGCGTCGCCGTCCCGCGTCTGGTCGAGGCCTTTGGCGAGGGGTGCATCGTGGGCGGCAACATGACCTTCACGAAGCGGATGCCGGCCACTCTCTTCCAGGGCGACTTCGCCCCGCGCTTCGCCCTGGCGCTCGCCCACAAGGACTTCCGCCTGGCCGGGGAGCTCGCGGCGCGGCACCGGGTGCCCACGCGTCTCCTCGACCTCTGTCAGATCGAGCTGCTCGAGGCGATGAACCGCGGCTGGGGCGCAGAAGATCGCCTGAAGGCCTCGACGCTCCAGGAAGAGCGCGCCGGCGTAAAGCTCAGAACCTAGGCCGAGCCTACCGCGCGGAGATGGTGCCGGGCACGGTATTGCGGCGCGCTTCCTCGGGCTCGGGACGCGCCACGGGCATGCCCCGCCGGCCAAGCTTGGATTTGTCCATGCCGTAGAAGCGCAGGCTGTTGTCGAGCAGCATCTTCCGCTTGGCCGAATCCGGGACGTCCTTCCTGCCGAGCAGCGTGGCGACCGTGCCGGGATAGGGCTGGCCGTCGTGCCCCGGCTCGCCGACGAAGAGCGCGTCGAAGTGCAGGTAGTCGGACGCGAAGAGCATCGCGTCTTCCCCGACGTGGTCGATGAAAAACGGGATGAACTCGTCGCCGGGCTCGCAGCTGAAGAACACCCGGCCGCCCTTGATGTACTCGCTGGGCTTCGCCGAGATGTGGGCCCACCGCTCGGGCGCGACTTCGTTGTACTCGTCCATGCGGTGCATCCAGTAGGGCACCCACCCCGCCCCCGCTTCGAGGAACGCGACCTTCAGATTGGGGAAGCGCTCCATGACGCCGCCCGTGATGATGTTGGAGCAGGCCATCATCTGGGCGAACGTGTGCGCCATGTGCGAGACCTCGAGCATGTGGTCCGGCCGGTTCAAGTCGAAGTAGCTCCGGAACAGCGACGGCAGCGCCGGACCGTGCACGGCAATCGGGACGTTCAGGCGCTCGGCCTCGGCCCAGAAAGGCATGATCCGCGCATCGCTCAGCAGCGTGTCCTCGCGCACGGTGCACCCGATCTGGATGCCGACCATGTGCAGGCGGCTGACCGCCCGGCGCATTTCTTCGATCGCGCCGTCCACGTCCTGGAGCGCGACCAGGCCGATGCCCTTGAGTCGCTGCGGGCTCACCTCACAGTAGTCGTGGAGCCAATCGTTGTACGCCTGCGCCCGGGCCGCGGCGAAACCGGCGTCGAGCGTCACCGTCAGCGGCAGCTCGTCGGTGGGATAGATCACTGCCACGTCGATCTGGTCGCGGTCCATGTCCGCCAAGCGCGCCCAGGGATTGTAGGTCCCCATCCGGCGGTAGTGGATGGCCTTGCCCTTCGGCGGGCCCAGGTTGCCGTTGACGCCGACGAATCCGCACTCGGTGTCGGGTCCCCAAACCTTTCCGTCGACGAGCCTCACGATGTAGCCCTTGGAGGCCTGGGTATACACGGGGCGCCGCTCGCGGTACTTCGGATCGATTCGCTCGTAGGTCTCGTTGACCTCGATCACATGCCCATCGCCGTCGATCACCAGGTCGGGCCGGTCTGTCATCGCATGCTCCTTTTCGTGTCGAGCCGGTGCTGGAACGCACCCGAACGTACCACAGAATCCGCCCGCCGGAGGACCGCGGAACGTGCTATGACCGTGGACGTCCCAAACTCGCGGGAGGCCAAAAGACGTTGGAGGGTAGAAGCTTGGTCCATCGCGTATTGGCGGTCGCGCTCGCGGGCGTGGTCTTCCTCGCGGGGTGCGCGAGCGCGCCGTCCGGTCGCTACGCCTTTACCGAGACGGCGCCGGAAACCACGTGCTTCCCGCCGGTGGACGAGGCGGCGCCACCGTCATGGGTGAGCAGGGTCAGCGTCGGCATCGCGGGTGTGGCGCTGGGCGCGCTCCGGGGAGCATCCGAGGGCCTGAGCGTGGCCTTCCACTCGGGTGGGTCGACCTCGCAGTCGAAGTGGATCGGAGCCGCGGCCGGCGCCGGGGTCGGGCTGGTCGTCGGCCTGGTGTCGGGCGCGGTCGAGGGCGGCCGCAATGGGTCGCCGTGGCACAAGCCGGCTGATCAGTCGTGCGCGGCCCCAGACACAGCAGCCAAAGCCACGCGGGCCAAAGCTACACCAGCCAAAGCCACGGGGGCCAAGGCCACGCTGGTCCAGGCCGAGAAGGACGCATCCGAGGCGGACTGACCGGCGCATGCGGCTTTCGGGCAAGGTTGCGCTCGTCACGGGCGCCCAGCAGGGAATCGGTCGCGCCATCGCCATAGCGCTGGCTCGAGACGGAGCCGACGTCGGCGTCAACTTCCTGGACGACTCCGCGGCGGCGGAATCCGTCGCCAGGGAAGTGCGCGGTCTGGGCCGTCGCGCGGCCGTCGTGAAAGCCGATGTCGTGAAGGCGGCCGAGGTCGAGGCCCTGGTCTCAGCGGTCGCAAAAGAGCTGGGCCCTCCCGACGTGCTCGTCAACAACGCCGGCGTCTTCCCCCGCTCGGCCTTTCTCGAGATGACTGAGCACGAGTGGGATCACGTCCTGAGCGTCAATCTCAAGGGTGGCTTCCTCTGCGCCCAGGCGGTGGCGCGCGCGCTCGTCGCCGCCGGCCGGCCCGGGGCGATCGTGAACATCGCCTCATCCGCAGTCCGCGGCGACCCGCGGGGGGTTCACTACTCGGCGAGCAAGGCGGGCGTGGTCGGCATGACGCGCGCCATGGCCCTGGCGCTGGCTCCTCACCGGATCAGGGTCAATGCGATCGCGCCGGGTCTCACCGACACGATGCAGCCGCGCTACGGCAACACCGAGGAGCAGATCGCCGAGCGCGCTCGCGAAATCCCTCTCGGGCGCATGGCCCAGCCCGAAGAGATCGCGAGAGTCGCGGTGTTCCTGGCGACGTCGGACGCCGAGTGGATCACGGGCGAGCTGATCCACGTCAACGGCGGCGCCTACATGGCGTAGTGGTTCGGGTCAGACGGGCGGCCGGCGCGTATGCCACTCCGTCGCCTGCTCGTAGGCGTGGCCCACCCGTAAGACCGTCCCTTCCTCGAAAGCCCTGCCCGAGAGCTGGAATGACAGCGGCAGCCCGGATGACGAGAAACCTGTCGGCAGCGCGAGCGTGGGCGATCCCGTCAGATTGAAAGGTGACATGTTGCTCCGCGGGAAGCCGAAGTCCGGATTCTGCGCCTGGGTGAACGGCGTCGCAGGGCTCACCGCGGTCGGCGTGGCAAGCACGTCCACACTCGTCAGCACCTCGGCGGTCTCGCGGCAGATCTCGGACCGGATGCGTTGCGCCTGCATGTATTCCGATGCCGTGACGAGCGCGCCGGCGAGAATCCGCTCGCGCAGGACCTCGCCGTACAGCTCCGGGTGCTCGCGGAGATCGCGCTCGTGGTACGCGTAGGCCTCGGCCATCAGGATGAGGAGAAACGAAGGCGCGGCGGCCATGCTCGGGATCTGGACGTCACGGACTTCGGCGCCAAGCTCTCGCAGTGTCCCGATGGCGTCTTCGAAGGCGCGCCCGACCTCCGGGTCGACGCCGTCGAAGAAATACGAGCGCGGCACGCCGATCTTCAGGCCGCGGACGCCGCGGGCGAGCGGCGCCAGGTAGTCGTCGACGGGAGCGCGGCTCGAGGCCGGATCCGCGGGATCGTGGCCGGCGAAGCCTTGCAGGAGATACGCGCAGTCCTGCACGGTGCGCGCCATCGGGCCCGTGTGGTCGAGCGTCCACGACAGCGTCAGGACTCCCGCCCGGCTCGCGCGCCCGTATGTCGGCTTGAGCCCGACGATGCCGCAGAAGGCGGCCGGCCCGCGAATCGAGCCGCCAGTATCCGAGCCCGTCGCGCCGACAACTAGTCCAGCTGCCAGCGCCGCGCCGGATCCGCTGCTCGACCCTCCAGGAACATGGTCGAGGTTCCAGGGATTGCGCGCGGCCGGGAAGCGGTGCCCGGGCATCTGAAGACCGAAGGCGAACTCGTGGGTGATGAGCTTGCCCAGCAGGACGGTGCCGGCGGCCTGCCATCGCGCGGCGCACGTCGAATCCTGATCCGGAATCCAGTCGGCGAGCAGCGCGGATCCGCCCGTCGTCCTGATGCCTCGCGTGAGGTAGATGTCCTTGTGGGCGACCGGGATGCCCAGGAGAGGGCGCGAGTCGCCCTTGCGTAGCGCTTCCTCCGCGGCTCGCGCGTCCGCGAGCGCGCGATCGGCCGTCAGGGTGACGAAGGCGTGCAGGATCGGGTCGAGCTTTTCGATCCGTGCAAGCAGCGCCTGCGTCACCTCGACGGGCGAGAGATCACGCTTCCGGTAGCGCGCGCCGAGCTCGGCGATGGTGGCGTAGGCGATCTCGTCACTCATCCGGATTCTCGCCACTCATGGGGGCCCCTCTCGGCGTGCCGTGAACCTCACGGCGGGCTCCACGGTCTTGAAGGCGCGCGAGTCCAGCGCGCGCACCGGCGCGAGCGCATTCGACAGCAGCGTGCGCACCATCGCGAGCCGGTGCTCCGCGATGGTGACGCCCGCCGCGCGAATGCGCTCCCGCAGCTCCTCCAGCGTCAGCTCGTGAGGGTCGCTCACGTTCTACTGAAGCGGCGAGAAGGACGACGGCATCATGATCTTGTTCTCCTGCGCCAGCAGCTCCTCGCCACCGCCCGGTGGCGGCCACACGCCGGCCTTGCGCGCCTGCTCGCGGACTTCCATCCGCTGGTTCATGGACTTGTACGCCCAGATGTGGATGAACCGGTTGGCCTGGCCGAACTCCACGCCGCCGGCCATCACGACGGGCGACAGCTTGGTCCGCTCGGCGATCTTGCTCTCCCACCGGGTCGCGACCCCCGGAAGCGAGCCGGGCGTCAGGCTGTAGCAGCGCATCTCGAAGATCGGGCCCACGGTGCCGGGCGTGATCTCGGGGATGAACGAAAAGGGCGTGACCAGCTCGACCTGCTGGTGGACGACGAAATCACGGATCTTCGGCGGCCAGTTCGAATCCTTGGCCGCTTCGGCGCGGATGCGGGTGCGCTCGGCGAGGTCCCGGTACGGCCAGACCTGCACGATCTCGTTCAGCGGGCCGATCTCGGTGTGCCAGAAGGCCGCGAGCTGCGAGTACTTCTTGCGGTACTCGTAGGCCTCGCCGTAGCGCTTCTCGACTTCGGCCAGGCTGCGGGTCTTGAGCGTGTAGGTCCGGATCTCGTAAATCATGAAGACCTCCCTGTAGGGTGACGCGAGAGCACGGCAAGCTCGATAGGCCGTGAGAATCCCCCTTAAGTGGCGGCGCGTCAAGTGGTATACCGGGCCATGCGCTTCGGCGTCTGTCTCATGGCCAACATCGACGAGATCCCGTTTTTCGGCCATGCCGAAAGCCTCGGCTACGACTCCGTCTGGGTCACCGACAGCCAGATGCTCTACTCCGACTGCTACGCGGTACTGGCGCTGGCGGCCACTCAGACACGGCGTCTCCGGCTCGGCCCCGGCACCGCGATCTGCGGCACACGCATCCCGCCCGTTCACGCGGCGGCGGTGGCGACGCTCAACCGACTCGCGCCGGGGCGCGTGCATCTGGGCATCGGAACGGGGAACACCGCTATGCGCACGATGGGGCAGCGGCCGATGCGGGTCACCGACTACGCCGAGTACCTCCGCGTGCTCAGCGCGCTGCTGCGCGGCGAGGCGGTGGACTACACCTACAACGGCGTCACGCGTCCCATCAGGATTCTCATGCACGACAAGGAGTACATGAACCTCGAGCCGAAGATTCCTCTCTACGTCTCGGGCTTCGGGCCGCGAGCAATGGAGCTGGCGGGGCGCTACGGCGACGGGCTCGTGTTCGCGATTCCGCCGCGCGGGGTGCCGGTCGCGGAGGCGCTGGGGCACGCGCGCCGGGGCGCCTCAGCCGTCGGCCGTCCGTTCGATCAGTTCCGCAACTGCGCGCTCACAAATATCGCGCTGCTCGAGGTCGGCGAGCCGGTGGACTCCGAGCGGGTGATCCGCACCGTCGGCCCGAACGTCATGGCCAGCGTTTACTACTTCTACGACGAAGTGCACGAGCGAGGCATCGATCCCCCGCCCTTCCTGCGAGGCATCTGGAAGCGGTATTGCGCGCTCGTCGAGCAGACGCCGCCCGAGCACCGGCACTTCCGCACCCACGAGTTCCACTACACGCGACTGCATCCCGGCGAGGCCGAGCTAATCGACGCCGACCTGATCCGCGCGACGTGCCTGGTCGGCCCCGCGGAGGCGCTCGCCGAGCAGATCCGGGAGCTCGAGCGCCAGGGCCTGCAGGAGCTGATGTTCGCCACCGGCGTGGACGACAAGTGGCGCTTCGCCGAGGACTTCGCCCGCCAGGTGATGTCGCGCGTGTAGGACGACTCACTTCTTCAGCTTGAGGTCCTCGTAGGGCGCCGAGTAGGGATGAAGCGCGATGAGCCCCAGGCCGGACTCGTCCACACGTGGCCCTACCGCGTTCAGGAAACCCAGTTCCCAGAGCGGCGCCTGCATGACCCTTTCCTTCGCCAGGCGCTGGATCTCGTAGAGAAGAGCCTGGCGGCGCTTGGGGTCGAGCTCCCGGGCCTGCTGAATGAAGAGGTCCTCCATATCCGGATAGCCGCCCCAGGAGTAGAGCCCGTCTTTCACGAAATAGTTCTGGATGCGGGTCGCAGCGTTGCCATGCCCGCCGGCGCCGGCCTGCAGGATGGATCGGATCTTCTTGTCTTTCCACTGGCCAAGGAAGGCGGCGCGCTCCATCGGACGCACCTTGGTGCGGATCCCCACCGCCGCCAGGTAGTTGGCGATCGCCTCCGCCACGCTCGCGTACGAGGAGTCGCAAGCGTAGTCCCCGGCGTCGAACCCATTGGGGTACCCGGCCTCGGCCAGGAGCTTCTTCGCCTGGGCCGGATCGTACGGATAAGGTGGAATTGCCAGAGCGTACTCGAAGGCCGACGGAATAATGCTTCCTGTTGGCTTCGAAAATCCGAGCGTCTCAGCCTCGTTGATCGCGCGCCGGTCGAAGGCCAGCGCCGCAGCCAGCCTGACCCGCCTGTCGGACCAGGGCGATTTCGGATCCCACTGGAGCGGTCCGAAGTCGAGCCACTGGGTGGCGTTGCCGACGGGGGCGACCAGCTTGAGTCCCGGCGTGCGCCTGACCTCCTCGCCGAGGGCACCGCGGAGCGAGTACGCGACATCGACCTCGTTGCGCTTGAGCATCGCGAGCCTCGTGATCTCCTCCGGCACGACCTTGAACACGAGCCGCTTGACCGACGGGGTCTTTCGCCAGTAGCGGTCGTGCGCGGTCATGACCAGCTCGACGCCGGGATTGAACACGGTCAGCTTGTACGGCCCCGCGCCGACGGGCGCCTTCAGGTAACCGTCATCGCCGACCTTTTCGATGTACTTCTTGGGCACGATCCAGCCCGCTCCCGTCGCGGGAGAGGCGTAGAAGGTCATAAAGTCGGGCCAAGGCTCCTTCAGCCGGAAGCGGACGCGGAACGGGTCGACGATCTCGACCGCCGCCACCTTGTCTTTGAGCAGCTTGGAGGCGGCGCCGCGATAGCGCTCGAAGGAAAACTTCACGTCGTCGGCGGTGAAAGGGTCGCCGTTGTGGAAGACGACGCCTTTGCGGAGGACGAACTCGTAGGTCAAGCCGTCCTTGCCCGCTGTCCAGGATTCGGCCAGCGAGGGAGCCATCGGATTGCCCGGCATGGGCTTGAGCATGGCGTCGTGCAGCGCATACAGCACCATCATCAGCGTGATGATGCCGGTGTGTTCTCCCGGGTCGAACCAGACGGGAGCCAGTGACACGTGCACGGCCCAGGTCATCTGCGACTGCTCCGCCGCGGGCGCGGAACCGGCGAACAGGGCCAAGACGAGGACTGCGGTCAGGAGCAGGCGCCCGGTCTTCATGGGACCCTCCTCTGGCGGTGGTGGGCGCGAGAGTCTCCCTTAAGGGACGGCCCGTCAAGTGCCCCGGGACGCGCGCGCCCACACCGCGTACAGCGGATCGCCGTCCTCACCCGGCCAGCGGTCTTCCTCGGTGATCTCCGCCCAGGGGCCCGCGGCCTCGAAATACGCGCGGACGAGGGCCACGTGCTGCAGATCGTCGGTGCCGAGCCAGACGGCGACGGCCTTGGTGGGGAAGCAGCGATTGGAAAACGACACCACGAAGGGCGCGCCGGGCCGCAGCACGCGGCTCATCTCGCGGAAGAGCGCCGGGGGATTCGTGACGTACTGGATGGAGACCGCGCACATTGCCGCGTCGAACTCTCCGTCGGCGAAGGGCAGACGCGGGTCGCGGTTCAGGTCGTGGACGACCGAGCGTGTCAGCTGCGGGTTCTCGGCCATCTCGTCGGCGTTCATGCCGAGCCCAACCACCTCTCCGTATCGCGCACCTTCCGGGAGGTGGCTGCGCCAGCTGCTCATCAGGTCGAGCAGGCGTCCGCCGGCGGGGAGCAGCTCGGCGTAGAGGAGACCGAGGGCCCTGATGGCGCCCTCGTCGATATGGACGACCTTGCGCGGGAAGCTGTAGAACTCGCGGTCCGGAGACTCGTCGTGGCGCGCGTATGCCTCGGGCGGCGGCAGGCTCAGCGGGGCTTCACCGTGCCGGTCTCGATGTCCATCACCTCGCGCTTGGGCCCCATCGTCCGCATGGCCTCGAAGCCTCCGTCGGCGAACGTGTCGCAGTAGAGCTCGACGCGGTTGCCGTCCGGATCGTGGAAGTAGATGCTGCGCGTCACGTTGTGCTCGATCGCGGATTCGACGTGGACGCCCATCTTTTCGAGCTCACGGTAGGCGGCCTGGAGCTCTTCGAAGCACCCGAGCTGCCATGCCGTGTGGTGGAGACCGGGCTGCTCCGTCGCGGGCGCCTCGCCCGTCGCCAGCTGGAAGAGCGCCAGGTCGTGGTGCTGGGCGCCGAAGCTCAGGAACACCGCGCCCATGTTCGGGGCGTCGTTGGCCACTTTCAGGCCGAGGGCGCGCATGTAGAACTCTTTCGACTTCTGGGCGTCCCGCACCTTCAACACGACGTGGCCGAGCTTGCGAGCCTGAATCATCTTTGACCTCCTGCGCCATCGGCGCGCCACGGTTCAGAAGCCGGGTTCCACAGCGATCGGTCGGCACCAGTATACCCGCCCTGGAGTCGTGTATGCTTCCCGCCGTGAGCGACTACGACGTCATCGTGGTGGGCGCGGGCAATGCCGCCCTGGCGGCGGCGGTGTCCGCCCGCGAGCAGGGCGCCGGGCGCATCGTGGCGCTGGAGAAGGCGCCGCGGGCGCTTCGTGGCGGCAACACGCACTATAGCGGCGGGCTCCTGCGAATCGCGTTCGACCGCGCCGAGGACCTTCGCGTCCTCGTGCCTGACGCCGAGGCCCAGGTGCCCGGCTTCTTCGCGGGCGTCGAGCCCTACCCGCACCGGCTCTTCATGGCTGATCTCCTGCGCGTCACCGACGGGCGCACCGATCCCGAGCTGGCGGAGATCCTGATCGGCCGGTCCTACGACACCGCCTGCTGGATGGAGCGGCAGGGTATCGAGATGGAGCCGGCCGTCTCGCTCTCGGCCGTCAAGGTGGGGAACACGCTCAAGTGGTCGCCGGGCGCCGTGATCAGGGCGAAGCACGAGGGCGTTGGGCTCTCCGCGATGTGGTTCCGCGCGGCCGAGCGGCAGGGCGTTGAGATCCGCTACGACAGCGCGGTCGCGCGACTCCTGCAGGACAAGACCGGCCGCGTCACGGGCGTGGTCGTCCAGGGGCCCGAGGGATTCGCCGAAGTGACGGGCGACGCCGTCGTGCTGGGCTGCGGCGGCTTCGAAGCGAATCCGGAGTGGCGCGCCCGCTATTTGGGGAGACCCTGGGACCATGCCAAGGTGCGCGGCACGCGCTACAACACCGGCGACGGGCTGCGCATGGCGATGGAGCTGGGCGCGCTGCCGCACGGCCAGTGGACGGGCTGCCACTCGACACCAATCGACGCCGACGCGCCGCCTCACGGCGACCGCAAGCTCACCGACAAGACCAACCGCCTGTCGTATCCGTACGGCGTGCTCGTCAACGTGCGGGGCTTGCGCTTCTTCGACGAGGGCGAGGACTTCCAGTTCTACACCTACGCCAAGCTCGGCGGCATCATCCTGAACGAGCCGGGCGGCATCGCATGGCAGATCTTCGACGTCAAGGTGCAGCATCTCCTCGAAGGCCGTTACAAGACGGGCAACCCGGTCATGGCCGACTCACTCGACGCTCTCGTGGGCAAGCTCACTCTCGACCGCGAGGCCTGTCGGCGCACTCTCGACGCCTACAATGCCGCGGCGACCAACGGCCGCTTCGATCCCACCGTGCGCGACGGCCTCGCAGCCCGTGGCCTCGCGCCCGCGAAGAGTAACTGGGCCCAGCGCCTCGACACGCCGCCCTTCGTGGCCTACCCGGTAACGGGCGGCATCACCTTCACCTTCGGCGGCGTCCGAATCAGCGACCGCGCGCAGGTGCTGAGCACAAGCTGGGCGCCCATCCCCGGCCTCTACGCCTGCGGCGAAATGGTAGGCGGCCTCTTCCACACCAACTACCCAGGCGGCACCGGCCTAATGTCAGGCGCAGTCTTCGGCCGCCTAGCAGGCGCCCAAGCAGCAAAGAGCACCAGCTCCTAGCCCGGACGCCACAGCAGCTCCGCGTGAATGGCGGGCGGGTCACAAACCTCCCGCGAGATCGGGCGGGTGGCGTCGGGGGAGGCGGGGGCGCGGCCGAGCGGAGTGGGCCCTTCCCAAGTGCCCGCAGCCCGCAGGGCTGCGATCACGCCAGGGTAGGGTGGCGAAGCCGGCCGCGCCCCCGCCTCCCCCGACGACAGGACCCGCCCGTCTTACGCGAGGCGCTTCCTAACTGCCCGGAAGCTTCCGCAGCGCAGGCAACAGTTCGTCGCTCATGAGACGCGTGCTAGACAAAGAAGAGCTCGCGGGCATCCCGCTCCAGTGCGTCCGGAGAATAAGGAAGTTCGCGCCCACTTCTTCCCAGCAGGGACGGAGCTGCTCGTAGCACTCCTCAGGGCTTCCAAGCACGAACCGGTCGCGCTGAAGCTCTTCGAGCGGCTGGTTGAACGACTCGTGCCCCGGCATGACGGAGTCCTGGCCCCAGGCAGCGTACGTCTTGTACTTGCTCGCGAGGAACGGCCCGGCCAGCTCGAGCGCCGTCTTCCTGTCCTTGGCGCAGAAGATCTCCTTGAAGAACGGCAGGACCCGCGGAAAGGGCTTGCCGACGCGCTCCAACTCAGCGCGATAGAGCAGCATCTGGCGCGTAACCGTGGCCATCGTCGCGTGTGGGTTGATGAAGAGCGTGTCGCCGAGTCGCGCGGCGCGCAGGACGGCCTTGTCGCTGTTGGCCGCGATCCAGATGGGCGGATGCGGCTTTTGCACGGGCCGGCAGGTCATCGTGACGTTGGACAGCGAGCACACGTCGTTCTCGAAGGTCACCTTCTCCTCCGTCCAGAGCCTTCTCACCACCTCGAGACATTGCTCGAAGCGGCGCACGCGCTGGCCGCGCGGCACCTTGAAGGCATCGAACTCGACGTCGCGATAGCCGAGCCCCACGCCGAAGACGAAGCGGCCCCGCCAGATCGTGTCGAGCGACGCCATGCACTCGGCCACTTCCACGGGATTGTGGAGGCCCGCCAGGAGCACGCCGGCGATCCCCGTCATCTCGCCGGCCTCCGCGGCGAGTCGCGCCAGCGCGGGAATCAACTGGAGCTGGCTCACGCCTTCGCTCAGATAGTGCTGGCCCATCGCGACCGCGTCCCAGCCGCGGTCCCGCGCCAGGCGCGTCATCGTGTACTGATCTTCCAGGGCCGCGACCATGTCGCTGCCCGGCGGATGCTGTCCCGTGAGAAAGATGCCGATCTTCATGTGGGCCTCCGGTGGTACATATGCTTCACCAGTCACGAGACGGACGCAAGCGTGACGGCCGGCGAGAGGAGGATCTGACATGGCGGGGCAACCGCGGATAGGAATCCTGGGGCTGGGCACCATGGGCGGGCCGATGGCGCGCCGGCTCGCGCAGAGCGGCTTCGCCGTGACGGGCTACGATCCGAATGCCAAGAGCGCGGAGCGCGCGAAGGCCGCCGGCGTGTCGCTCGGCGCATCGCCTCTGAAAGTCGCGGAGCAGTCGGACTTCGTGCTGTCGAGCCTGCCCGATCCCGCGACGGTGCGGCGCGCCTACCTTGGCGACGACGGCGCTCTGGCGGGCTCGCGCGCGGGCATGGTGTTCATCGACCTGAGCACCACCGATCCGGATACCTGGCGCGAGGTGGCGAAGGCCGCGAAGGCGCGCGGCATCGACTGCCTCGACGCGCCCGTCAGCGGCGGCCCCGACGAAGCGGGCAACGGCAAGCTGCTCTTCCTCATCGGCGGCGATCCGGAAGTGCTCGAGCGCTGCCGACCCCTGCTGAACGTGCTCGGCGGCGAGATCCACCACATCGGCCCGCTGGGCTCCGGCCAGGTCATCAAGATCATCAACAACATCATGTCCGTCGGCAATGTCGCGATCGCCGCGGAAGCGATGGTGCTCGGCGTGCGCGCGGGCCTCGATCCGCAGCGCCTCTTCGACATCCTCTCGACGAGCGGCGGGCGCTCGCATCATTTCCTCAAGCGCTTCCCCAAGGTGCTGGCCGGCGACTTCACGCCGTATTTCGGCATCGCGCTCTCACGCAAGGACGTGGGGCTCGGCCTGGGACTTGCCGCCTCGCTCGGGCTGCCGTTGCCGGTGACCGCGGCGGTGCGCGACGCGTATGAAGCCGCCCACGCCGAGGGCTTCGGCGATTTCGACATGGCCGGCGTCATCGCGCTCTACGAGAAGCGCGCAGGCGTGAAAGTTCGCGGGAAAGCCGCGGCGAAGCCGAAAGCCTAGCGTCCCCGGAACTTCGCCTCCCGCTTCTCGCGCCAAGCGGCGTGCCCCTCGGTCTTGTCCTCGGTCTGTTCGAGCGTCGCGAAGCGATAGAGATCGACGAGCGCGGCGTCGGACAGGTTGGGGATGTCGAGGCCGCGCAGGAGCGACTCCTTCGTCAGGCGCGCAGCCAGCGGGGGCAGCGCGGCGAGGCGCTCGGCCACTTCGAGCGCCTTCTGCATGAGCCGCGCGTGCGGCACCACCCACTGGGCGAGACCGATGCGACCTGCTTCCCTGGCGGGAAGCGGAAAGCCCAGGGCCAGGCGCATCGCGTTTCCGCGCCCCACCCAGCGCGCCAGCCGCACGGCGCCGCCATAGGCCGGCAGGATCCCGAGGGCCACCTGCGGCAGGCGCCACTCAGCCTTCTCGGAGGCGACCAGCACGTCGCAGCAAAACGTCACGATGCAGCCGATGCCGACCGCATAGCCGTTGACGGCGCCGACGATGGGCTTCGGGAAGTTCCCGAGGATCTCGAAGGCGCGGTCGCGGCGCCTCGGAAGCCCCTTGATGAACTCCGCAGCCGAGGCGAGCGTGTGGGTCTTCGGATCCTTGAGGTTCGCGCCCGCGGAGAAGGCGCCGCCGGCCTCGTCGCCGGTCAGGATCGCGCAGCGGATCTTGTCGTCGTCCTCCATCGCGGCGAAGCGGCGGGCAATGCCTTCATTGAAGTCCGCCCCCCAGGCGTTGCGCGCCTTGGGGCGGCTCAGCGTGACGATGCCGATGTGACCCTGTCTCCTGTAGCCGACGGGCATGGCAGGCTCCTTTAGCCTTTGCGGGTGTCCGCGTACTCGACGAGGCGGCAGAGGGCGTTGACCAGCATCATGTCCTCGATCGAGTGGCAGCGCGTCTCGAGAAGCCGCGGCGAGCAAACGAGAATCGCCAGGCACTCCGCCCTCGAGATCGCCACGTTGAGACGATTGCGCGAGAAGAGAAAGCCGACGTCACGGGGCACGTCCTCGCCGCTCGAAGTGGCCATCGAGAAGAACACGACGGGAGCCTCCTGTCCCTGGAACTTGTCGACCGTGCCGATGCGCACGCCCTGCGGAAGGCTCGCGCGCAGGCGGCGCACCTGGGCATTGTAGGGCGTGACGACCATGAGATCATTCGGAACGAGCGGGCGCGACTTCCCGTCCTTGTCCGTGAACGAGCCTCCCAGCATGGCCTCAATCTCGGCCGCGATCCGGGCGACTTCCTCATCCGATGCGGCGCGGTTGCCCTCGTGCTCTACCGGCAGGTATCGAATGCCGGTGCCGAACTGCGTCGTCCTGCGCCCCGCCTCTTCGGCCGAGCGGAGCCTGTCGGCATAGACGACCTCCGAGATGAATTCGCAGACCTCCGGATGCATCCGGTAGCTCTCCTCGAGAAAGATGCCACGATCCTTTGGGATAGTCGGATCATCTCCCAGCAGGTGCTCGAGCACGGACTCGTCCGTCCTTTCCGGATGCGCGCCCTGCGACACCTGGGCGAGCTGAAGCGGGTCGCCGAGCAGGATCACGTTGCAGGCAGAGGTGCCCAGCGCCAGCGCGTCAGCCAGCGAGACCTGGCCAGCCTCGTCGATGACCAGGTAGTCGAGCGTCGAGTCGAGATCCTCGCGCGCGAAGAGCCACGCCGTGCCGGCGAGAAGGCCGGAGCCAAGGCTCGTCTCGACGAATTTCTTCGCGTCCGCCTGGCTCGTGATGAAGGGGCCCGTGTACTCGCTTTCATCATTGCCGCCGGTCGACTTCTTGAGACCGCGGAACTTCACACTCTGCCCGAGGGCGACTTTCTCGATCTCCCGGAGCAGGTTGTGGATGGCCTTGTGGCTTTGCGCCGAGACGCCGATCCGCTTGCCCTGCGCCAGCAGGTGAACGACGAGGCGGGCGCCGGTCCAGGTTTTTCCCGAGCCCGGCGGTCCCTGTATGAAGAGGTAGCTGCCGTCGAGTCCGAGCGCCAGCGCTTTCATCTCCTCGAGATCCGTGGTCTGGAGACTCGCGCCGCTCTTGCGCCGCTGCACTCGCGGGAGCTCGCGCGAGAGCATCGCCTGGAGCGCCGGGTAGCGGCCATCGCCGTCGCGAATCGACTCGGCCACGCGAAGCACGGCGTTGCGCTGCTCCGGGTCGTTGTACGGGCCTTCCGCGATCAGCGCCCTGGCCAGCGGCGTCCCGGCGAAACTCGGGCCGCGGCGGAGCCGAAGGATTCCCTTCTCGTCATCGATCTCGAGGATCTCGCCCGCGCTCTTGCCGGTCAGCGGGTCGTGCGCCCCGCCTGGCCCCAGCTTGTGCTCCTGCGGCGGAAACTTCAGCGTGTGCACGAGAGAATTCTTCACGCGCGCCGGCGGGATGCCGGCGTCCTCGAGACCGCCGATGGACTCTGAGTCCTCGACCAGCTCCTCGACCGACATCCCCAGCCGCTCGAAATACCGCCACCACGCAGGGCGGGCCTCGCGTCGGTGGTATTCGAGCAGCTCTCCCGCGAGCCAGCGTGGACTCCCAGGCTCGGCGCCTTCGAGGAGCTCCGCGCGTAGGCGTTGGCGCGCGTCGATTGCTTGAGCGGTCTCCTCCGAGAGCGCGCTCGGCTCCGGCGGTTCCGGCCACGGCAGATCCGGCGGGCGCACCTTGTGGAGCCAGTCGAGAAGTCCCAGGGTCGCCCGGCAGTCATCCTCGTTGTACCCGGCGATGTCATCGAGGATCCGCGGATCCTGGTCCTGGACCCAGCGCTCATAGACCAGCATGGCCTCGTTGGCGGACACGACTGCCGCCCTACGCACGAAGTCGAACAGGGCCTCGAGGTCCTTGAGGGAGTAGCTCCGCGCTCCCGCCCGACAGGCCTGGCGGAAAATCGTGAAGAGATCGACGAAGACCTTGCGTCGGAGCAGATCGTCCACCTGCGCCTCGCACGTCGCGTGCTCGCCCATCAGCCGCTTGATCGCTCCGGGCTCGTAGGCGCCGTAGTGGTAGACGTGAAGATCCGGGTAGCGCGCCAGCCTTTGATGTATGAACTCGACGAGCGCTTCGAGCGCGCGGCGCTCCCCTTCCCGGTCGTGCGCCCAGAATGCTCGGTAATGCGATTCGCCGCCGTCGAGCGTGAGGACGCCGAAGAGATACTCGAGCCCTCGCCCGGGCTCGAAGAATGGATTGCCCTCGAGGTCCAGGATGATGTCGCCCGGCGAGCGGGGCGGGAGCATCGCGAAGCCACGCCCGGTCTCGAGGGGACGCTCCCGGTATTCGACCTTCCCCGAGCGCCGACTCTCGTGCTGGAGCGCCGCCTGCTCGCGCAGGCCTTCAAAGGTCTGCTGAGCAAGCCGCGGGATCGCGGTCCCGGGACGCGAGCCGGCGAGCGCAGTCAGAGACGTGATTCCGCCGGCCGCGAGCTTTCCGATCTGGTCGCGTCGGATATTGGCGACGCGAAGGAGATGGTCCTCGCGCTCCCACCGGACTTCGCAGGCCTCCTGGAAGATGCAGACCTCGCAGTGCTCGCAGGTGTACGGCGCGGTGTGCGGGCGGTTGGCGACGGCGGACTCGAAGCGCCGGCGCACGCGGCGATAGTAGGCGGACACGTCCGCGAGCCGGATCCTGAAGCGTTCCCGCGTGCCGAGGACAACGTAGGCGGCTTCGGGCTCGAGACCCTGCGCACGTCCGAGCGCTTGGCTGTAGAAGCACAGCTGGAGCGCGTGTTCGGGCTTCGGGTGCCGGGCCAGCTTCGTATCGAGCACCTGGTAGCTCCAGGCGCCGAGCGATGATGGCCGATCGATCCGCTCGAGAAAATCCGCGATCCCGCGCCAGC
>WNFE01000635.1_pt1 | contig 24950 bp, 31 predicted proteins | sample 5400451 | NCBI WGS metagenome assembly WNFE01 (sample SAMN13153344, study PRJNA577476) | soil metagenome | isolation source: 200 cm saprolite under Douglas fir tree site 2 hole 2 | place: USA:California | collected 2015-04-18
AATAAGTTCTCTTGGTTCCATAGCTTTCCTCTCCAGTGCTGTCGCGTCTAGATCACTGCCGTCGAGATTTACGCGGCTAAATCAGCAGAGTGACCACGCTGGTGACCACGAGCGCTGCAGCCCATACCAGGTTGAGATTGAGCCACGCCTTGCGGAGAACCGCGAGGCCGAGCTTGCTATAAACCACCCACGCGATGAGCCCTGTGACTGCAAGGTAGGCGGTCGTATGGACCGCGGTGGCGAGCAGTGCCGCGAGAGGGCTTGCGGCCGCGGATGTGTGATGGTGACCTGCCATTTGGTCAGCCGCTTCGACTGTGCTGCTGCCCAGCAGCACCGGCACCACCATCAAACCAGCGCCGTGCGCCGTGGCTATCAGAAACGACCAGAGCGTCAGGTCGCGAAAGCCCACCTGCATGCGGACCCAGCGCGGGTGGTGATGCCGCACCAGGGAGTAGATTCCAAGACCGAACAAAAGCGCGGCCACGGGATAGCGGATCGCCTCCCGCGGCAGCGCCAGGCCGAGAAACACCGCAGCCAGCACCACGCTGCCAATGCACAACGCGTGTCCGAGCGCGATAGGGATGAGCGCTCTCGCCACTGCACTCCCCTTCCGCTCGAATCGCTAGCCCTTGATTGGATCGGCACTTATTCCGCTAGAGCGAAATGGCGCTCTTCATCGAGTGCATGCTGAAGTGTGCGCCAATACCATTGACAACGCCCACATTGTTAGAGACGCGATGTTTCGCCAGTTGACAAACCGCTGGGCCCGTTCAGCTGAGGATCGGTCTCCGGTGGGAGGTCCCTAAAACGAGGCCGCGCGAATCGAAATTTATTAGCTTAGATGACAGAATGCTGGGCCTCCGGGTGCATATCACAACGCCTTACGGTAATGCACACAGCGGTCCACCACCTCATACCCCAGCGCCTCATGCACGCGTTGGGACACCTCATTGTCGACCCAGGTATCCGACGCGATCTCAACGCACCCTTGGCTGCGTGCCCAGTCTTCTGCCACGGCCAAAAGTTTCCTACCTACGCCCCTGTGCCGATGGTTCTCAGCAACGTACCAACCCTCGATATAGCCCACCGGGCGCGATGGGTTGCAGCCGTCCGCGTGTGAACGCAGGTCGACTTCCAGAAAACCAGCTAATATTCGATCACTCGCCTCGGCCACCAAGATGATGAGCGGCATCGTTACCGGGGCCTTGCCTTCGAGAATTAGTGTAAGTTCTCGGGTATGTTCCTCGGCGGAAGACTTGGGCCACAGGGCCTCGCGCATGCTCACGAGTTGGTCGCGATCCGACAACTGAGCGAGCCTGACGCAAATATCCGACACTGAGCCCATCGTAACCGAATCTGGATCCCGCAGACCATCGGTTCAGCATCGCTGAAGTCGTACAGTTTCCAACTCCTGTAAACCCCGGAGAGTGGAACACCGATTGTTGGCGTAGGCGATTACACCAACTACGCCCCTCGAACGAGCCCATTCTGGGTAGTCCACCCCACTAACCCCATCGCCCTTCTCTCTCTCGCGCCCCCTGGACCGGTCCAGAGGGAGTGGTGCCGATTTTCCCGTCGCCACATCCTACCCCATGGACACCCGACCTGCGGTCGGGAGTCTTCCGTAATATCGCAGCCGTTAGCGATCGAACCGAGGGAACGGGCTCTCTGAAGTCAGGCAGTTGGTGGCTTCCGGCGGACCCAATCACTCCACGGAAGCACGCCAAGATCGGGCCTCGGCGGATCCGGCAGCATCGTGATGAACTCCAGCAGGTTATTGTCTGGGTCGCGAAAGTAGACCGAAGCTGCAGGCATCCAAGCCAGCACAACGGGTTCCTCGGTTGGAAGGCCGGCCAGGTCCCTCGGTTGGATTCCAGCCTTTTGCAGTCGCGCCGGCGCCTCATGCAGATCAGAGAGCGCAACTTGGAATGCCACGTGGAGGCTGATACTCATCGGCATGGTTCCCACCTCCCAGAGGGCGAGCATTGCCTTCCCAGGATCTCCAATCCAAAAGAAGGCGACCTTGCGCTCAGGAAAGGCACGCGCCAGTGGTAAACCCAGGAGGTCCTTATAGAAAGCGATAGCCCGAACAAGCTCGCTCACGGTGAGATGGGCTTCGAACAAGTCAGCGATGGGAATGGGATTTTCCGTGTCCATATATTAAGGATAGGATGCCCCGGCAACCCGCATGCGACAATCAAGGCAACAGCATAAGGTCACGCCTGGAGACTGGAACTTCGTCACTTCTCGCTGCCATACGAATCTCACTCGCAGGTATCGGAGTTTGCGCTTGCAGAGGGAGTCGGTCTACCGATCACTCCAAGGAGCTGGGGCATGGAAACAGGCCGTCCTTTATTTATCCCTGTGATCCTGGGTACAGCCAGAATGGGCCGCATGAGCCTACACGCAGCTCAGCTGGTCACCGGGGAACTGGGCAAGTGTGCAGGCGTTGAGACCGACCTCATCGATATCGCAAGGCTTCCCCTACCCACAAACGATGCGGGTGAGGCCATTAAACAAGCCGACTTTTCGGGCAAGATGAGCAAGGCAGACGCCTTGGTGGTTGTGTCGCCGGAGTACAACCACGGCTACTCTGGTCTTTTGAAGCATGTTCTTGACAGTTGTCTCAAAGAATACATTCATAAGGCGGTCGGGATTGTGGGAGTGTCTGCGGGGCCGTTCGGCGGGACCCGGGTCATTCAGAACCTGCTGCCGGTGATGCGCGAGATTGGGCTGGTGACGATCTTTTGGGATGTAAATTTCTCAAGTGTGCAGAAGGTGTTTGCCGAAGACGGCAGACTGCTGGATGAGTCTTACATCCGGCGCATCGACAAGTTTTTGAAGGAACTCATCTGGATGGCAAAGACACTACGCGAGGGGCGTGAACAGATATCTCTGGACTGACGCCTGGAGACAAGGGTGGGCCGTTGTGGCTAAGACCGACAAAATGATTTGTTCGCATTGCAGAGTTGAGATGAACCACCACTGCGACAAGATTGTGTACAACGTCGACACGCACGATGATGGGAAGACCGATCCTGGCCTGGGCGGAATCGTCGAGGAGTTTCATACCTGTCCCAAGTGCGGTGGCGGCGCCTCGCGCCACGCGTAGACTCCGTCGAACAGCACCTCTCCAGACTCCCTCGCAGCGATACCAATTCCTGCTGGAACATTTCGCTGCCCGTGGAATCTCACGACCGAGGACTTCGGTCCGTGTGGCCTTGCCGGCTTCTTTCAGTGACAGCATGAAGAATCGCGCACTCAATCCCGCATATGCCTTCGCCCTCTGCTATGCGGCGATGGTGTGTCTCGCGATTGCGGTGAATCTCATGCCCATCTTCCTGACGACCCTCCGGGTCGATCTTGGTGGAAGGGCTGGGCTGAGTGGTGAACAGCTCGGCCGAATTAGCGCCGTCACCTTTGCCGGGCTCGTTGGGGGCATCCTTTTCACCGGTCCTCTGGCCGATCGATGGGGAGGCAGGCTATTCAGTATCCTCGGAACTTTGCTGATCGGCGCTGGACTCGGGCTCCTGGCCTTCTCACACGGCTATTCCATGGTTTTGGTGGCGGTGTTTGTGATGGGTCTCGGAGCGGGGATTCTAGACATGGTGCTCAGCCCCATCGTTGCTGCTCTCCAGCCAGACAACCGCGCAATGGCCTTGAACTGGTTGCATTCTTTCTATGGGATTGGAACCGTTGTCACAGTCCTGGTCGGTACGCTCGCCTTTCGATTGGGCATTGGATGGCGCACGATTTCCCTGACTTTTATCGTCGTTCCGCTACTGGTAGCTCTCGGATTCCTTAACGTCGATCTGCCTCCGCTCATCTCGGACATCGAAGGCGGACGGACACCAATGCGCGATCTCTGTCGCAACTCCTCTTTCGTAGCCGTGAATGTGGCGATCTTTCTTGGAGGGGCCTTGGAGTTGGGGCTGGCACAGTGGCTGCCCGCCTACGCCGAGATGAGTCTTGGTTTCTCAAAGTTGACCGGCAGTGTTTCTTTGCTTGCTTTCTCGGCTGCCATGGCGCTGGGACGCATCTTTGCAGGACTGATCGGTCGTCGAGTTGACCCGATTCGGCTGATGTTGGGTTGCTGTTGGACGTCGGTGGTGCTTTTCCTCCTCGCCTGCTTCGCTCCCTGGCCCACAGTTGCTCTTGCCGCTAGCGTGGCGGTGGGTTTGGCAGGTAGTTGCCTGTGGCCCACCACCCTGGGTGTCGCTGCGGACCGTTTTCCTCGAGGCGGCGCCACGATGTTTGGATTGCTGGCCGCTTTCGGGAACCTGGGTGGAATTCTCATGCCGTGGCTGGTCGGCGTGACGTCGGACTCGTCATCCCTGCGGCTGGGCTTGGCTACCTCGACGGCTTGCCCTCTCTTGATGGCCTTCGTGCTTTTGTGGATGCAGAGCCGTCCTGTTGCAGACTTGCGCGAAAGTCACCCGGTCGCGCATGCCGCCTGAGGAGATTCGAACTCACCAGTAATCCTGATAGGACGGGCGGCGATTAAACTTTGCCTTGTATTCGACTGAGCGTAGGATTTTCCGCGATATGAAAATCGAACCACACTGTCGAATCCACACCTTCGGACGGACTCAGTCCAGCGGTATCATCACTCTCTAAGGTCACAATTGCCTAATTCGCCCTCGTCTGCTTTTGAGGGTGATTCACCTGCTGGGGCGCGGGAAATGCCTATTTCGCATCCAAGGGTCTCGCTGTAACTTTTTGCTGGTTTGCGAATCTCATTTGGGTTCTTTTGTCACCTGCAAGGAATGCGTTGATGAAGCCACGAACCGACAGCCGCAAGTTCAAGACGATCAGCCGGCGGGAGTTGTTGAAACTCACTCCTGTGGTAGTGCTGGGTGCCTTTGCCGTCCCACCGCTGCAGAAACCACTCCTCAAGGGCGGTCTCGCCGTTAGTGATTGGATATCGGCAAGGCTGTTCCGCTCCGGTCATTTGGCACCTACGTTTGCTGATGCCGATCTGACCCCCTTTGAGAAGTTCCCCCTCAACGGCTACGACGTCGACGACCCGGGCGTGGATTTCGACAAGTGGACTCTCACCGTGACGGGCTCGGTACAAAAGCCGGGAGACTACACGCTGGCCCAAATTCAGGCTTTGCCGAAGGTGACGCAAAACACGCGGCATGTCTGCGTAGAAGGATGGGATGTGATTGGCAACTTCAGTGGTGTGCGCCTCTCCGACTTCTTCAAGATGATTGGCGTCGACCCGACCGCGCGCTTCGTCAGCGTCGAATGCGCGGATGACTATTACGAGTCTCTCGACATGGCCACCGCCATGCACCCGCAGTCCTTGCTCTGTTACGAAATGTACGGGCAGCCACTGACCCGCGAGCACGGAGCTCCACTCCGTCTGAGTATCCCCACCAAGATCGGCTACAAGCAGGCAAAGTACGTCACGGATCTCAAAGTGAGCCATGTGCTGGAGAAAGTGGGCTACTGGGAAGATCAAGGATACTCCGAATTCTATGGCCTGTAGTCCGAGGAGTTGACGATGGCAACCCGCGCGATGGAAATCGAAGACGTGAAGACAGGCGAAGTCACCGAGGCAGTGTACGAACATCCGTTTCTGGTGCGTCTCTGCCATTGGGTGAACGCAGTCTCCCTGTTCGTAATGGTGGGCAGTGGATTCCAGATCTTTCGCGCCTTCCCGAGTTTTGGGGCAAAGATCCCGCAGAAGGATCTCCTCGACTGGCCCAAGGCTCTCGCGCTTGGCGGATGGCTGGGCGGCGCGCTGCAATGGCACCTTACCTTCATGTGGATCTACATCGCGACCGGCCTCTTGTACATCGGCTACCAGCTCTTCAGCGGAGACTACAAGCAGGTGCTCTTCGTACGACGTGACGTCCCTGGTGTATGGCCGATGGTACGCCACTACTTTTTCTTGGGCCACAAACCGCTAACCAAGGAGGCCTACAACCCGTTACAGAAGCACGCGTACACGTCCGCCATTGTTCTGGGAATTCTCTCGGTGCTAACGGGCGTCGCAATTTGGAAACCTGTCCAGTTTTCGTGGCTGGCGTGGATGATGGGCGGCTTCCATCTGGCACGATTGTGGCATTTCCTGATCATGTGGGCGATGTTGGCATTCGTGTTCGGGCATTTGGTGATGGTTGTCCTTCATGGCTGGAACAACTTCATATCGATGTGGACGGGATGGAAGAAGGATCCGGAGTACGACTCGGAGTAGTGGTGGGATGCGGTGGTGGTGAATCCAGGGTGCGGTGAGGGGTGATGCTCGAAGGGATGACTTCGCTGAACAGTCCAGTCGAGCGATTCAACGAAGAGACGCTAATCCGGCGCGTCCGAGAGGGCGAGCATGAGCTTTTTTATGAGCTGATTCGACCTTACGAACGACGTGTGTACTCTGCGGCTTTGTCCATTTTGCGCAACGAGGCCGATGCTGAAGATGCAGCACAGGAGGCGATGCTGAAGGCGTTCAAGCACATTCGGCAGTTCCGTGCGGAAGCACGGTTCAGCACCTGGCTGATCCAGATCACTGTCAATGAGGCGCGTATGTGGAGAAGGAGACAACACGCCCACTTGGTTGAGCCGATCGTTGACCACGAGGACGCCGAGGGAAACTATATCCCCCGCGACTTCGCCGACTGGCGGGAGGTTCCTTCCGAGACTCTGGAGCGGAAAGAAATCCGCGACAAGCTGGCGGAGGCGCTGGAATCTCTGGGGCACATCTACCGCGAGGTGTTCGTGTTGCGCGACATGCAGCACTTGAGCATCGACGAGACCGCGAAGACTCTGGGAATCTCAACCGCGTCGGTCAAGACGCGACTGCTGCGGGCACGGCTCATGCTCCGCGACCTATTGGCGCCAGGACTCGGTGGGACTTGGAGCACAAGATTGCATTTTGCAAAGGGGACCAAGCCATGGTAGTCAACTGCGAACACGTTTGGCGCGAGATTTCGAACTACCTTGAAGGTGACATCGAGCCGGGCCTGCAGCGTGCCATGGAAGAACACATCCGTGGCTGCAAGCGTTGTACCGCGGTGCTTGACGGCACACGCAATGTCGTTCAGCTGTACGGAGACGAAAGGATGTTCGAAGTACCGCTGGGTTTCAGCCACCGACTGCAGCGGAGGCTGGAAGAGAATATGCCTAGTACGAGGCGGGGCTTCCTCGGATGGATGGTCGCCGCCGCGGCGGCAGTCCTTGTTGCTGGCAGCTTCGAGCTAGGCAGGTCCTCCGTTTTCGGCCATCCTGAATTGCGTTCGGAGCACGCACAGCCTGGAACCGGAGTCCCCCCCGACATGTTGGTGGTAGTTTCGACCGGTGGGAAGACTTTTCACGCGGCGGGATGCCCGTTTATCCATGACAAAGCACACATCCAGACAATCGCGGCCCGTGAAGCTCTGCGAGAGGGGTACGCGCCTTGCGTACGCTGCATGAAGCAGTATTTAAGAGCAAGCCTCAACCGCCGTTCTGGTGAGTTCGAAAGCGCAGCTCATGCGTCCGGCTCCGAGGAGGACAGCATCGAGCAGGAAGCGAGCATCTCCAACACCACGAGAATCGGAGATTGATTCCCCCAACGTCAACGTGTTCCGGCCCTGTCCGCCCCGATTTTTCCGGGGGAAGGTTCGATATTCTGCGACTAGACCTTTAAGGATCATCGGTGAACTGTCTAGGACCGCAAACGTCGGACCAGCCACAAACCACCAGCTCAATGGGAAGCGAGGATTCAGCGCTTGTCGCGGCCGTACTGCGCAAGGATCGCAAGGCGACAGCAGAGTTTGTTGCCCGGTACGCTGACGACCTCTATCGGTACGTACGCTCTCGCCTTGCCCCCCGGTATGACCATGTGGACGATCTAGTCCAGGAAGTCTTTCTGGCTGCATGGGAGAAGCTTAATCACTATCGAGGAACCGGCCCTCTGCAGGCATGGGTCATGGGAATTGCACGGCACAAGGTGGAAGACCACTATCGCGCTCGGTTGCGGGCCCCTGAATCCATTGAAGATGCGGATCAAGAGCCGAGTTCGCCAGCATCCGTTTCGGACTTCCATCAACTCCTCGAGCAGGATGAACTGCGGAAGAATACGTGGCGGGTCATGGGAGGTCTCCCGGAACAGTACCGTCTGGCGCTGATATGGCGCTACTGGGAAAAGGCCTCAGCTCGTGAGATGGCACTCAAGACGGGCAAAACAGAAAAGGGGATCGAAAGGCTGCTGGCACGGGCCAGAGCGGAGTTTCGAGAAAGGTGGGACCATGGCCAATCTTCCTGACGAGGAATTCATGGAGCGGATCTCTGATGCAGTAGAGCTGACCGAGTCAGAGTCGGCACCTGCTCGGCTTAAGGCGAAAGTGTATTCGGCTCTGATGCTGAGGCTGGCAGAATCCGGGCCCCTGATGAGCCTTTCCGAAACCAATGCCCGTGGACACAAGCTTTGCGTCTTTGAGGAGCTGGTGAGGATTGCTCCTGTGGGCGAAGGGGCCAAGTCCCTCAACATCTGTCGCCTCTGCCATGCGCGTGTGCTCGCTGAACAGATTGAAAATGCGCCGATCTATTGGAATGGCTGTTCCTACGTTGACTTGAAAAACTCCTAAGCAGGTTGTTTGAACGGATGACTTTCAAAATTGCCGGACAAATCCGAACAAGTTTTGGAAATTCTTCAAGCTGTGCTGTCCCGGCGGCGACAGGTGATCGCTGACCGGATTCTTGCTGAGAGTTTCGCTGAATGTGTAACGAAATACCCAGCCCTTTCCAAAGTTCACGTCCATTCCCACCGGAACGTGAAGAGCAATCATGTTGGAGCTGAAGCGTTGTGGTGGCAGATCAGGGGTCCCTAGGACTTGCTCGAGCCGTTGCTGGGAACTGGCGAAATGTATGAGACCGGTTCCGACAGACAAATAAGGCCGCAGCCGACTATCCCGTTTACGAAAATAGACTAGGACGTCTGCCATCACGCTCTGCTGTGAACTGCGTCTTGTTTCCTGATAGCCCTGCTGTGTTCCGTTGTTGAAAGCTGCGGAAGTCAGGGTCAGCGCATTGCGATTCCAGATGTAGTCCGCTTGTATGGTGAAGTAGTCCGAAAGATGTCGTCCGGCCAGAACCTCCACTGCACTCCCGTTCCTCGGATCATAGGAAGAGAATGCGGTAGAGTCGGGGCTCAGCAGTGAACGTGCATCTCCGGAAAGGGTCGAGACCCCTCCCAATACGCCCGCGTAGAACTGCGCTTGGGCCGTTACCGCAGTGCAGCAGCCGAGGAAAACGACCACAGCGATCGGTAGCATCCTGAATTGCATAGTTCTCCCAATCAATAAGGCCCCGGTCCACGCGGCTCGAGCACAAAGTGGTGAGGGGGATTTTCCCTGCAAGTTCGACATATCTCTCAAGAGCAGGCGATGGAGTGTGGGGTGAACAACTCTCACTCCATCTCAACGCGATGCTTGTTCAATCCCCGATCTGAACGTAACACATCATCGAAAGGATAAACGTGATGAAGTTGAAGCTCAGTTTTGCTCTTCTGCTAACCGCCGTGGTCGCACTCAGTACTCTCCCGTCGTTCGCAGCGGCTGGAGCGGTCTATACACTTAACAATTCGAGTAGTGGAAATGCAGTACTGGTGTTCAGTCGTGCGGCAGATGGCCACATCCTTCCAGCGGGAATGTTCGCCACAGGTGGCACCGGCACAGGCAAGGGATTGGGCAATCAGGGCGCACTGGCAATTGATGCTGCTAACAGTTTTCTGTTTGCTGTCAACGCCGGTAGTGACAACGTCTCGGTCTTTAGGATTGGGAAGAACGGTCTTCATCTTGTAGATCTGGTTCCTTCCGGAGGTAAGCAACCGATCAGTCTCACCGTCAGCCGTAAGGTTTTGTATGTCCTGAACAACGGTGGAGCTGTAGGTGGTAGCGACACGATTGCGGGCTTTGCCGTGGGCGCGAACGGCCACCTGAAACCGATCGTCAGCGGGCTGCCCTTGAGCGCCGCATCCGTGGGACCGGCACAGATTGGGTTCAACGTTGACGGTGATCTTCTGCTGGTCGCCGAGAAGGCCACCAACAACATCGACGTATTCTCCGTGGATGACGATGGGGTCGCTGTCGGCCCGACTGTCGTTCCTTCCGCAGGACAAACTCCCTTTGGCTTTGCTTTCGGCAAGCGCAATCAAGTGTTTGTTTCCGACGCGTTTGGTGGAGCGGCGAACGCCGGTGCGGTGTCTTCGTATGAGGCCTCGGATGACCGCACGTTGCGAACAATTACAGGGCTGGCCGTCGATAAGCAAACTGCGCCGTGCTGGGTTGTGCTCACGAACGACGGTCGATTCGCTTACACAACCAACACCGGCAGCGGCAACGTCTCTGGATACCGAGTTGAGTTTAATGGCGTGCTGCGACTGTTGAATGCCGATGGTCAAACGGCGAATACCGGCACTGGAAGCACTCCCCTCGACGCTGCGATTAGCAATGACGCTCGATTTCTATACGTCCTCACGCCCGGAACCAGTAACATCCAAGGATTTGTTGTCGCTCTGGATGGCTCCCTGACTCAACTGTCTCGGGCGACGGGCATTCCATCGTCGGCGAGCGGTCTGATAGCAAGATAGCGTACGGCAGAACAGATCGATCTCAGGCGCTCGGGGCCGGTGATCAGTCACCGGCCTCCTCCTGGTCGGCTTATTCAGAGCCTCCGGTGTGGCAGACCGGTGAGTCGGTGAGAACGGTCTTGAATTTCGGCGGTCGGAGTCGTTCTCAGTGTAGAGATCGAGTAATTCTTCCGAAAGAAGAGTCGGTTTCCGGGTAGAGCCGGTGCGACCGCCTGCACCAGCTACCCGGAAGGCGAACTTGGCGGGAGGCTAGTTCTGCTTCATGCCATCATCGTGCTTCATGTTGTCGTCTTTCTTCATGTCGTCTTTCTTCATCTTGTCCTTCTTGGTTTTCTTGGACTTCTTGTCCTTCTTCATCTCGTCTTTCTTCATCTGATCGTTGTTCATCTGATCTTGCTTCATGTCGTCGTGCTTCATGCTGTCCTGCTTCATGTTGTCGCCGGACTGAGCAAACGCTGCAAACGAGACTGCCAGCAAACCCATCGCCATCAACCTGCTGATCATCTTCCTCATGAATCCTCCGAGTTTTTTCGCTGAATTTGCGCCGACACACCGCGGCGCGCAGATGGGATGCGCCCGTCGCCGCAAAGTTACAACCCGCTTTCTGACGGTTCCGGAAGGGACGGTGTCGGGGATTCTTGAACTGCCCGTAGTGATCCAGCGTGCGCCTTCAGCGGCTAGGGCATTTCACGTCTCAGTCTGCGTTCGACATCAGCAACCAGCCTTCGAGTAACGGGCACGTCCACATTGTGCCGGGGGCCGGCACGTAGGATCGGCCCCGCGATTGCGTCCAGCTCCGGCATATTGCCTCGCTCGACGTCCTTTTGCATGGAGCTTCGGATGTTGCCGGGCAAGCTCCTGATAGACGAGATCACCGAATCCTCATCAATCAGCGCGCCCTCTGCTCGGGCCACCGCGCAAGCTTCGCGGACGCAAGCCCCAAGACGGTGCTGCCACATCACGTCCGCAGCAATTTCCCCTGTAGTCTTGTCGGCCGCCGTCGTTACAAGCGCCAACGGTGCCAGGAAGACCAGCTTGCTCCAGAGCAACGTTTGCTCATCATCTACGAACTCGCAAGTGAAGCCGAGCTTCTGTAAGTCTGCAAGGGTGCTCTGCATCAGAGTGCGCCCGATCGAGGACATGCTTAAGCGAGCGAATGGCGAGCGATGCTGAATATGTCCGGGAGCAGTTCGTTCGGACTCGACAGTGATGGTGGCCGGGATAATGCGAGCTGCTGCGCCGTAGCGTGAGCGGAGCATCGCTACGTGGTCGATACCGTTGAGCAACGGAATGATCGCCTTCGCTGAATTGCCATTGGCCAGAGAACCTAGCGCCGAGTCTAGCTGAGTGGCTTTTACGGCGATCCACAGGACGTCAACCGCCGGAACGGTTGTAGTCCGATCCGCTCTGACAGCGAAGTTTCCGAAGGGACTCTCAAGTTGCAGTGTGTCAGGATACCGACCGATTGCCTCGCTCCTCACAACGAGCGTGACTGCAGCTCCAGATTTCGCCAGGGAAGCCGCGATCAGCCCACCCACCCCACCGGGTCCTAGAATTGCATGCCGCATGAATGGCGACTCCCATTCTGAATTGTCATGTCCTCAACCCGCCGCGATCCAACCAACCTTGAGCACATAAGTGTTTCAGCGTCGTCGGCCAAGGAATCGCGATTTCTCCGAAGCAGTGAAACTTATCATTTTGATAGTCATCACACTATCGACTTGAATGCACGATCAAAGCATCGGACATGGAACCAAAAACCCAGGAAAAGCGGCGATCTTCCCTAACCAGACTGACGGACTTCACGATACCAAGATACTCGGTATGTTCGGCTCGGGCTGAGCACATTTCGGCGCTGTCTGCGATCGAGCTGGCGGCGGCCCAACTCCTCAGGGGCTACGCGCCAGAGTCCGTGCTGGCCGAGACCACGGACGAGCGCACGTTCGCCGATGCCACCCGCCATGGGCGCCTCTGGGTGGCCGCGACAGGGAACATTCCGGTGGGCTTCGCATTGGTGGAGATGCTCGCGGACGACCTGCCTCATCTCGAAGAGCTTGACGTCGACCCATCTCACGGGCGCCGCGGCCTGGGCACGGCTCTAGTCCGAGCGGTATGCGAGTGGGCCACCGTGTCCGGGTACGTCGTGCTGACCCTGACGACGTTCCGGGCTGTGCCCTGGAACCTCCCGTTCTACGCCCGTCTGGGGTTCGTGGAGATTCCCCGCGAGACTCTGCGTCCCGAGTTGTCCGCAGTCATATCCGAGGAAGCACATCGAGGCCTTAATGCCGATACGCGTGTGGTCATGGGGTATCGATGCGAGCCGCCTGTCATTTGTGAATGACGACGGTAGGTTCTTTCCTGGTGATCGTGTCCTATCACTCTTGAGAACTTAGGCGTTGGCGAGCAGCATAGGCTGCGACCTTGAGGCGGTTTCCGCACAGTTGCATGCTGCACCAGCGGCGTGTTCCTTTCTTGCTGGTGTCATAGAAATGCAGAACGCACTGATCACACATGCGAACACGGTTTCGATCCGCTTCTGCGAACAGCTTCGCCGCGCTGTGTGCCAAAGGGGCAAACAAGTCTTCGGGTTGGCGCGGTTCGAACCATAGTTCCAATGAGGGGACGTTCCCGGTTGCTTGTACCTTGCTAAGCATGGGATGCGCCGCCATGAGTCGATTCAGCTCCGCGACGGTCGTGCGATGGACATCGGCACCATCTTCCCACGCCAGAATCTCGTTTCTCAGCTTCTCCCGAAATTCTCGCACGGCCTCCAGGGTTCGCCGTGCGGTGGCCGATTCTCCCGATTGCCGTTCAAGGCTCGTCATCTGACGAGGGCTCAACAGCCCAGCCGCCTGAAACCACCGTAAGAGCGCGCTGAAGTCAGCGAGTAACTCCGTGGGCTCGCCGTTCTGAACCGGCCGTGTATTCAGGAAATCCAAGGCCAGATGATTGCCAACGAAGAGGAACCCGTCTCTCCAGTCGGAATCAGGGATTGTCCTGCGCTGTCTCACGTTTTCCACTCCGAAGCATTATAACACCTATAATGTATCTTTTTATCGGTTAGCACATCTGATGATGAGAACGAGCAAAACGTTGCTCAGACGAAACCAGCACCAAGTTTGCCGGACTAAATTCTGTGAGGAGACACACTATGACTAGGTATCAACATGCCATCGTCGACGGCTCCAAGATTTTTTATCGTGAAGCCGGCCCGAAAACAGCCCCAACCATTCTCTTACTGCACGGCTTTCCGACATCGTCGCACATGTTCCGCAACCTCATTCCGGCCCTGGCCGACCGCTACCGTGTGATCGCGCCCGATTTGCCGGGATTCGGCTTCTCTGATGCACCCGACCGCAAACGGTTCCGTTGTACGTTTGAACACCTGGCCAAGGTCATCGACACGTTCACACAGACGATCGGTCTCGAACGCTTCGCGATTTACGTCTTCGATTACGGCGCTCCCGTGGGCCTCCGCCTGGCTCTAGCGCATCCGGAGCGGGTCACGGCGATCATCTCCCAGAACGGCAACGCCTATGAGGAGGGCTTGAGCCAAGGCTGGAACCCGATCCAGAAGTACTGGAAGGAACCAACACCCGAGAATCGCTCTGCGCTACGTGACTTCCTCACGCCAGAAGCGACCAAGTCCCAATACCTTTATGGTGTCCAAGACGAGACGCTGGTAGCGCCGGAAGCCTACCAGCTTGATTCCGCTCTGCTGTCGCGACCCGGCAATGATGAAATCCAGCTCGACCTGTTCCTGGATTATGCCAGCAACGTCGCACTCTACTCGAAGTTCCAGGAGTACTTCCGTACAAACCGGCCGCCTCTGCTAGCGGTCTGGGGCAAGAATGACCCGTTCTTTCTGCCGCCCGGAGCCGAAGCGTTCAAGCGCGACATCCCGAACGCCGAGGTGCACTTTTACGACACGGGGCACTTCGCGCTGGAAACGCATCATCGGGAGATTGCAGACGCCATTCGGGAGTTCCTTAAGCGCAAGCTCACAACGCAGGCCAGCGCTGCCTGAGGGTGATTCGTGAACCAGAACCTGATGGGAACACAGGCTCGACAAAACTGAAGTCAAGGCAGGGCCGCGGGGTGACGCGGCCCGCGCCTTATAGTCACGACGTGCTTGGGGGAGAACGCTTGTGCAGATCATTTCTGTAAATGTGGGACGGCCACGTGAAGTCATCTGGAAGGGTATGACGGTCCAGACGGGAATCTTCAAGGACCCCGTAGATAGGCCAGTGACGATAAGGAAACTGAATCTTGACGGCGACCAGCAGGCAGACCTCACCGTACACGGCGGAGCCGAGAAGGCCGGATATGCGTATCCTGCCGAGCACTACGAGTACTGGCGGCGAGAGCTGCCGGAAGTGCCGTTCTCGTGGGGCAAGTTCGGGGAGAACCTCACGACTGAAGGGCCGACAGAACACGCGCTCTGCATCGGTGATCGTTTGAGGGTCGGGTCCGCTGTTCTGATGGTTACCCAACCCCGCATGCCCTGTTACAAATTGGCCCTACGATTTGACCGTGACGACATGATCAAGCGCTTTTTGATGAGTCGGCGAAGCGGATTCTACTTCTCGGTCGTCGAGGAAGGGGAGGTCCGTGCGGGATCAGAGGTCGAGATTTTGACTCGAGATCCCCACCAAGTCGCTGTCGTCGACATTGTGCGCCTCTACCTTGGCCAAGCACGCGATCCAGATCTCCTTCACCGCGCGATGAACGTAAGCGCACTGCCCCAGGATTGGAAAGCCGACCTTCCGCTGCGGGCGCGGATAGAAAGAGCGTGACGATTGTTCTTTACCGTGTGCTGACCGGCATCGAAGCGGCTCCGAGTACTCGGCCCTGCCGGGGTTCTTGAACAAATGCGATCAGTCGCAGGCTTCGGGAGTCAGACCCAGGTTCCAACTTGAGTTGAACATCCTGCGCCAGGACTTGTCCCTGTTTCAGAGCACCAATCCTCGTAAGACTTTTGACCACAGAAACGTGTGTCAGTCTGTGTCCGGAATTCTCGCCTGCCGATACTTGCGATTCAGCGCGGTTCAGAGCGACCGCAACGTATACCTCCGCCTCGCGTGAGCCAAAAGACGAATCGAGTGCGCCGGTTTCCAGATGAGCGTGCAGGGTATTCGAGGCGTCTGCAGAGATCGAGGACAAACGGACCGGAATCTTTGGAACGCCCAACGCCTTTCGAAAGGCCTTGTCGGCCTGGTCGGAATTGCTTCCGACAAACTCACTGGTCCCATCCACCACCATTTGCGGAGTGTAGACGCTGTCCAAGCCAAAGCGCTTGGCATACGTGCTCTGCCTCTGGCTGTAGAAGCTGGCAGAGTACGGATCCTTCCAGCCGATATGGTTCCAGTAGTCGACGTGCTCGCTGAGCACGATCATTTCCGCTCCCTGTATGGGTTGCCCATCCAGCTTTTGCAGAAATCGATCTGCCGGGGGACAGCTGGAGCATCCCTCCGATGTGAAGAGTTCCACCAGCACAGGAGTACGCACATCCGAGCCAGCATCCGACCCATGGAGGGGTTGCGATGCAAACGCCAATATCCAGGCACCTATCGAAAGCACGACTGCCACTGAAACAACCGGAATTTTCATTGTTTTCGCTGTCCTTGTGTCCTGCTAAGTGGATGTCCAGCCGGCGTGAAAGTTACGTCGTCCCTTCGGCTGATTGAGTCGAACGCCTGTAACTTTTCTCCTTCAGCGGACTCTAACAAAACCGGCCTCGGAATTGACTTGCCGGAGGCCGCCAAGAGGTTTGTTATGTCTAGCTTGTTTTCGCGCTTTTTCGCCATGATCTTGGTGCTGACATTTGCCGGTGTAACCGCCTGTAGTGCAGGGGACCGGGCGAATGGCACTCTTCCAACTCCAGCTGTCGACGCGCCCATGGGGGCGACCAACGGCGAGCAGATGGCGGTGGTCGCTGGTGGCTGCTTCTGGGGAATTCAGGCTGTATTCCAACACACGAAGGGCGTGATCAGCGCGACCTCGGGATACTCCGGGGGCTCAGCCAAGACCGCGGAATACGAACTGGTCAGCACCGGCGAAACCGGCCACGCGGAGTCGGTGAAGATTACGTACGATCCTTCCAAAATCACATACGGCCAGCTGCTTCGGGTCTTCTTCTCGGTGGCCCACGACCCCACGCAGTTGAACCGGCAGGGTCCCGACGAAGGCACCCAGTATCGTTCGTCCATTTTCTATGGCAGCGACGAGCAGAAGCGGATCGCCGAGGCGTATATCGCACAACTCGAAAAGGCCAAGGTCTTCCAGCGCTCCATTGTGACCCAGGTAGTTCCATTAAAGGCTTTTTATCCGGCCGAGGCCTACCACCAGGACTATGCCGCGCACCACCCGGATAGCCCATACATCGTGTACAACGATGCCCCGAAAGTTGCTCATCTTCGCGAGGAGCTTCCGGACCTCTACACCAGCAAGTAGTAGCGCCATAGGAGCAAACGACGATGTTCGATTCTGATCTTGGAACAGACGAAGGATCGGTGGTCCGGCGACGGACGTTCCTGTTGACCTCGGTCTCGGCGCTTGCGGGCGCGATTGTATGGTCGCTGCGAAGGCCAAGCGTTGTACAAGCAAAGGCGGAAAACAGGACGTCGCAGGAAGTCACGATTGTTGAATTCTCCGATTCGGGAGAGCGACTGAAGACGATCCACGTACCGAAAGTGGTCAAAACGGAAGACGCGTGGCGCAAGCAGCTATCCCGGGGCGTTTTCGCAATCACTCGTCAGGCCGACACCGAGTTGGCCTACTCCGGAGAGTACTGGAACCTCCACGAGGAAGGTCTCTACCGCTGTATTTGCTGTGACAACGCACTGTTCACCTCGGACACGAAGTTTGATTCCGGAACGGGTTGGCCGAGCTACTGGTCGCCGATCGCGCCTGAGAATGTCCGGACCACCCGAGACACGAGCTTGGGTATGGTCAGAACATCTGTCTCATGCACCGAGTGCGACGCGCACTTGGGACACGTATTCGACGATGGTCCAGAACCTACGGGCCTGCGCTATTGCATGAATTCAGCGTCCCTGAGATTTGTCGCCCGACAAGCAACAGCAAAATCTAACAAGTGAGCGCGGGCATCAACGAATCGCCATCGAGAAGGAAAGGCGGGTAGGCATGAACAACACCTTGAGACAAGTAGCTAACCCCAAGGAAACATTGCACGAGGTTCCGTCAACCTTGTTGAATCGATTTCCATTTCGCGCTGGGCTCCTCTTTCGCTACGCCTGATCGTTGGATATGGCTTCATGGCGCATGGTTTCGCCAAGCTGGCAAACGGTCCGGACGCGTTTGCCTCCATCCTGCACGCGCTCGGCGTGCCGGCACCACATTTGATGGCGTGGGCCACGATACTGACCGAAGTAGTCGGCGGTTTAGCGGTTATCCTGGGAGCTTTCGTGACTCTTGTGAGCCTACCAATGACTGCGATTCTATTGGTGGCAATGTTTACTGTGCATCTGCCCTACGGGTTCAGTTCGATCAAGCTCATGGCCGTGACTCCCGCCGGTGTTCAGTTCGGGCCGCCAGGTTTTGAAGTTGACCTCCTGTACGTGGCATGCCTTGCGGCCCTTGTCTTGAGTGGCCCCGGTCCGTTCGCGATCGATGGCATCTTGAGAAGGAGGAATAAGGTCGGGCGTTCATAGCCCCGGGTCGATTGCAGTCTGCCATCCAGGCCACAAGCAAAAGCCGTCGTTTCACTGCCACCAACTTGTTCGACAGTGATCTTGAGCCCGTGATGGTGGTCGCGGGACCGCCGGCCCCGAACCAGTAGTTCTGAATGGCGGCGGTGCCTTGGACACGCGGATTCCGTGATGGGGACTTCGACCGCGTCTCGTATTGTTGTTTGCTGATCGTCGTGAAGAACACCAGACAGTCAACTCCCGGATGGTCGGCAACCCGGAAGTTGTCTTCTCTTTCCCTGCCAAGATCTGTGTACGATTGAGCGGAGTCCTCTGCGTCGGTGTGTGTCGCTTTTGCCGACCCGAGTGGACATATCGAGCTTTTGAACACTGCCAACTCGCTGCCAAAGCGGGGTTATCGAGATCAATCGTCACGGGAATGTAAACCTTTTTTGTAAACCCTGCGCCTTTTGCAGACTACAACCCCAGCAAGTTAGGTCCGTAACTCCTTAATAAGATGTGAGCGAGATCTCACGAAATCCGACTCCCTGGCGCCTGGCCTGGGGGTCATTCCAGTTCTTGTATCGAATAACTTATTTGTTTTCAAAAGATTGGTCGGGGAGAGAGGATTTGAACCTCCGACCCCCTGGTCCCGAAACAAAGAACTTTAGCCAAGGCGTTGATTTTTCAATCCATGTGAGTGGTGCTTCAACCGCATAAACTCACGTCATTCCTGCTCGGCGCTCCCAGTCATTTTGTTATGGGTGCCCCGGAGTGGGTGCCCCAAACCAAGGGATCAGAAGCGGAGGTTCGCGGTGGGTATCGAACGTAAGCGACCGACCTTTGGTTTATGAGTCTCGTGGGAAACTGCAAATTCAACTACTTTGCGGCGCAGATGACAACCCACGAGGCCGCATGAATACTGGACGGTACAAGTAACGTGACCCGGGAATTGCTCGCATCAGTGGCTGGAACAGTGTGCTGGTCTTCTGGAAGTGCTGCCAGAAGTCTAGCGACGAACCTACCCAAATTCTCGGAAGCGTGATGTGGCGCTCTTCGATGTTGCGAAATCTATTGCGCGAAAGCGCATCTTCGATGGAACCGCAGTTCGAAAACTTAAACATCGCGCTAGCCGGTTCGGGCATTCTTGCTCCAGGGATTATGGGCAAAACTACCCCAACTGTACTCTCGAAAAAAGGTTGCTCGAACCGCCCCCACGCCAAAAGAGCGACTCGTCCGGCCGGTTTGAGCACGTGCAGCATTTCAGTGAACGCTGTATCGATTTCTGCGAAGAACATGATCCCGAAGCGGCAGGTGATCCTGTCAACGCTGGAATTGGAAAAGGGCAGCTGATGCACGTCCGCTTGGACCAATCTGAGTCTTGATCCAAGACCCATCGTATCGCTTTGTTGCTTGGAGAGCAGTAGGCTGGGACGAGATCTGTCCATCGCGATCATTCCCACTTCGCAAGCGTTCGGCGATCGACAGTGCGGGGTCTCCGGAACCAGCCGCAACATCAACTACAAGATCGCTCTGGCGCGGGTTCGCTGAATCGAGTAATGCCTCCGTTAGAGCAGAATTCCAGTTTGCAGCAGCGGAATGCCAGCGGTTGGCCGTTCGGACCTGTGCCGCAGCGCCCCACACGTCGTTGTCGAGCATTAAAGGAGTTTATTGCGAGATAAGCCACCGAGCTCGGCCACGAGGGCGTTTCACCGCTCATATGGGGCGGGACCCTTCGGCAACGGGCGCAGTCAAGTCCACAAAGAATTGAACGGCTCACCGCAACGGAATTCGCCGCGATTGTGCCGAAAGCAAGGAGTTTTGAATGGATCTTCGACACGCTCTCTGTCAATTCGATGGTGACACGAATCGCTATTACCAGGAGAAGTGGAACTCGCCACGGTCGCGCGTTAACATGATCGAATGAATCGCTTCCGGATTCGGGATTCAGCAGCAATCGTGTTCGTCCTGTGGCTAGCTCTCTGCGGCAGCACGTCAGCCATTCCGTTCGCTGTCGACAGGGACACTTGGCAGCGCCCCGACGAGGTCATGGATGCCATGGAAGCACGCCTGGGGAGCAAAGTTGCAGATGTCGGAGCAGGAGAGGGATGGTTCACCCACAAACTGGCGCTACGCGTCGGCGCCACGGGAACAGTGTTCGCGGTAGACGTGCAACCGGCCATGGTAGAGGACATTCGGCATTGGTCGGTCGAGGAGCATCTTCGTCAAGTGATCCCGGTACTTGGTGCTGAGAATGATCCTCATTTACCCAATGGGCAGGTGGATGCAATTCTCGTCGTGAACTCATACCACGAAATGGGAGCTTACACCGCGATGCTCCGCAGTTTTCACCAAGCACTGAAGTCCGGTGGCAGGTTGGTCATCATTGAACCGGAAGCAAAACCAGGTCGACCGCGGGCCGAGTACCAAAAGGAACACGTTATCCCACCGGAGCTAGTCAAGGAGGATGCGGGGCGGAATGGTTTCCGATTCGTCGGCCGGCATGCGGACGTAGTTACACCTGATCACCACCATTGGCCGTTCCTGGTTTTTGAGAAGGCGCGCCAAAAAGGTGTTCACTAGCGGCTGTGCGTGGGGTTTCAACAAGCAATACGGAGAGAAATCAGGGCGCAGAAGTCTATCCTGGCGCCAGCCGACCGGCGGCGGATGTTCATGAGCAAAGGACTTCGTCCGAGCTCCTTCGAGAAAGCGCTACCATCCCATGGTGGCAAGAAGCGCGGCAACCGACGGTCACCCGCGCTCACTTCACTTCTCCGTCGGAGGCGGGACCCGCCATTTTGCGGATGCGTGTCAAGAGTTCTTCGGCGGTGGGGAGATCTGATAACGTTTGGCCGACATGCCGCCATCGCTCGCGGCCATCAACATCCACGAGCAGAGTTGTGTCCAGCGCGATGTCCTGTCCGTCCGTACCGGCACCGCGATGCAGTAGACCGTAGGACGTAATCACCTGCGCACCCGGGTCACTCAGGATGGCGAAGCGACGGTTCACAACGGTGTCCCAGACAAGGAGCGCGTGCTTGCGGTCGTCAACGCTGATAGCTATAAGACGGGTGTTGAGGGAGTCGAACTCTTTCGTATGCCGCGCGAACTCGCGCAGTTGCCCCGTGCAGTAAGGTCACCAGTACCCCCGATAGAAAATCAGGAGCACGCGTCTGCCACGCAGTGACGCAAGACGAACGGTTCTGCCGTGCTGGTCCTGGAGTGTAAAGTTTGGCGCTGGCTTGCCCACAGCGGAAGCAATTTGGGGACTGGGCAGGACCTGCTGCGCGACGGCAAGAATTGAGAAGAGCAGAAATTCAATAATTCCAGTTCGCGCAGCTCCGAGCATATCGCAGGATTGTACCGTAATTAATGGGAGCGAACTGGATTCTCGCCCGAGGTCCGTTTATTTACCGAGTTGCCAGACCTAATATATTGCCGTAAAGTCCACTCTGAGCGCACTGCCGTGATTGGCTCAACGGTTTCACATTACCGAGTAATCGAAAAGTTGGGTGGCGGCGGCATGGGCGTGGTGTACAAGGCCCAAGACACTACGCTCGGCCGTTTTGTGGCGCTGAAATTCCTTCCTGAGGATCTGGCCCACGACCGCGCCGCACTCGAACGTTTCCGGCGTGAAGCAAAAGCCGCATCCGCACTCAATCATGCGAACATCTGCACGATTTACGACGTCGGCGAAGAGAATGGCCGGGCCTTCATTGTCATGGAGTTCCTGGACGGCATGACGCTGAAGCATCGAATCGAAAGCAAAGCACTCCCGCTTGAGCTGGTGTTGCACTTAGGAACTGAGATTGCCGACGCTCTCGATGCGGCACATGCTGAAGGCATCATCCACCGTGACGTCAAACCAGCGAATATTTTCGTAACGAAACGCGGCCACGCCAAGGTTCTCGATTTTGGTCTGGCCCAACTGGCCCCGGTCGCCCAAGGTGTCAGCACTTCGGTGATGCCCACGATCACAGCGGAACAAGAGCTAACCAGACCCGGTACGACGATAGGCACCGTCGGTTATATGTCTCCCGAACAGGCGCGAGGCGAAGAACTCGATGTTCGTACGGACTTGTTTTCGTTCGGGGCAGTGTTCTACGAAATGGCAACCGGCCGCATGGCGTTTCTCGGCAACACCGCTGCCATCATTCACGATGCGATTCTGAACCGAGCACCCGTTCCGGTATCACTCCTGAACCCTGGACTACCACCAAAGTTTGAAGAAATTATCAGCAAAGCGCTGGAGAAAGACCGCAATTTGCGCTACCAGAATGCGAGCGATATGCGTGCGGACTTACAACGGTTGCATAGAGATATAGAGTTGACCGAGCTGCGTCGTGCAGATACGTCCGCCACCAGTCGCGCCGTCGCGCCGACAGTGCGGAGTAAGCGAGCGACTGTCATTGCCACAATCGCCATCTTGGCGATCGCGACTGGAATTGTCTTGTGGCGGTTGTCCATACCGGCGAATCCCGGAGCGCGTATGCTGACGCAACGCAGCATCACCGCGAATCCCCCCGAAAATCCTGTCTATGCGGCTGCCATTTCCCCCGATGGCAGATCCTTGGCCTATGCGGACTTCACCGGCGTTTTTGTTCGCCTGCTTGAGACCGGAGAGACACACTCTCTTCCCTTACCGCAAAGCTTTTGCTTCCGGTGAGCGAGCCTTTCCTGGTTCCGGGACGGAACCAAATTAGCCGCGGTCGGACCGGGAGAGTCGAGTGAAACTACGGGCATCTGGGCCATCTCGATACTTGGAAGTGCCCCGCGCAAGCTACGCGAGGATGCAGGACGGGCATCCGTATCGCCGGATGGCTCACACATCGTTTATATCAAGGGCAGGTCGGAATCTGAGATTTGGCTCATGGATGGCAATGGCGAGAGTCCGAGGAAACTGCTCCAGGGTGCACATGGAGACCGTTTTTTACAAGTGCAGTGGTCACCCGCCGGAGATCGGATCGCCACCCTGAAGTCGCGATCAGAAGGCGATAAGCCAGTTGAGATAATCGAGACGGTACCGCAACGAGGAGGAGCTGGAAGTATGATCCTTTCCGCGGCGGGGGTGCGCAGCTTCTGTTGGTCCTCCGACGGGCGAATCATCTATTCGATAGAAGAACCACCGCCGAACGGTAGGGACACGAACTTGTGGGAACTCCGAGTGGACTCATCAGCTACGAAGGCGATTGGGAGTCCTCGGCGGATCACGAGCTGGGCAGGGCTGTCGCTGTCGGATCTAAGCCTCAGCGCAGACGGCAGACACCTCGTATTAGTGAACGCTGGAAATCGGAGTGACCTATACGTGGCAGCACTCGATGGCCGAGGTGGCATGGGGCCCCCGCGGCAAATGACGCTTGAGGGAAGAAATAACATACCGTCGATCTGGACCCCAGACGGGCAAACGCTCTTTTTCTATTCCGACCGCAACGGAATCTGGAACATTTTTCGGCAGAGCTTGGACGAGCGAAGTGCGCGAGACTTCGTTGTGGGTCCCGGTGAGCAGACCGAGCCTCAACTCAGTCCAGACGCTTCGTGGGTTTTGTATTGGGATCACGTCGGGAAAGGAGGTCAAACGTCGGCTCGTATGCGCCTGCTGCGGGTACCGATTTCGGGCGGAGCCCCTGAGCCTGTGGTCGAAGCAAGTCGCGGGGCGATGCTTAGATGTGCACGTGGGCGCCCGACGTGCGTGCTTAGTGAGTTTGACAAACCAACCGGTAGATTAATATTCAGTGCGGTGGACCCCGTTCGAGGCAGAGAAAGCGAACTGGTGAGGCTTGAGGGTCATCCGGCCGGATCGCCAGCCTGGGATCTGTCACCCGATGGTTCGACCGCAGCCATCGTCGATCTTGATGAAGATCAAGATAGTATTCGCGTGGTTCAGCTGAGTAATGGATCTTCGCGCTTGGTAACCTTGGGCGGCTCGAAGCACCTCTCGGGAATAAGCTGGTCCGCGGATGGGAAGGGCTGGTTCGTTGCGAGCTCGTCGGTGCATGGGGCGACAATCCTTCGTGTAAGCTCGAACGGCGAAGTCTCCGAATTATGGACAACCAGCTCAATTCTTGGGGTACCGTTAGCTTCGCCGGACGGAAAAAATCTCGCCTTTACGATTTCAACGTTCAACAGCAACGCCTGGGTGGTCGAGAACTTCTGACTTTCAGAAGAAGACTCCCCGAACGTCTCGCCTGCATGGACACAGGTTCTGCTTTGGAGTGGAAGGTGCGGGTCTGACAGCCACCCGAGTTGAATCCCTGGTTTGGCCACGGCGAATCGGGCCTCTGAAGTGCCAACTGAAACACAAATGACTCGTGCGAGTGCGCGGCAGATGCGAGGATTCTGGGCGGATGGTCGGTCGCGGTAGGGATGCGGATCGCTCCGCACCCCCCGCACAGATCCGGACTTGAGGAATTGCCTCATCCGGCTCTTGCCTCAGGTCATGACGGCACGCGTAAGGAAGGATAGGGGTGACAGATTCGTTCCAGACAACTATGGTGGTTCGCTGGAGAACGGGTGCCGTTTCAAAGGCAAATCTAGAGACGTGCGCTTGCCAGAAACGTATGAATTCCTTCGCGAACATTCGAATCATGAACTAGTGGACAACGATGGTTTGACGTAGGGGCGCTCAGGCCGCGCCCCTCGTGCTCCCAAGGCCCAGATAAGCCTTGAGGACGGGTGTTGCAAAATCTCCTCTTGACTCTGGACTGCACTCCAGAGTGTATCCTTAC
>WNFE01000872.1_pt1 | contig 24926 bp, 23 predicted proteins | sample 5400451 | NCBI WGS metagenome assembly WNFE01 (sample SAMN13153344, study PRJNA577476) | soil metagenome | isolation source: 200 cm saprolite under Douglas fir tree site 2 hole 2 | place: USA:California | collected 2015-04-18
CCGAGGTAACAATCACCGACTGCTTCTGCCCTGCGACCTCTAAATTAAAGTTGACGTCGCGCTGCTCGCCGACTTGCAGTTTCACGGCTTTTGCTTCCGCCTTAGTGAAGCCTGCGGCATCGACGCTAACGTCATAGATGCCCGGCGGCAACGCGTCGAAGCGGTACAGCCCTTCGCTAGTGGTCTTCGTGCTGCGTGAAATTCCAGTTTCCGTATTCGTCGCCGTTACCGCCGCGTCTGGTACGGACCCCCCTTTTGGATCCAGGGCTCGGCCGGTAATCGTTGCGAATGCCGCGCTCTGGCCGTATGCCCCGCTGACGTTGCAGAACAGCACGACAGCTAGACACAACAGCGATGTACAACAACACCACATTGTAGATTTTCGAGTCATGAATTTCCCCCTCCTAATTCGTAGCGAGATGGTGAGACAAACGCTTGTCTTAGAGCTACCGACCCTCGGGTGTAAGCAAAGGCCCTTTCACCTCAACGCAAGATTGTTGCCATCGACGACAAATAGACATCTTTCGTTGTAACCCATTAATTCCGCAACGGTTAGAAATGTGTCGGCGTATAGGCGGCCGACACCACGCCCGGGATATATAAAAATATGTAGTTGTTATATGGCAATCTATAGCCTATACCCGCTGAAAACTGGCCGGATGGCAAAGCGGGCCCGTTCCTGCGAATCCCAAGGCCCCGGCGAGCGCCCTCAAGGCAAGACCGCTCCAGCCAGGCGGAAACCCGATCCCCGTACCAAGATCAAAGCATGCCCACGCGTTCAGCGGCCGTTGGAGTAGTTCTTGACGTCGACGGGGTCGTACATCGTGGCAGTGGCGGCGTGGATTTTTTCGTAGGCGGTGATGTCGGGTTCGTGTTGCAACGTGGTGCCGATGTCGTCGAGGCCTTTGAGCAAAACTTCCCTGCGCGCGGGCGCGATATCAAACCGGAACATCAGGCCGTGGCGGTCGGCGATGGTCTGGTTCGGCAGATTCACGGTGAGCGAATAGCCTTCCTCTTTTTCCGTGCGCTGGAAAAGTTCTTCGATCTGTTCCTCGGAAAGAGCGGCCGGCAGAATGCCGTTCTTGAAACAGTTGTTGTAGAAGATGTCGGCGTAGCTGGGAGCGATGATCACGCGGAAGCCGTAATCCTTCACGCCCCAGGGGGCGTGTTCGCGGCTCGAGCCGCAGCCAAAATTCGCGCGCGTCAGCAGGATCGAAGCGCCGTCGTAGCGCGGAAAATTCAAAATAAATTCAGGGTTGGGTTTTTCACCGGGAAGGTAACGCCAGTCGTAGAAAAGAATCCGGCCGAAGCCGTGGCGCGTGAGGGCCTTGAGGAATTGCTTCGGCACCATCTGGTCGGTGTCGACGTTGACGCGGTCGAGCGGCGCGACCATGCCGGTGTGCGTGGAGAACGGTTGCATTCGAGAGTTGCTCCTAAAAACGAAAACCAAAGGCCAAATCAAGTCAAACTACTTGGCCTGAAAACGCGCTCATTCGACGGAAACCACGTCGAATTCGCGCACATCCACAAAATGTCCCGCAATCGCGGCGGCGGCGGCCATCACCGGGCTGACCAAATGCGTACGGCTGTCTTTGCCTTGGCGGCCTTCAAAATTGCGATTCGAGGTGCTGGCGCTGCGCTCGTGCGGCGGAAGAACGTCGGCGTTCATGCCGATGCACATGCTGCAGCCCGCGTCGCGCCACTCGAAGCCGGCTTCGCGGAAAATTTTGTCCAGGCCTTCTTTTTCGGCTTGGGCTTTGATGCCGCGCGAGCCGGGAACGATCAGCGCCTGCTTGATGTTCTTCGCAACGTGTTTTCCCGCTACAAGATGCGCGGCGGCGCGGAGATCGTCGAGGCGCGAATTCGTGCAGGAGCCGATGAAGACGCGGTCGACGGGAATGTCAACGATGGGCGTGCCGGCTTTCAATCCCATGTACTTTAGTGCGCTTTCGGTGGCCTTCTGGTCGTTCGGATCTTTGAACGCGCCGGGCTCGGGGACGCGTCCCGTGACGCTGGTAACCATGCCGGGGTTTGTGCCCCAAGTGACTTGCGGAGCGATCTGCTCGGCTTGCAGCTCGACCTTCATATCGAACTTGGCATTTTCATCGGAATGCAATTGTTTCCATTGCCCGACGGCTTCTTGAAACGCTTTGCCGCGCGGAACAAACGGCCGGCTTTCGAGATAGGCGAACGTGGTTTCGTCGGGTGCGACCATGCCGGCGCGCGCGCCGCCCTCGATGGTCATGTTGCATACGGTCATGCGGCCGTCCATCGTCAGCGAGCGAATCGCTTCGCCGCCGTACTCGGCGACGTGGCCGGTGCCGCCGCTGATGCCGATTTTTCCGATGATGGCGAGAATTAAATCCTTGGCGGTGACGCCCCTGGGACGTTTGCCGTGGACGAGGATGTGGAGAGTGCGCGAGCGCCCCTGAACGAGGCATTGCGTGGCGAGGACGTGCTCGACTTCGCTGGTGCCGATGCCGAAGGCGAGCGTGCCGAAAGCGCCGTGCGTCGAAGTGTGGCTGTCGCCGCAGACGATGGTCTGGCCGGGCTGCGTGATGCCAAGCTCGGGGCCGATAATATGAACGATGCCCTGGTGGCGGCTGTTCATGTCAAAGAGGCGCACACCGGATTCGCGGCAGTTTTTCTCGAGGGCTTCAAACTGCAGCCGGGCGTCCGTGTCAATGATCGGGAGGGTGCGGTCGGTGGTGGGAACGGAGTGGTCCATCACGGCGAAGGTGAGGTCGGGGCGGCGGACTTTGCGGCCTTCGGAGCGCAGGCCGGCAAAAGCCTGGGGCGAAGTGCCTTCGTGGATGAGGTGGCGGTCGATGTAGATGACCGCGGGCTTGCCGGGTTCTTCGCGGACGACGTGGGAGTCCCAGATTTTCTCGTACAGCGTTTTGGGTGGCATGGCCTTCATTCGGATTCTAACACTCCTGCGATGGGGAGCAAATGGAGGCCCTGGCCGGTGAGCTTTGCTCCCGGAAGAGGTTGAGAGTCGAAAGTGGACTTGAAGGATGTGGCCCCTCCCCCCGGTTTTTTGCAAGTGTTCATTCCAAAGGACTTTAAGCCCAGCATCTTTGGAAGTGTTCATTCTAAAAGGGTTATGGACGCATTTTATGGAAGTGTTCATCCTGCAGGACTTAGCGGGCAAATTCGGAAAATGGAAAGATCGAAACTGGAAAGTGGGCCGAGGGAAGCGAACAGGCAAGGGCGAATGTGATCGGTCTTTATCGCGCTAATCACAACGGGTATTACCGCAGGAGTATACAGTTTGTCAAGAAGAATTTACGATGTGACTGATGTTTTCGGAACGCGGCCCAGCGCGCCGCGTCTTGATGCGCCCGCCTCGCAGGAGTAGGATTCTGGGCAACGCTGAATCTCGCAGGGAATTTCTGCGAGCAAGAGCGGGGGATCGAGTTTGACGCACCCCGGCGGGAAATCCGCGGGGGGTGTGCTGTCCCCAAGGAGGTCCGATGTGGATTAAGAAGAAACCGGATACGCCGCGAGCTACGGCCCCGGAACCGAAAAATTTGCTGACGGAAAAAAAGAGCGCAGATGCGATGCGTCCATTGAATGCGACCACGGACTGCGCGACGGGGTGGGTAGGGTCGAGCCTGCATGTGAAAGGCGATATCTTCGGCACGGAGGATCTGCTGATCGACGGCTCGGTCGAAGGACTGATCCAGCTTGATGAGCGGAAGCTGACGGTCGGAACGACGGGGAAGCTAACGGCTGACATCAACGCCCGCGACGTGGTGGTGTACGGCTACGTGAAGGGGAACGTGCGCGCGAAGGGGCGGATCGAGATCAAGAAGGACGGTATGGTGATCGGGAATTTGATGACGGCAGAGATCATGATCGAAGACGGGGCGGGCTTCAAAGGTTCGATCGAAATCGACAGGAGCGCGGCGGAGGAAGCCGATAAGAACGTCGCCTCGCGGGCGGCGTCTGCGGCGGCTGGCGCGGGGCCGAAGAGTATTTAACGATCTTTCATGCCAGGCCATGCCACCATTGTGGTTGCACCGACGAAACGCCGACACGCAAAACGGGCAAAACCCGCTTATTGATCAGAGGTAGTTCTTTCGGATCTTCGAGGCCTTAGCACATGTCCGGTAACGGATGCCAGCTCAACCGGACAAGTGAAATCTTCCAGACTCCCTAGACCGGACCTGAGGGTCCTCCCCTAGAGAACAGCAGGATGATGGCGGCCGACCACCAAAGCGGGCTGGCACGACAAACAGGGGAGAAAAGCCTCAGGGCTCCCGGCGCACCGCCGCCCGGCTGGTATGAATTTCGCCCTGAGCTACAAGGACGCGCCGGAAGAAAAGACCGGCGGCCTGACCCTTGACTCCGCTCAAGGCAAGAGACCCGGGCTACACATTGCCGAGGAAAGCGGCGAGGTACCAGGTATTGCCAAAGGGGTAGCGGACGGCGAGTGGAAGTCAGCGATAGGAGAGCTTGGGGTACCACTTCTCGCCGCGGCCTTCGGGGGTCAAGTCGAAGAGGTTCCAGAGCGGCCAGATCATGTCCACGTGGCGGCCGTCATGGCCAGGCTCGCGGGGCGCGAAGAGCATCTCGGTGTGGAAGAAATGATGAATCGCGCCATCGCGGCGCGCGAAAATGTTCAGCGAGGGCCGCTGAGCGCCGTCAGAGGTCTCCCCGAAATAATCGCGATTGTAAGTGTTGCCGGCAGAAGAGAGCAGGCGGAGGTTTGGCCAATGACGCTCGCGGGCGAACGCGCGGATGCGCTCGAGCGGGGATTTGGCGACGACGACGAAGTTGATGCGCTGCGCGAGATGGGGCGCGGTGCCGTTGAGGCCATCGAGAATGGAGGTGCAGGCAGGGCACGCCGCCGGCATTGCGGGGCCGAACATGAAGCTGTAGATGGCGAGCGTGTCCTTGCCGGGCGCGAAGAGCTGTGACATTCGGGTCTGATGCGCGGGGGCGGAGTCGTCGAGGCCGGGCGCGCCCTCGTCGAAGACGTAGTCTTGCGGGATTTTGCCACCGAGAGGGAGTTTGCGGCGCAAGGCAGCCACTTCTTCGATGTTCCTGCGCAGGTTCAGCTCCGCCTGGAGGAGTTCATTACGCGCGCTGCGGTAGGCATCGCTTTCGCTAGGGAAGCGAAGAGAAAGAACCGGGTCAGCCACGGGACCTCCTGAGACTAAAGAACATAGGACGCAAGCATCGCACGGGTGTGAGCAGATGGCTAAGTGTTCAGCGGGCCGAGGTAGGTGGCGAGGTACCAGGTGTTGCCGAAGGGGTCTTTGACGGCGGCGGAACGCTCGCCGTAGGGCATGTTGGCGGGTGGCGTGACGGAAGTGGCACCGGCGCGGAGGGCCTGGGCGTAGAGAGCGTCCGTGTCCGGAACGTAGACGTGGAGGTAGCAGGGCGTTGGCTGGAATTCGCCGTGAGCTTCGTCGATTTCGAAAGTGGCGTTGGCGATCTTGATGGTCGCGTGGAGGACCGCGCCCTGGGGCGATTTGTGGACGCCGAGGGCTTCGGCGCCGAAAGCCGCCTCGATGAACGGGATCATCTTGTGGGCGTCGCGGAGATGGAGATAGGGCTGGACACTGCGAAGTCCCTCCGGGCCGGGAGTCCAGCCTTTGGTCATGGCGATGTACCAGACGTTGCCGAAAGGGTCTTTGACGCAGCCCTGACGGTCGCCCGAAGGATGGTCGTCGGTCGGCGCATAGATGGAGAGGGCGCCGGCATGCATCGCGCGGGCGTAAGTGGCGCCCGCGTCGTTGACGTAGAGATGGACGGTGGTTGGCCGCGGCGGATGCTGGTCGTTGGCATCGCCAAGCTCGATGACGGAGTCGCCGATACCTACCTCGGCGTGCATGATGAGGCCGTCAGGCCGGGGAACGCGGATGCGTTCAACGCCCGCGAAAGCAGACGTCAAAAATTCAATGAGCTGGGCGGCCCCGTTGACCAGAATGATGGGCGCGATGTTATTGAAGCCCGGACGCCGGAAATGAGCGGTCCTCGATGACGGTGCTGCGGATGGTGCGGTGCCTTCCTTCATGGATGTTCTCCTTTGCAAATCGGATTTGAGAGCTGCTTTGAAATCGGGGCGCGGCAAGTCGCGCAAGATCTGCGCAATCGGCATCAGCCGAGCGAGGCTCGGATTCGGATCGTTTTCCGGCTCGGGCGATAGGGCGACGAGCATCGTTTCGATAGCGCGGTCGAGTTGTTCGGCAGGAGAGCGCTTAGGCATGGCCACCCTCCATCTGCGCGCGCAAGCTTTGCAGAGCGCGGAATTGGAGCTGCTTGATCGCGCCTTCGGTCTTGCCAAGCTGCTGAGCGATTTCGCGGATGCTGCGCTCGTCGACGAAGCGCTGGTGAATGACGCGGCGCTGCGCTTCGGGAAGCTGGCCGACGAGGCGGAAGAGGCGGGCGCGGTGCTCGATGAGCTGCAAGTCAGGCTCGGCGGCGGCTTCGGGGGGATCGTGGGCGGGAGGAGCGTTGCGAGCAGCGCGCTTCGATTGGTCGGCGACGGCGTTTGCGGCGATGCGGAACAGCCACGCAGCGAAAGGAGCGCCGCGCCATTCGTACTTGGACAGATTGGCGAGCGCTTTGTGGAACACGTCAGAAGTGAGGTCTTCGGCGGTAACGCGGTCGTGGACGCGGCGGACAACAAAAGCGTAGACGCGCTCGAAATGAAGCTCGTAGAGCGCGTCGAACTTCGCCGGGTCGCGCTGAGCGGCCTCGACGAGCGTGCGCTCGTCGGGGGCTTGCGGCGAAAGCTTGGGTGCCGGTCGTCGGGCGGCCATCGTGACTCTGAGTATATAAACTAATGAGGGCAGGAAAGGTTACGGTGGGAGCTAAAGCTCCGACCGCCTAAGGAAAACGAGAAAACGCCGGCCCCGGATTCTTGCAGCAGCGTTGAGCAGCCGATTATTTGACGAATTCGGGCTGCTGGCCCTGGGACCACGGGTCGTAATGCAGACTGAATTGCACACGATCCGGGATGGCCGGGTGGTCGTAAAAGATGAATACGCGGATAGGATTGGGCTCGGGGTCGTCCAAGCTGACTTCGCCGAGGATTTGAAAGGCCTGAGCCGCCACTTGGCCTGAATCCGAAGTGAGCCCGTGGGTGACTTCTAAGCCGTATTGATCGGCTTGATGCTCGAAGTGGCGGGAGAAGGTGCTGGCGATGGGAATGGCGAGAGTAGAAATAATCGACAGGAGCAGCAGCAAGACGGGGAGGGAAGCCCAATCATCCAGGCCGCGAATCTCCCACGGGGCGCCCCAGCGCGAGAGGACCCAGCCGACGGAGCGGTAACCGAAATAGAAGAAGACAAAAAGAAGGGCCGCGAAGAAGGAGATGAGCTTGGGGATGTGATGCAGAACGTAGTGGCCCATTTCGTGGCCGGCGACGTAAACAATCTGGGGCGTGTCCATATTGGCGATGGTGGTGTCCCAGACGACGATGCGCTTGGAGGCGCCGAACCCGGCGACGTAGGCATTCAGGGTGGTCGTTTTTTCGCCAGCGCCCATCCAGAACATGCGCTCGGGCGGGATGTTCTGGCCCGCTCGTTGCACCATCAATTCGAGAGCTTCTGTGAGCGCGGGATCTTTTTGGGAGAGCGGCTCAAACTTGTGGAAGAGAGGATCGATGATGAGCGGCTGCAAGAAGAGGAGCAGGAGACCGATGGGGAGAGAAACAAGCCAGAAATAGAACCACCAACGGCGGGGCGACCTGCGGATCACGCCGTAAAGGATCCAGATGAGGATCACGCCAATGATGACGGAGATGATTTCGCCCTTGGTCCAATCCCAAAACCAGGAAGCCCATCCCTGCACGGAGAGGCCGTAGGCGCGCTCGACCCAGTTTTGATAGATGCCCGTGGGCAGTTCGAGGACGTCAATCGTGAGAATCAAGAGGGGAGAAAAGACAAGAGCCTGGAGAAAGCGCCTGCGAGAAGCAGTCTCGGCCAGGGTGCGATACTTGGGAGCCAGCTTCCAGCGAAGGATGAGCAAGAGGACCACGATCCCATAGACGAGATTGATGAGAAGGAGCCGAAAACGAATGCGGCTGAGGTCGCGCGCTTTTTTGTATTTCTCCGGGGGAAGAGTATAGGCGGTAACTTTCTTCGAGAGCACCTGCGGCGCGACGGCCGGAGCGGGCGTAGAAGCTGTGTTTGCAGGAGGAGCCGACTGCTGGGCCGCGGGGGCTGAGGAAGGGGACCGAGGTTTTGCGGCAGGAGAATGAAGGAGGAAAAGAGCAAAGACTCCAGCGGAATAAAAAAACAGGGACTTTCTCATTAGCCCTCTCGGCGAATAGAAGATGGAGACTCGCAAGGAGAAAAGTAACTGCGGGAGTATGCCTTTTCGGGGAGCGAGGCGCAAGATGATGCGCTGTGCAATTCGCATCACGGGGAAATTGGACCGCGAATGGGACGGTTATATGTGGGTCAAAGAGCACAGAATAAATTCTGTGCTACCGAAGTCGAAAGCGAAAGCGAGGTGGACTAGTGCCGTTCCAACTTGATGCTCCTAAAGGTTCATCAAAGCGCATGGCTATCGCCGCTGACGGGCAGTCGGCTCAGTTTGCTTGCAATAGGTTGGAACGGCACTAGAATGACGAACATGGATACGGGCGCAAAGAGGGCGGAATTCCGCGAACAAAATCCGGTCGAGAAAACTTTCAACCGGGCGATGGGATTCCTGGCGGGCCTGGGACTCGCGCCTGGATATATGTATCTGCTGGAGGTGCGCGGGCGGAAAAGCGGGAAGATTTATTCGACGCCGGTCAATTTGATGGAAGTGGCGGGTAAGAAAATGCTGATCGCGCCGCGAGGGCGGACACAATGGGTGCGCAACGCAGAAGCGGCGGAAGAGATTACGCTGAAGAGGGGAAGCGTTCGGCGGAGATTTCGGTTGAGGGCGATTCCGGATACCGACAAGCCGGAATTCCTGAAACTGTATTTGGATCGATTTGCGAGCATGGTGCAGAAATTTTTTCCAGTGAAGTCGGGGGCTGGCGCGGAAGAGTTCCGAACAATTGCGGCGAACTATCCTGTGTTTGAGCTCGAAGAAGTTTGACGGTACGGCATCTTTTGGTGGTGAGGGAAGCGGTGGCCATTCGAACGGTGTTGCAACTGGACGATCCGGGATTACGTGAAGTCGCGCGTCGCGTGGAGTATCCGGGGTCGCTGGAGGTCAAGCGGCTGGTGAAGGACTTGGCGGACACACTGGGGCATTGGCGGAAGACGACGGGCTATGGGCGAGGAATCGCGGCGACGCAGATTGGCGCGGCCGTGCGCGTGATTTTTCTACGATTGCCGGGGGAAGAGCCGTGGCCGCTGGTAAATCCGGAGATTACTCGGAGGAGCGAGGAAAAGATCGTGGTTTGGGATGCGTGCTTGAGCTTCCTGTCGATCTTCATGCAGGTGGAGCGGCACAGGGACATCACTGTCAGGTATCAGAATTTGCGAGGGGAATGGCAGGAAACTCGGGCCGGCGAAGAGCGGAACCTTTCTGAGCTGCTGCAACATGAGATCGATCACCTCGATGGGGTCCTGGCTGTGGATCGCATCACGAACATACGGACGCTATGTACACGCGAGGAGTTTGAAAAGAGGTATCGCGCGAGTAGCCCTTACGCGGTCTCGCCGACGGAGTCCAAGCGAAAAAAGACCTCAGCACAGAGATCACAGGGAGGCCAGAGAAGAAGAAAGGCGAGGTGAACGGCACCGGCGCTGGGAGCGACCGGCGTCACGTTCGTGCCGAGCCAGCGAGACGTTTTGACTTGACACCGGGGCGGCAGGGAATTAGGTTTGCAGTCTGCAAAGGGGTGTAGACCGCAGTTCTCGCTTCGACGATACGATTTCCGTCCTAAACGAGGTTCAACATGAAAAGAATCTGGATTGGAATTTGCTTTGCACTGCTCATCAGCAACGCTCCATCTCTGCGCGCGCAAGATGGCTGCCCACCAGGGCTTCCGCCCGGCACGATGTGTGTTGCAGGCCAGGACTCGCATGGCGCATTTTTCTTGATGGCCGTGCCGATTAACTATAACCATCGACTCGTACTGTGGAATCACGGCTACACGTTGTCACCACCGGCACCCCTCGGTGCCGCGGACCTGGGAGTGGCCGGACCGCTCTTGCAATTGGGATTTGCTGCGGCGGCTTCCAGCTTTCGCCCAGATGCCGTCGGCCTGGGAGGATGGGTAGTGGAGGATGCGGCGGAGGACACAGAGAAGTTGCGCAAGCGCTTCGTGGAAATGTTCGGACGGCCTGAACTGACCTTCGTGACCGGCGCCTCCGAAGGCGGGCTGATCACCGCGGAGATTGTAGAGCGGTTTGCGCGGGATGAGGACGGAAAACTGAATTACAACGGTTCATTGCCGCTTTGCGGGCCAGTAGCCGGGGGAAGAAAGAACTGGTATGGCGGATTCGACCTGCGGGTTGTGTATCAGTACTACTGCAAGAACCTGCCGCGGCCAAATGAGCACCAATACCCTCTCTACCTTGGGCTTGCCCTAGACAATCAGGGGCTCACACCGGATGACCTCCTTGCGCGCATCAATGAATGCACGGGATTGCCGCTGCCGCCGCCTGCCAAGCCTACACCGCCCACCCCGCAGCAGTCGCAAAACTTGGCCAATATCCTCAGCGTCACAAAGATCCCCGCCAGCTTTGTGCAGATAGATATGTTTTTTGCCACTTTCGCGCTGCAGGAATTGGTGCAGGTGCGCACGCACGGTTTGAATCCCGTCACCAACCTCGGCGTTCAATATAGCGGGTCGACGGACGACGCGGCTTTGAACGCGGGGGTGTTCCGCGCAGGCCCGAATGACAGGGCGGAAGATTTTCTGGATTCGGCGTACGACCCAAATGGCCAGGTCCACATTCCCACGGTCACGATGCATACCATCGGAGACGGGCTGGTGATTGTCGAGAATGAAAACGCCTACCAGGACACCTTGGAAGACGTCGGCAATGCACCCCAGCTGCAGCAGAACTACACGAACGCGGGCGGCCATTGCAAGTTCACCAATTCCGAAGTCCTCGCGTCCTTTCAGGCGCTGCTGAATTGGGTGGAGAAAAACAAGAAACCCACGCGGGAGGACGTTGCTACCCTCTGCCAGCAGAACACGAAACTTTTTGGGGACACTTGCAGCCTCAACCTGGATTTTCAGCCCAAGGCGTTTGATACCAGAGTGTTAGACCGTGCCGCGGAACCCGCGCGCGGTCGAGACAAGCAGGATTGAATCACGGACATCAGCTGAGGGCCCAGATTTTGAGCGCACTCAGTACGCGTGAGGTCACCGGTGTCGGCCTCGGCGGTGTCAGCGAAACGTGACCCCGTGTGATTGGGCGACTTCGTAATGGCGGACGCGGCGGTCGAAGTCGGTGAGCAACGCGGCAGCCTCCGGAGCGACGACGGCAGCTTCCCGATCGGGGCCGGCGAAGGCGTCGATGGCCTGGAACGACTCCCAGAACGTGGTTACGAGAACCTCCGTGTCTCTTTGCAAGTCGCGCACGAAAACGGTAGCTCCAGCATACCCAAAGAACTTGCGCAGCGCCGGCAGGACAACCTCAGAAAAATGAGCGAGGTACGTTTGTGACTGAGCTGAAGTGGTGCGCGCAGACCACAGCCTTGCGATCACTTTAGGAGGCTCCGCTGGCCGTTGCTTGCGAACCGAGGCTGCCGACGACAATGGTCCATGGGCGAACCTCCCAGTGCTTGACCAGGCCGTTCACAACATAAGGATCTTCGCGGGCGAAAGACTCGGCGACAGTGCGGTCGTGCGCGTGAAAGATGATCAAGGCGCGGTCGGCGGGGTCGGCAAGGGCCCCGGCCAGAACGACTTCGCCGCGAGCGTGGGCCTCGCGGGCGAGGCGGAGATGTTCGTCGCGATAAAGTGCGCGGCGAGCGACGAAGTCGTCGACGACTTCATAGAAGAGAGCAAAGTAGGCCATAGGATCTCACCTCAAGGGAATCCATCATATGACAACTTGGCACATCGTTGGAGGGAGCGAAGAGTTTGGTAGTGTCCTAATTTGATTTTTCTTGGCATCGCTATCCTCAGATTGCGGCATTGCACGTGCTCCGTATCCATTCCGAAAGACTCAGCTTCTTAGCCGCCGCCGCCGCTTCCATTTGCTTTAGCGCCTCAGCAGTGAAGCGAACTGGGACAATGCGCCCCATAGCCTCGCCTTTGGGCAGCTTGGGCCGTCCGACTTTCCTAGCTTTCTTCTGCTGTGCCAAGGTTTCTAAACTCCTGAACGATTGCTGCGCGTACCGCCAAAATTGGTGAAGTGACAGGGTGAATATGCAGCACGGTCACATGGCGCTTGGGCTTCTGTGGGTCGTCCGTATCGTGCGCCCATGCATACACTCTTGGCGCTTTCGGATGGCCGTGAAGTTCAAAAACCTCCACGATTCCTTCCCATACCGTGCGGCCTTCGAACGTCTCTTTTACTGGCACACTCTCAATGTGCGTGGCCTGAGCGCCGTGCAAGTGGCGAATTGTCTCCCGTAACTCTTGGATGTGGGTCACACGGTAGCCTCAACGAGATTGCCAACTGTCCAGAAATCGCGTTCAATCCCCGCTGCCATCGCGGGAGTAGCGCGAAGGGTATTGTGGCGCTTCACGAAATTGTAGTACGCGAAATACAGCGCAACGGCTGCCTCAAAGTTTTCTAGTTTCTTGCTGAACGCGTAGGTTAAGCGAGTCAAACGGCGCATGTGAAGGCGCGTTGTTCCATTCAGTCGCTCAACGTGACTCGTGGAAGCCAAGCGCATGTCTGGAAATCCGGTAACAGACTTCTTTTCCGTTATGACGATCTCCGGTGCGCTAAACCTACGCTCAGGAATGTGCGAATCATCAGTGACGTAAGTCTTGATAATTTGAGCGAAGTCCACGTTTGCACCGAATGCCATCTCTACCGCGTCCACGTAGGCTCTCAGGGCGTCGCTAGAGATTTGTACGCGGTTTCTCATCCGTGAAGCCACGTCAGAAACGAACGCATTGGCAGTAGCCGCATCACGCTTGCCGACTTTGAACGCTGGCACCAATTTCGTATCGGAGTCTATAGCGCAAAACGTCCAAACATCTCCAAGTTCAAGGCTATCATCCGGCCTGCAGTGACGTTCTTTCTTGCCGATGAATCCCCACAGTTCATCAAATTGTAGTTGCTTGCAGGACAGGTTACGCATCTTGCTGTCCAGTAGAGCGGCACAGCCTTGGCCTACGCGGACGCCAAGACGCATTATCGTATCCCGGTGAACGCCCGTTATCCGCTCAATCTGGCGAATCCCAGAGCCTTCTGCCAGTGCGCTTATCACCGCTACTTGCTTGTCAGTGCTTAGGATATTTGCCATGCGCGCTCTCCCTATGGCCATTACTGTATTACAGTAATTGGCGCTTGTCAAGGAGTATTTTTGTGTTACACTTATTATGTCCAGAAAATCATGGCTAGGATAAATGTCACATAAGCGGCACAAAAAACGGAGGCGACAAATGCCACTCGAAACACCACCAATCCCACAAGCGAAAACGCGTGCTTGGACACTACCCACCGTTCTAAGCCTAATACTAGGGGTACTGGGAGCATTGACGATAATCGAGCTAAGACCACAATTAAGCGTGACGCCGCAAGAACAGTTAGCAACAGGTCAGCCATTCTCGGCTCCTTTCGAGATTACCAATGCCGGATACTTGAGCCTTCACATTGATAACGTCATCGCGGTTCTTCACTTGGCTGTGATAGGACGCGATACTTTTGAGAACGCATCCAGTGGGAATAACGACTGGGATAATTTTGACTTGGAGCGGGGAAACGGTAAGACGGTCCTCTTCTACTTTTACAACGGTGTGCCCGCGAAGGCAGATATGGTCATTGCCATCGATTACGAGTTCTTGGGCAAAAAGTGGCGCTCGTTTTCTAGATTTCAAGGCGTTCACATGGGGAAATGGCAATGGAGCAAGCAGCCGATGGGAGACCTTAAACCTGAACTCAATAAAGTCGTGGATGAGGCACTTAGAAAGCATCGTTAATCCAATACCCCGATACCGCCAAATTAGGACACCACCAAGAGTTTTCGCGGCAGGGACGTACGAGCGGTTTCTGAGTGTATCCAGGCCTCTGAGCGCCGCGGCGAGCGATCTCCCGCTGGAAGTTACGATGTGAGGCCAGAGCCGCCGGCGATGGAGGGGACGAGCAGCACTCGATCACCTTCCTTCAGCGAGCAGGCTTCGCCGCCGAGGAAGCGGATATCCTCTTCGTTGAGGTAAACGTTGAGGAATTGGCGGATTTGGCCACTCTCGTCGCGGACGTGGCGAGACAGCGCAGGGAATCGCGCTATCAACTCGCTCAGCGCCTCGGCGATCGTTGCGGCAGAACAGTCCACCTTGGGGGCGCCGTCAGTGAAGCGGCGGAAGGCGGTGGGAATTTCGATGGTTACGGGCATTTCTCTTTCTCCTAGATAAGTGACTCATTCCTTGTGAAATTCAAAACCATGACCGGGAACACCAGAGTCTTGGCCGAGCTGGGGCGCAGCATGCTGCGCCCCTACACTCTTGCGGCTGAAGCCGCGACTGTAAGTTGGTTATCGAGATACGCTTCGAAGGCGTCGAGCCGAGGTGCGATGGCCTCGGTGGCCGGGAATTCGGCGGCGATGGCGTCGGTAGTTTTTAGGCCGTTGCCGGTGATAGAGACGACGGTCGTTTCGTCCGGATGGATGCGACCTTGCTGAATGAGTTTTTGAGTAACGCCCACGGTGACTCCGCCGGCGGTTTCCGTAAAAATGCCTTCGGTTTCGGCGAGGAGCTTGATCGCAGAGACAATCTCCGGGTCGGAGATATCTTCGGCCCAGCCGCCGCTCTCGCGGATGAGCTTCATGGCAAACGGTCCGTCCGCGGGATTGCCGATAGCGAGGGATCGCGCGATGGTATTGGGCTTTTGCGGCTCGAAGCGCTGGAGGCCGCGCTTTACTCCGTCTGAGATGGGCGAGCATCCGGTGGCTTGCGCGCCGAAGAAGCGCACCGGTTTTTCCTCGACCCATCCGAGCGTGACCAGCTCTTTGAAAGCCTTGGCGATTTTTCCTATCAGCGATCCGCCGGCCATGGGCACTACCACGTTGTCGGGCAAGCGCCAGCCAAGCTGCTCAGCGATTTCGTAACCGTGAGTTTTTGAGCCTTCGGAATAGTAGGGGCGCAAGTTGACGTTGACGAGGCCCCACTGGAAGCGGTCGGCGATCTGCGCGCAAAGGCGATTGACGTGATCATAGTTGCCGTTGATGCGCACGATGCGCGCCCCGTACACAGCAGTGTTGAGAACCTTGGCTGGCTCGAGGTCGGCTGGGATGAACACGCAGGCGTCGAAACCTTGCTGCGCGGACTGGGCCGCGACGGCGTTGGCCAGGTTGCCGGTAGAAGAGCAGCCGACGGTCTGGAAGCCAAAGCGCCGCGCGGCCACAAGAGCCGTCCCAACGACGCGATCCTTGAACGAAAGAGAGGGGAAGCAGACGCCGTCGTTCTTCAGGAAGAGATTCTTCACTTTCCATCGCTCCGCCAGCTTGCGGGAAGCGACCAGCGGCGTGCCGCCGGCTGCATTGGGGGCGGCGAAATTTTCGGGGAGTGGCAGGAGCTCGGCATACCGCCACATGTTGAAGGCGCGGCCCGCCAGATTTTCGCGGCGAACTTTCTTCTTCAGCGCGTCGTAGTCGTAGGTGACCTCGAGGGGTGAGAAGCATTCTTCGCAGAACGAGCGGGGAAAGTTGCCGCAAGTCTTGCAACATTCTTTACATCGCAGTTCGTACAGGTCAGACATTTTGCAACCTTTCATGGCAGAGCCAGGCTCTAAGAGCAGAACACTCTCGCCCCGCCAATAAGCCGGCTTCCCGGCGAAGGCGGGCTCAATTCTGGCGGGCGCTACATCTGCCGGGACGAGACCCGGTGCAATCGACCACGTGGGATTCGATTTGGGCAGCGCGGAGGGAAACGAAAAACCCTCCGTGCCAAAGTGCTCGGAGGGTCTCAGAAAGCTTCTGGGAAACTCTACCAGCCTTTAGCAGTTTTTTACGTGGAGCAAGTTGCCCTAAATCGCCACGTCACGCCGCAACCGCGGCTGGCTCCTTTATGCTTGATTAGGAAGAAGATGTCAAGAGGCAAAGTCACCGTGGGGGTTAAATGCGAGGGGATGACAACAAAATGACCAGTTCCTGCGTCCAAGTAGTAGAGAGTATGATTACATTGGCAGGACCCGTCCTTTGGGCCAGTGCTTTTCCGGGCGCATCGTTTGCGCCGTGCAACTGTCCGAAAACTGCGGTGTTATACTTTTCAGATGCGACCGCCCGGCGGCCGCACGGTGTGCTGCGCTCCTGCTGGGGCTGGACCGCACGCAGCCGCGAGCCGGCTGGTTCAGCGGACCAGGGATGAAGGACCGAAAAATAGAGGAGCAAGCGAAATGGGCGAGCAAGTAAAAGAGCTTCTTAATTGGGCGAAGCGCCGCAAAATTTTGACGGCTGTCTTTGTGGCGTTCACACTCGGCGTGGGGATCATGATTGGCACGGTGGTGTCTGGGCGCGTCTCGGCGACGAAGCTGCTGACGGGCGCGGGTACCAGCGCCAAGGCTTTGGCGGTGCCGGATCCTATTCCCGCATCGAATTCATTTTCCGGCATCGTCAACCGCGTCGAGCCGGCGGTGGTGAACATCGCGACCACGCAGGTGCTGGAGCGTCGTTCGAAAAAGCGCCGCTCGCAGCCCTCTGAGGAAGATGACCCAATGCAGGATTTCTTTGACCGGTTCTTCGATGGCCGGCAGGACGGTCTGCCGCAGGCGGAACGCAGCCTGGGCTCCGGTGTGATTGTGGATAAGCGCGGCTACATCCTGACGAACAATCACGTTGTGGAACAGGCCACGAAGATTCAAGTTCAATTGAACGGTGAGAACACCAGGTACACCGCGAAAGTGGTTGGCACCGACGACGATACTGACCTGGCAGTGATCAAAATTGAAGCCAATAAAGAATTGCCCACCGCCAAGTTGGGGAATTCCGACGGCGTGCAGGTGGGCGATTGGGTTCTGGCCATTGGGAGCCCGTTTGGCCTTCAAGCAACCGTGACAGCAGGCATCGTCAGCGCCAAAGATCGCGGCGGAATCGGGCGGCAATTCCAGCGGTTCCTCCAGACCGATGCGGCCATCAACCCCGGTAATTCAGGCGGGCCGCTGGTCGATCTCGCAGGGCAAGTCATCGGGATCAACACGGCGATTATCACCGGAAGCCGCGGTTACGAAGGCGTGGGCTTCGCCCTCCCATCCAATGCGGCGATCACCGTTTACAACCAGATTGTCTCCAACGGGCGCGTGACGCGCGGGTCGATTGGCGTGAGCTTTACGGAGGAGCGAGGAACCAATCCGATCACGCTCAAAGAGCTGGGCGCGCCATACGGCGTGGTGATTGAAGACGTAGCCCCGGGAAGCCCGGCGGAGAAGGCCGGGCTGAAAGCAGGCGACATCATTACCGGGGTGAACGGCCAGCCGGTCAAGACGGGGAACGACCTCGTGAATCCCATTGCCCAAGCTCCCATTGGCAGCAAGGTGAAGCTGACCTATGTTCGCGACCACAATCAGAAAGAAGCCACCGCGTCGGTCGAGGACCGCACGCGCGTGTTTCCCAATTCCGCAGGCCGTCTAGGCGAGCAGCCCGGCGAGACCACCCCTGCGGAGTTTGGCTTGCGCGTGGATAGCCTCACGACCGAGCGTGCGCAGCGTATCGGCGCGGAAGGGCAGAAGGGCGTGGTTGTGACCGAAGTCGAGCCGGCCAGTTTTGCCGATGACCTGGGTTTTGCGCGCGGCGACGTAATCGCCGAAATCAATCACGAAGTGATTAATTCCGTTGCCGATTACCGCAAGACAGTGGCGAAGCTGAAGCCGGGCGTAAACGTAGTGTTCAAAGTCCTGCGCCGACAGGACAGCGACCGTATACTGACGGTCTTCCTATCGGGTGTCGTTCCGGCGGAGAGCGCGCGGTAGGCTCGTTGCCGGGGCGGTAGAATCCCGCGAGAACGCAAGAACCGACGATGCGATTGAACAGAGCGACTCACCTGGCCCTGGCGCTGCTTGTTGCGGCAGGGCTGGGCGCGGCCGTAAGTTCGGCGAAAGCGCAAACTTCTGCGCACAAGAAAACACCCTCCGCCAAAGCCAGTAGCAGCGGGCATCGCGCCAGATCAAGCAGGAAGTCGAGCCGGCGCCCGCGCGGACAGAAGGCCCCCACCCCCGACCGCATCTCCGAAATTCAGCAGGCACTGGCAAAAGATGGCTCTTTCGGCGGCAAGCCCAATGGTAAATGGGACGATGCCACCGCCGAGGCCTTGAAGAATTTTCAGACCACCCATGGACTGAACCCCACGGGGAAGCTCGACGCGAAATCCTTACAGCAACTCGGGCTGGGGTCGCAAACGGCGGGCGTTGCTGCGCCAATGCCATCAGTGAGTTCTTCTTCTGCTACTGTCGCACGGCCACCGGCGACGCATCGCCGTCAGTAATCCCGGGGCGATTCGCGGTTGCTTTCCTTTGCCAAGTGAATTAGAAGTCAGGCACGGCACACCGCGGAGAAGTGTGCCTCGGAAAGGAAATTTTGATGCGCCTGATGCGGATTCTCGGCGGATTTATCCTCGCGGGTCTTGCTTTTGCCAATCTTGGGGCCCAGGAGAAGCAGGTTGCGAAGCCGGTGAAGGCCGTGCGGTTCGGCAAGCTGTGGGACGCCAAGGGGAAAGTATGGAACAACGCCATCGTGATTGTGGAGGGCGACCGGATACGCGCCGTAACCACGGATGCCTCCGCAATTCCCGCCGCTGCTGAGGTCATCGATCTTTCCCGTTACACCGGCTTGCCCGGCCTGATCGACGTCCACACGCACATGACCATGTACACGGACGAGACGTCCGGCGAGCCCATGCTCAAGCAACTGACCATCAGCCCACCCGCTGTGGAAGTTTTTCTCGCGCGCAAAGGCGCGCTGCGCACTCTGGAATCGGGCGTCACGACAGTCCGCGACCTGGGAGCAGACCAGTACATTGATATCGCCATGCGCGACCTCATCAACCGCGGCGAAATGATCGGACCGCGGATGTTTGTCTGCGGCTACGGGCTGTACATCACGGCGACGCCCTTCAAGAAAGAGGGAACGCCGCCCGCAGGGGGGATAGCTGATGGCGTACCCGAAGTGCTCAAGGCCGTTCGTCAGCAGATTGCCGCGGGCGCGGACGTCATCAAGATGTACGGTTCCACAGGCACCGATGATGATGTAACGGGCTTCGAAACCTACACCTACGAGGAGATGAAAGCGGCCGTGGAAACGGCGCATCAGTTTGGGAAGAAGATCGCGATTCACTCCTACGGTCCGGATGGCGCGCGTGACGCTGTTCGCGCTGGCGCGGATTCTGTGGAGCATGCGACGGACATGGACGACGCCACAATCCAGGACATGGTGAAGCGCGGCACCTTCTATGTGCCGACCATCGATCACAACCGCTATTACCTCGACAACGGGGACAAGATCGGTTACGCCCCTGGATACAAAGAGAAGCTACAGGCGTTCATCCCGCGAAATCTGGAAACGGCGCGGCGGGCGTTCAGAGCCGGCGTGAAAATCGCCATGGGTTCGGATGCGATTTACACCATGTTCGGGCAAAACACGCGCGAGTTGGGCTGGTTCGTGAAGGCGGGAATGACGCCGGAACAGGCGCTGCAAACCGCCACGGTTAACGGCGCGGCCCTCCTCGGCAAAGAAAAGGAATTGGGCGCCGTAGCGGCGGGATACTTCGCCGATATGGTGGCTGTGCAGGGCGACCCGCTTGCGGACATAAGCGTCACGCTGAATAACGTGAAGTGGGTGATGAAGGGTGGAGAGGTCCTCGTGAACAAGTCAGGCCACTAAGGGTTGGTCTTTGCGTTGGAGCGTGCAGACTCGCGTACATGCGTTGCGGCAGAGCGTAGTTTGACGATACGCAGAAGCGACGGTAAGATTTCGTCTCCAAACAGTTGAGCGCCGCATCTAATCCGCACCGGGCAAAAAGGCTTACAAAGCGCTGAGATGCTTGCAGTTCAGGAGGAAGTATGGCCACGGCAGTAGCGCCCAGGGTATTCAAGAATTTCATCAACGGCGAATGGGTGGATTCCCGGTCCGGCAAGGCCTATGAGAACCGCAACCCCGCGAACACGGATGAGCTGATCGGCATTTTTGCCGCCTCGGAGACGGAGGACGTGGACGCAGCCGTCGATGCCGCGAAAGAGGCTTACAACAAGTGGCGGCTGGTGCCTGCGCCGAAGCGCGCGGAGATTTTGTTCCGCGCCGCCGAGCTGCTTTTGCAGCGCAAGGAAGAGTACTCGAAAGACATGACGCGGGAGATGGGCAAGGTCCTGGCAGAGACGCACGGCGACGTTCAGGAAGCCATCGACATGACGTATTACATGGCGGGAGAGGGACGGCGTTTGTTTGGACAGACCACGCCTTCCGAGCTGCCGAACAAATTTGCCATGAGTGTGCGACAGTCCATTGGCGTGTGCGGAATGATCACGCCGTGGAATTTTCCGATGGCCATCCCTTCGTGGAAGATGACACCGGCGCTGGTGAGTGGAAATACCGTGGTGTTGAAGCCCGCGGAGGACACGCCGCTTTCTTCCTACCACCTGGTGCAGGCTTTGACGGAAGCGGGCATCCCGCGCGGCGTGGTGAATCTCGTGAGTGGGGATGGCCCGAATGCAGGCGCGCCATTGTCACGGCATGAAGATGTCCCGGTGGTGAGCTTCACGGGCTCAACCGCAGTGGGGCGGCTCATCGCGGAGGCTTGCGCGCCGGACTTCAAGCATTACAGCTTGGAAATGGGCGGGAAAAACATCATCATCGTGATGGACGATGCGAACCTGGATTTGGCCGTGGACGGAGCGATCTGGGGTGGATTCGGAACTACCGGACAACGCTGCACGGCGGCAAGCCGGCTCGGAGTGCACAAAAAGGTCTACAAAGAATTCATCGAGCGATTTGTGGAGCGCGCAAAATCGTTGAAGGTGGGAGACGGCCTCGATCCCTCAACCGACATGGGGCCATGCATCAACGAGCAGCAGCTCAAGACCGTGATGCGGTACGTGGAAATCGGGAAGTATGAAGGCGCGAAGCTCCTGGCGGGCGGGAATCGCCTGGCGAGCGGAGCGTACGCAAAGGGCTGGTTCCATGAGCCGACCGTGTTTGGCGATTGCTCGCCGCAGATGCGCATCGCTCAGGAGGAGATTTTCGGCCCGGTTGTTTCGGTCATTCCCGTCGAAGGGCTGGAGCAGGCCATCGAGGTGGCGAACGGAGTCCCGTATGGATTGTCGGCGTCAATTTACACGCGAAACGTCAATCAGGCGTTTGCTGCGATGCGCGATCTGTACACGGGCATCGTTTACGTAAACGCTCCGACGATTGGCGCTGAAACGCATCTGCCCTTCGGCGGCACCAAGAAGACCGGCAACGGCCATCGCGAAGCCGCGATTGCCGCGATCGACTTCTTCACAGAGTGGAAGACCCTGTACATCGACTACTCCGACAAGCTCCAGCGCGCCCAAATCGACAACAATTAGCTGGGCCACGCGACTCGAATTACAACAATTGGCATGCCTGCGATTGAACGAAGCCGAGGCCCTCTATAACGCAGGCTGTTATGATGGCTGTGCGTATCTTTGCGGCTACGTTGTGGAGTTGGCGCTCAAGGCTGCCATTTGCGCTACTCTTGGAGTTGCAGAATACCCCGAAAAAGGGAGCCGACTCAGGGAGTCTTTCAAGACGCACGATTTCGACGACTTGAAGCTGCTGGCTGGCATGGAACAATCGTTTACTACGAGTTCGATCCTTCTTGCCAATTGGTCCGTAGCTAGCAAATGGAAGCCTGAGCGGAGATATGACCCCAAGGGAACTTATAACCAAGCTGCTGCAAGGGGAATCCTGGATGCTGTGCGGGGCTATCCGGACGGAGTCCTAGCATGTATATCTTCACATTGGTAGGGGACGTAAAGAAGGTTGTGGAGAAGCTTCGAGCGCAATTTGGCGAATTCAAGCTTGCGATGCTCTACAATTCGGCGCTTGATGTGCCCTCCAATTGGAACCTCATCGTTTCATCTGATTGGACTGATGAACTGGGAATACCTGAAGCCACGCAGGTCATCGCTCGCGAGCTGCACCAAAGCCTCAGCCTGGAGAATCGGCCGGCGATATCAAGGATAACTGTCCTCCAGACAGGAGATCCATTCGTTCGGGATATGACCCGCCTGTATCCTGTTCTCACAAGCGAAGGTGGAATTCCTCTGAGCCAAGTCACTGCGGGCGGGGTTACCGACGGGGCCGGCTTTGTTTTCTATTCCCAACCGGAGATTCCTGCTTAACTGTATTGCATCTGAAAAGCTGCTGCGAGCGGTCGTTGACGCTGCTTGACACGGTTTCTACAATAGAGGTAGCGCTCTTTGGCACCAGGAGTAGAGTGCTGCTATGAGGAATTCAGCCCTTCAGGAACGGCGTAACCGCCAGATTCTGGCAGACCTTGTCCGCACGTATATCGAGACCGGGGAGCCGGTATCCTCGCGCGCGATCTCGAAAACCTACGAGGAAACGCTTAGCACGGCTACGATTCGCAACGTGATGGCGGATCTTGAGGACGGCGGGTTCCTTTACCAACCGCACACTTCTGCGGGACGCGTACCCACTGCGGCGGCCTATCGCTTCTTTGCGCAGGAGATTGCCTCGCAGGCGACGATTAGCGTCGATGACCGGAACTGGATCCAGCGGGAAATGGGCGGAGCGAAGACCGCGGTGGAGATCACCGAGCGAGCCGGACACGTATTGGCGGAAGTGTCGAACGGCCTCGGCATCATCGTGTCGCCGCCGCTCGGCAAGACCGTGCTCGAGCATGCGCGTATGTGGCTGCTCCCTGACGGCCGCGTAGTGGTGGTGCTGATTTCATCGGGTGGAAACACGCGCGACAAGGTTTTGCGGCCGGCGCGGCCGTTTACGCAAGCCGAACTCGACGCTACCGCAGAATTCCTGAACCGGCACTACTCCGGATGGACGCTGGAAGCCATTCGCAGCGACCTGCTGCAAAAGCTGGCGACGGATCGCGAGCAGTATGAAGGGATCATAGGACGCGCACTGTCTTTGTGTGACCCAGCGGTCCTGGGTGAAGGCGAGGCCAGTCAGGTGCACGTCGAAGGAACGGCGCAGATTGTCGGCGCCGCGGAATTCGCGAATCAGGCGCAACTGCGGGAATTGCTGGCGGCCATCGAAGAAAAGCACCGCCTGGTGACTGTGCTCAACGCCTGCATCGAAACGCCGGAACCCGTGCACGTACAAATCGGCGTTAAAGAAATCTCGCAAGGCGGAGAGAATTTCGCGATCATCAGCGCGCCTTATACGCGGAGCGATCTCGTGCAGGGCTCGCTCGGCGTGCTGGGCCCCACGCGCATGCACTACGAGCGCGCCATGACCGCGGTCGCTTATGTCGCGCAGCTTTTCAGCGAAGCGCTGAGCAAGATATGAAGCGCTTCTTCCACGAGAAAGGAATGAAAGCGGTGGACAAAGAAATCAAGGTAAACGCTCAAGGCAACGTGTCCAATCCGGACGCGGAGCCGGCCCCAGAAGCGGATGCGGTTGCTGCGGATTCCGCAAAGGCCGACGCGGAAGTCGCGAAACTGGCCGCCGACCTGGACGAACTGCGCCAGACGCTCATGCGGCGGCAAGCGGATTTTGACAACTTCCGTAAGCGGCTGGAGAAGGAGCGGGCGGAGGATTCAAGGCGCGCGACGGCTCGCGTGATCGAGGGACTCATTCCGGTCGTAGATGGGTTCGAGCACGCTTTGGCGGCGCATCGCGAAGCGGAATACGAGAATTACCGCAGAGGATTCGAGCTCATCTACAAGCAGCTCGCGGATCACTTGGCGCGCCTTGGAGTTGAGAGGGTCGATCCGGTCGGAAAGCAATTCGATCCCCATCTGCATCAGGCCATGGACCGCACGGAAACCACCGACCACGAAGACGGCAAAATCCTGCAGGTGTTTCAGCCGGGCTACGTTTTTCACGGACGGGTCCTGCGGCCCGCGATGGTCCGCGTAGCCGTGCACCCGAATCCGGCATCAAAACAAGCGGTCAACTAAGAGTCAATCTGAGGAGATTTGATGGCCAGGGGAAACCAGAGAGATTTTTATGAAGTGCTCGGCGTCTCACGCACGGCTTCGGTCGATGAAATCAAATCGGCTTACCGCAAGGCCGCGCTGAAATGGCACCCGGACCGCAACCCGGAAAACAAACATGACGCCGATGTGAAATTCCGCGAGTGCACCGAAGCGTACAGCGTCCTCAGTGACGGCCAGAAGCGCCAGGTCTACGACACCTACGGCCACGCGGGGCTCTCCGGCAGCGGCGGCGTGGACTTCAACAGCACCGTCTTCCAGGATTTCCACGACATCTTTGGCGACTTTTTCGGCTTCGAGGATATTTTTGGAGGCGGGCGCCGCGGGCGCAGCCGCAGCCAGCGCGGCGCCGATCTTCGCTATGACATGACGCTGACATTTGAGGAAGCATCAACCGGCGTCACGACCAAGATCAAGCTACCGCGCCAGGAATACTGCGAAGCTTGCAATGGCACCGGCGCGAAAAAAGGAACGGGAGTCGTGGCCTGCCAGACCTGCCGCGGGCGCGGGCAGCTCGCATACCAACAAGGATTCTTTACCATCACGCGCACGTGTCCGGCCTGCCAGGGCGCGGGACAGATGGTTCGCGAGCGCTGCCCGGAATGCCGCGGACAGGGCCGCATCGAGCGCGAGAAGATCATCGAGCTGCGCATTCCGCCCGGCGTCGATACCGGCACGCGGCTGCGCGTGGCCGGCGAAGGCGAGCACGGGCCGAATGGCGGATCTCCCGGCGATTTGTACGTTGTG
>WNFE01001537.1_pt1 | contig 24911 bp, 23 predicted proteins | sample 5400451 | NCBI WGS metagenome assembly WNFE01 (sample SAMN13153344, study PRJNA577476) | soil metagenome | isolation source: 200 cm saprolite under Douglas fir tree site 2 hole 2 | place: USA:California | collected 2015-04-18
CCATCGCCCTTAGCCGGGCCGAGCAGGTGCGACTGCGGACCACCGTCCGTTGGCAGTTGCGAGAGCGGCTTCATGCGCTCGTGGCCGGGATGCGAGAGCACGCGGTTGCGTAAGCCGCCGTCGAAGATCTCCTGTAGCCCGGTATTGAATATGCCCGCGATCATGCCCTTCTCGAAGCCCTGGTGGAAATTCCGTACCGGCCAGAGTTCATCCTTGATCCAGCTGGTTTCGACACACCGCGTGAGCTTGCCGAGGGTGGTGGAAGACGAATCGGACTTTATCAACGCTTCGAACGCTGTCTCTGCTGCCAGCATGCCGCTCTTGATAGCAAGATGGATTCCTTTCAACCGGGCCGAGTTCAAGAAGCCCGCTGAATCGCCGACGATCATCCAGCCATCTCCGCCCAGCGGCGGCAGAGACCACCATCCGCCATACGGGAGCGCTTTCGCTCCGTAACGAATCATCTTCCCGCCTTTCAGTAAATTGGCGATGAAGGGATGCTGTTTGAATGTCTGCAGCACGCGCTGCGGATCGAGTCGAGGGTCCGCATAGTCGAGTCCGGTCACAAAGCCGAGCGAAACAATGTTGCCCTTCGAGCCGTAAATCCACGCGCCGCCGTATTCTTTTGTCGTCAGCGGATACCCCATCGTGTAGATGACTTGGCCTGCCTTGAGCCGCCCCGACGGCAGTTCCCATAGCTCTTTCACGCCCACGCCGTAGGTTTGCGGGTTGCGGTCTTTCATCAGATCAAATTTCTGGATGAGTTGCTTGGTGAGCGATCCGCGCGTGCCTTCAGCGAGCACTACGACTTTCGCTTTCACGTCGTAGCCGGGCTCGAAATTCGATTTCGGCTGGTTCTGTTTGTCGACGCCCTTGTCGTCGGTGCGCACTCCGATGACGCGACCGCCGTCGTAGAGCAGCTCCGACCCCGCGAATCCGGTAAAGATCGTAATCCCCGCTTCTTCCACTTTGCCGGCCAGCCATTTCACAAATTTGTTGATCGATATCACGTAGTTACCGTGATCCTGCAATGGCCGGGGCGTAAGCGGGAGCTTAAAGTGTTTCTCTTTCGTCAGGAAATACACGCCTTCCTGGTGGACTTGGGCGTCGAGCGGGGCTTCAGTCTCGAATCCTGGCAGCAACTCTTTCATTGATCGTGGATCGAGCAGCGCCCCGGACAAGCAGTGCTGGCCTGCTTCGCGCGACTTCTCGAGCACGTAAATGTTTTCCTTGGATAGTTGTGCCTCCGGATGCCGCGCATTGTGATCGTCGATTAGTTGGGACAGTCGCAGAGCGCACGCCATCCCCGCCGGCCCGCCGCCGACAATTACCACGTCGGCCGGCATCTCGGGATGTTCGACGTTAGGAAGAGGCTTGCGAAAGATTAGCATTTAGCACTTAGCCTTTAGCAGTTAGCTTGAACCGTCGTCCGCTCTGGACCAACGCGATTGACCGCGGATGTCGACGGAAAACTCTCCATGATAATGGAAACTACGACTAGTGGAGGGGGTCGGGTACTGAAAGCTGCTTGCAGATTCGGATGGCGGTTAGATTTTTCACTTCCCGGTGTCTCGGTACCGTGCTGGTTCGTTGGGCTGCAGGATTGTAGTAAACGCTGTGCTTTGCACCTTCCCGCTAGAGTTGGCAGCCGAATGCTTCCAGATGCCTTATCAGTCAACGCGTATCACGTTCTCACGCCGCTTTAATCTCGATCTTCTCCCGCAAGATCCTCTGACCCGGGCGAGGCTTCCCGGTTAGCTCGCGATTCGCTTCCAGCAAGAGTTCGATTGCGTCTCGCAAATTCTCGCGAGCCTCCTCCAAAGAGTCACCCTGCGAGATCGCGCCGGGGAGTTCCTCCGCATAAGCAACGTACCCACCTCCCTCGGATTCCGGCACTTCCTCGTAAACTGCAGTGAGCGTCATGTCCATGCCCGTATTCTAAGCCCGAAACGTGGCCTGCTCGATGCGAAGTTTGGCTATGAGCGGTCACCGGAAACTTTTCCGCAAGCTCCTGGTGTCTGCCTATGCATGAAGCCCAGTCGGATGCTGCGGCAGGTATTAGCAGTCCTGCGGGGGATCGGCCTCATGGTCGCACTATTCTGGGCGCTTATCCTCCTCCAGCTAGTTCCCTCCCTCGTGCGGGGCGGCTTGGCCGGAGTTCGCGACCACATCGCAGGCGTCGCCATCGCGGGCGTGCCACAGGACGATTGGGACATCGCGATCTCGCACATGTACTTGGCCCTAGGCCTGACTCTCGCCGTCGGGATCGTCTTGTTCGTGGCGCAGCGCTACCTGGGACGGAAGGTGGCATCACCAGGTGGCACCGCAAGACGCGCCTGAAACACGCAACTCAGAATCTTCAGTTGGAGCCGTTGCTTCTTCCGCTCATCCCCTGGCGCGCGCCAGTTTCACCGCGATAAAAATCACCGTACAGATGATAAAATCCACCACCAATCCCCAGTCTTCGACGAATCTCCCGTGCCGCATCGCTACTGGCAGATGCGGAGCCAGCAGGTAGTAGATGGCATTCCCGGCGAGCACTGCGAGCAACGCATCGAGAAAATTTTTGACCGTCTCGCTCTTCGCCATGCCGCCCTCCGCTCCTGCTAACATCCCCTGAGATGCTGGAACTGTCCACTCCTGTTCAGTACGTCAAAGGAATTGGTCCGCGTCTCGCCGAAATACTTGCCGCCAAGGACCTGAACACGGTGGACGACTTGCTCCACTATCTGCCCTTCCGGTACGAAGACCGGCTCAACCCGCGCTCGGTCGCTGAACTCCGCCCGGGCGAGATGGCCACGGTCATCGCCGAGGTCCGCAACTCCGGCCTGTTTCGTACCCGCCGGATGCCGATCTTCCAGCTCACCGTCGGCCAGGGACGCAACCGCCTCAAGTGCCTCTGGTTCAACGCAACGTATCTTCAAAACCGCTTCCAGGCCGGCCAGATGGTCGCTCTCTACGGCAAGGTGGAACAGGATCGCGACGGCGAACTGCAGATCATCCAGCCACAGTTTGAACTGCTCGGCGATATCTACGAAGAGGGCGGCGCCGACGAGGCCGAGAAAAAAGCCGCCGCTTCGCTCGAAATCGGACGCATCGTTCCCATCTACGAATCCACCGGCCAGGGCAAGCTTACTCCGCGCTGGTTTCGACGCATCATACGCTGGGCACTCGACAATCTGGGGCCCGACGCTCCCGACCCGATCCCAGCCGCAGTGCGAGCTCATCTCAGCTTGATCGCTCCACGCGAAGCGCTCTCGAAGGTTCACTGGCCCGACGCTGGCGAGAGCTTCAGCGATCTTCAGTCTTCTCGAACACCCGCGCACATTCGACTGATCTTTGACGAACTGTTCTTCATCGAACTCGGACTCGAACTCAAACGGCGCGAGCAGAGAGCGCGCACCGGCATCGCCTTCCAGATCGGGACCGGAGTCCGGGAAGCGATAAAGAAGATACTGCCATTTCACCCGACCGGCGCGCAAAAGCGCGTGCTCAAGGAAATCGCGACCGACATGCAGGAGGCCTTTCCGATGCGCCGGCTGCTGCAGGGGGATGTCGGTTCCGGCAAGACGATTGTCGCGTTCCAGGCCGCTATCATCGCGATTGAAAATGGATATCAGGTCGCGCTCATGGCGCCGACCGAGATTCTGGCGCAACAGCACTACTTTTCCGCCCGCCAAATCCTAGAAAAAGCCGGATACCGGATCGTGTTGCTCACTGGCTCGCTCGAACAGGATCGCAAACGGGCTGTCCGGCGGCATATTGCACAGGGGAACGCTCAGCTAGTGATCGGGACTCATGCCCTGATCCAGGAAGGTGTCGAATTCGAAAAGCTAGGACTCGTAATCGTGGACGAGCAGCATCGCTTCGGTGTCATGCAGCGCCTGAAGCTAATGCAGAAGTCCGACGAAGAACGAGTAGGGACGGGTCTTCGACCCGTCCAAGCCGAGCGAAGCTCGGGAGCCGCCGAACCCGACGTGTTGGTCATGACCGCCACTCCAATCCCACGCACATTGGCACTTACTCTATACGGCGATCTGGATGTGTCAGTGCTGGATGAGCTTCCGCCCGGCCGCACCCCGGTTGTCACTCGCGCAGTCACCGACGAGCGCGCCCCTGAAGTCTGGGATTTCGTTCGCAAACAAATCACCGCCGGTCACCAGGCTTACGTCGTCTATCCAGTCATCGAAGAGAATGAAGAGCGCGAACTGAAAGCCGCGCAACAAATGTTTCGTCAATTGCGCGACAAGACATTTTCGGACCTCCACGTCGGCCTTTTGCACGGACGGCTCGATCCGGACGAAAAAGAACACATCATGCGCGAATTCCAGCGCGGCGAGATCAACGTGCTGGTCGCGACGACCGTAATCGAAGTCGGCGTCGACGTGCCCAACGCCGCCGTCATGGTGATCGAGCACGCCGATCGCTTTGGCCTGGCGCAACTGCACCAACTCCGCGGACGCATTGGGCGCGGCGCTGCCAAGTCGTACTGCATCCTGATGTATGGCGGGAAGGTCTCTGAAGAAGGGCAGCGCCGCTTGGACGCGATGGTACGGACCCACGACGGCTTCCAGATCGCCGAACTTGATCTCGAACTGCGCGGACCAGGAGAATTCTTCGGCACCAAACAGGCCGGACTCCCTACTTTCCGAGTGGCGAACATCATCCGCGATCGGCAACTCCTGGAAGCTGCCAAGCGCGAAGCGGCTTTCGTACTTTCGGGTCCGAACCAGGAAATTTCGCAGGGGGAAATCGACCGGGCACTGAAACACATACGGACGCGCTGGCGGATTGGTTATGGTTTAGTAGAGGTGGGGTAGTTCTCTGCGTCCTCAGCGCCGTTTTCGGCGACCTCTGCGGTTAGAAGCTTTTGATCGCAGAGCCAGGAATGTGCCCGTTTATCTCCCAATCTCGCTCCGCACCAGTGCCAGCAATTTTGCTCCCGCTTCCCCCGCATCGTCGTGCGAGAACGCCTCCCCCAAATCGAGAAACGTCACGCCGGGGCAACAGCTAGAGAAGATCTCGCTCGCCGCTCTTCCATTCGCCGAGAGCCGGGCATTTGCCAGGATCAAGTGCGGCCGCCTCGCCTTCATCAGCACCTGCGCATCTGCCAGGTTACTGGCCGTAATGGCCCGCAGGCCCTCTTCCCGGAGAAGTTCCGCCAGATACGCTAGCACATCGGGAGATTCGTCCACACAGAGAACGACCGCACGAGGGTGAGCATCGAGCGACTCCGCTTCGGTCTTTCTGGTGCGCAGCGCAGCCAGGAGCGCCTCGTCTTCGGTGTCGTAAATATCGAAAACCGTGTGCAGATTGGTCATGGTCAGCGCTTTGCGCATCATGGGCGGAGGCTGGCAGATTTTAACGTCTCCTCCCACCGCGCGTGCCGCCGACATCAGACGCACGATCGTCCCCAGCCCGCTGCTATCGATGAATTGGACCCCGGCCATTGCCAGAACGATATGCGGCAGATGCGGGAAATTCTTCCGGACCTCGTCGTGCAGGCTTTGCGCCTCCACTCCTGCGACAATGCGTCCCGCACACTGCACGATCAGGACGTCCCAGAGCCAGCGCGACTTGAGTTGGAGATTCGACATTGGCTCGGCATTATAGCCCGGCATCTTGGTGTGACGCCGACCGGTGCGCCATGCCGGCTCCCGAGTTTAACTGTTCTGCTATGATCGCGGCAGAGGCCGGGGACGACCGGCGGATTCGAGGTATCAGGAGTCGCAATCATGGAAACATCTGCCCTGCCCATAGGGGCCCGCCGCAATGAAGACATCGCGCTCGACCTTATGAAATTCGTCGCCATGACAACGGGCTATGGCCGTACTGCCGGTAGCGGTGTCGGCTTTCAGGGCAGCGGCGCGGCGGCCAAGCCTGAGGACTATGCCGCCCATCTGCTCGAACTGTACGGAAAATGTCTCAAGGCGGTGGACGGAAAGTAATCTGCCGTGCCCGTGGCTGGATTTAGCTGATGGCCGAAGTGCTGAATGCTGAGGGCTTTCTCTGGTAACCTGTTGTCAGCGAACCTGTTCGTTGACAATGGTGACGGGGCTACGCTATCCTAAAAGCTCTTTGGAAGTCCTGCGGTTGCCCGCCTGAACGCCCTCGTGCCTTCTGCGTGGAATGATTGGGCACTCAGCGGTCTTCATAGCGTTCTTTAATTCTGGGAGATTTCTGATGTCAACCTATTTCCCGAAAGAAGGGGAAATCGTTCGCAAGTGGTTTGTCGTGGATGCCGCCGGGCAGCCGCTCGGCCGGCTCGCGTCGAAAGTCGCCCGCATTCTGATTGGCAAAGAGAACCCCAGGTACACGCCGTTTATCGATACCGGCGACCATGTGACACTACACCGGCTATCCGGGTGGCTTGCGGTCGGAAGTTCTGAAGAAGCGCATGACGCGCAAGCCGGAGCTGGTGATCGAGCAAGCAGTCTCGCGCATGCTCCCCAAAAACAAACTGGGCAAGCACATGTTCGCGAAGCTGAACGTTTACAGAGGCGACAAGCATCCGCATCAGGCGCAGACGCCTGAGGTGAAGGTGCTGGCGTAGAACGTAAGGTCTCAAGTGTCAGGAAAACCGGCACCGCAGAATTCTTGAAAGGTTGAAGGGCACGGCGGTTTAGCTAAGTGCTAAATGCCAAGTGCTAAATGCTTACATGGCAGAGACAGTTCAATACTACGGAACGGGCCGCCGCAAGACGGCGGTCGCGCGCGTGTTTCTTCGTCCCGGCAGCGGGGAATTCAAGGTTAACGGCAAGGCGTTCGAAGAATACTTCGTGACGCCTTCCCAGCGATCGAGTGCCAAGTCGCCACTTGCCCTCACAGAGACTGCCGCGAGCTTCAATGTGCTGGCCAATGTCTCTGGCGGAGGAGTGGCTGGCCAGGCCGACGCAGTTCGCCTTGGCATCACCCGTGCCCTCATGCTTTTCAATGTCGAGTTGCGCAAGCAGCTCAAGGCGCAAGGCATGGTCACCCGTGATCCGCGATCCAAAGAGCGCAAGAAGTACGGTCAGAAGGGCGCAAGAAAACGCTTCCAGTTCTCGAAGCGGTAAGTGCGGTACCGACACTGATCTTAAAATTCATCCCCCCCACCTCCCGCGAGATGGGGTGGACGGGAATGGCAATCCGGAAAAGCGGTTGCTGAAACTGGCAACTGGCAGCTGATTCCGGATGTAGACCAAATGAGGAGGTTGATTGGCTAACATCACCATGAAGGAGTTGCTCGAAGCGGGCGTTCACTTCGGGCACCAGACCAAGCGCTGGAATCCCAAGATGAAGGAATACATCTTCGGAGAGCGCAACGGGATCTACATTATTGACCTGCAGAAGACGCTGAAGATGTTCAAGGAAGCGTCCAAGTTTGTGCAGGAACTGGCGGCGGCCGGCCGAGTCATTCTCTTCGTCGGCACCAAACGCCAGGCGCAGGACGCCATTGCCGAAGAGGCGCAGCGATGTTCGATGTTCTACGTGAACCAGCGCTGGCTGGGCGGACTGCTGACCAACTGGATCACCGTGCAGAAATCGGTGAAGCGGCTCAAGGAACTCGACGAAATGGCCACGGATGGCCGTTACGACCTGTTGCCGAAGAAAGAAGTCATCAAGCTCGAACGCGAGCGCAAGCACCTTCAGGCCAATCTCGCCGGCATCAAGAATATGTCGCGGTTGCCCGATGCGATCTTCGTCATCGACTCCAACAAGGAGCAGATCGCGGTGCGCGAGGCGCGCAAGCTGGGCATCCCGGTGGTGGCGGTCGTGGACACGAACTGCGATCCCAGTGAAGTGGATTACGTGATTCCTGGGAACGATGACGCGCTGCGCGCGATCCGTCTGTTCACCTCGAAGATTGCGGAGTCGATCGCCGAAGGCGTCAACCTGATCGGCGACAAGCAAATGGCTGAATTGCAGGCAATGGCCAGTCCGGAGGCGTCGCCCGAAGCGGAAATCGAAGCCGCCGAAGCGCCTGCGGAAGATATTCCTGCTCCGACGCCCGAAGCCGGCGAAGAGATTCGCATGGAAGACGTACTGGGCGCGGGCACGCGCAAGCGTCCGTCTCCTGCAACCGAAGATGTCGACGAACTGCAAGCCGAGACGCGCCGGTTCTAGCTCGGCTACGAGCTAGCCATCGATGAAAGATCTGGCCCGCGCGGTCGCAAGGTGCGCGGGTCGAGTTTTGTAGGAAGGTTGCAAGGTCCGACGCACCCCAATCCTCCTTAAAACCCTGAAACTTGAAATTTTGAAACTGAGGTTCTAATGAGCACTACTATGGCAAATATTTCCGCCGCCCAAGTCAAAGAGCTCCGCGAGAAAACCGGAGCTCCCATGATGGACTGCAAACAGGCCCTGACCGAAGCCAAGGGCAACCTGGAAGATGCGGTTGTCCTGCTGCGCAAGAAAGGCGTGTCGGTTGCGGCCAAGAAAGCGACGCGTGTGACGAGCGAAGGATCGGTTGCGAGCTACATTCATGCCGGAGGCAAGATCGGCGTGTTGGTCGAAGTCAACTGCGAGAGCGACTTCGTCGCCCGCACCGACGACTTCAAGGAACTGGTTCACGACATCGCCATGCACATTACGGCGAGCGACCCGAAGTTCGTCCGCAAGGAAGACGTAACGCCCGAGGCCTTCGAGCGCGAGAAGGAAATCTATCGCCACCAAGCCGCCGCTACCGGAAAGCCGCCGCAAGTAGTCGAAAAGATCGTGGCCGGAAAGATGGAGAAGTTCTTTGAGGAAGTCTGCTTGCTCGAGCAGCCTTTCATCAAGGACCAGACCATCACCATTGCGCAGCTCATTGCCGCTAAGATCGGCAAGCTGGGCGAGAACATCGCGGTCCGCCGCTTCGCCCGTTTCAAGGTGGGGGATGTGGGCGAAACGGTTGCTGTTACCAAACTGGCTGATCCAAAGCCGGAAGGCGAATAATTCAGGGGCGCTTCGGCGCCCCTTTCGTTTATGCTCTTGCTGAACTGACGGCTGATTGCTGACGGCTAACCAAACATGCCAACACCAATTTTCAAGCGTATCCTGCTCAAGATCTCCGGTGAAGCTCTCGCCGCTCAGCAGGGGTTTGGCGTGGATACGGCGCGCATCCACGAGGTTGCCGCCGAGCTTGCCGATGTCCACAGCCTCGGCATCCAGATCGCGATCGTCGTAGGCGGCGGCAACTTTTTTCGTGGCGTCGCCGATCAGGCCAAAGACATGGACCGCGTCTCCGCCGATCACATGGGCATGCTCGCTACCGTGATCAACGCGCTGGCGCTGCAGGATGCGCTCGAAAAGCAGCACGTCTTCACGCGCGTGCAGTCCGCCATCGAGATGAATCAGGTCGCCGAGCCTTTCATCCGCCGTCGCGCAATCCGGCACCTCGAAAAGGGCCGCGTAGTCATCTTTGCCGGCGGCACTGGTAACCCCTACTTCTCGACAGATACGGCTGCCTCCCTGCGGGCCATGGAAATCAAAGCCGATGTCATTATCAAAGCCACAAAAGTCGACGGCATCTATGACGCCGATCCTATGAAGGTGAAGGACGCCAAGAAATTTACCCACATCACCTACATGGATGTTCTCAGGCAGGGGCTGAAGGTAATGGACTCGACTGCGATTTCCCTCTGCAAGGACAACAACCTGCCTATCGTCATCTTCAACCTCAACGAACGTGGAAATATTCGGAAGGTTGTGTTGGGAGAGAAGATCGGGTCGCTTGTAAGCGCGTAGAACAGGTCAGAGGTTAGAGGTCAGATTGCAGAGGTTAACTCCTCATGCGCCTGAATTTTTTACCTCTGCAATCTGACCTTTGCAATCTGACCTCCTCGGTATGTTCGCCGATCCTCGTTGAGCAGTTTATAATCTACGGTTTTGACATCTAGTTCTTTTCGGAGTTGAACAATATGGCGCAAGCCACCATGGCAGCGAATCCCGCCCTGAAGGACACCTACGTACAGCTGAAGGCCCGCATGGACAAAGCGGTCGAAGACTTCCGTCGCGAGATGGCCGCCACTCGTACCGGCCGCGCCTCCGTCCACATGATGGACACTGTCAGGGTCGATTATTACGGCGAACTGATGCCACTGAACCAGATCGCGACTGTACATGCTCCCGAGCCACAACTCATCACCGTCCAGCCGTTCGACCCCTCGTCGCTCGGCAGCATCGAGAAAGCCATCCGCACCGCCGATCTCGGCCTCAACCCCATGAACGACGGCAAGATTATCCGCGTGCCCGTGCCCGCGCTCACCGAAGAACGCCGCAAGGAGATGGTCAAACATCTCCATCGGATCCTAGAAGACCACCGCACCGCCGTCCGCAATATCCGGCGCGACGGCAATGACGCCATCAAGAAGGCCATGAAAGACAAGAAGATCACCGAAGACGACGAGAAGCGCGCGCTCGACGAAATCCAGAAACTCACCGACGACGAAATCAAGAAGATGGAAGACATGAGCAAGGGGAAAGAGAAGGAAGTAATGGAGATCAAGTAGTTTGGTAGGGCCTGACGTTTTCAAGTAGTATCGCGGCCGCCTGAGCGTGCCGCAAGAGCTGCTCCTAATCCTTCGGCAGTTTCTGTTTACTCAGTCCTTCCTGTTTGGCTTCGAGCAGGCGGTTAATCTCCTGGACAAGAGCCAGCAGCTTTTCGGGGTCTTGTTCTGTAGACGCCTGTTCACACAGCTCCATCCACTTCTCGCGGTTTTCCAAGCAGACACCTTTTACAAAGGGATAGGTAATTGTTTTATCGCATAGTGGCGGCGGAAACGTATGTAGGGTTGCGTACACTGTCCGCCGCATATTCTGCATGGCTTGATGTCGTCTGTGGAGCAATCCGCAGGGGGTCGGGCGCCTGTCGCACTCCTGCTACCCGCCTTGCCGCGCAGGATTACTATGACAGTGACGATCAACCCGCCCCATGCCCCCTCCCAGTCAGACTCTTGTCCTCTACGACGGCGTTTGCGGACTCTGCAATCGGCTGGTGTCGTTCCTGTTGCGCCATGATCGCCGTGACCAGTTTCAGTTCGCGCCGCTGCAAAGCGAGTTGGCGCAGACTCTCCTGCGCCGTTACGGTCTGGACCCAAATGAGTTCGACACGGTCGTGGTGCTCGCGGACTTTGGCCAACCTGCGGAACGCGCCCTTACCCGTTCCCAGGCCGCGCTATGGGCCATCGGCCGCCTGGGCGGGATCTGGAGAATGTTCGTAGTCGCAAAGGTCATCCCACTTTCTTTGCGCGAGGCGCTCTACAAATTCATCGCGCGCCGCCGTTATCAGGTCTTTGGAAGATATGACGAGTGTCCGCTGCCAAAGACCGAGGATCGCCACAAGTTCCTCTCAGTGCCTCGATGAGTAATTGACCCTATAATTCAGGCATGCCTTCGACCGTCCACGCCGCTTGCCCGCACGATTGTCCCGACGCCTGCGGCGTCCTGATCACCATTGACGATGGCCGCGCCACGAAGATTCAAGGCGACCCCGCGCATCCAGTGACGCGTGGATTTCTCTGCGCCAAGGTCGCGAAGTACCTGGATCGCGTCTACTCCCCAGACCGCGTCCCATACCCCATGCGGAGGAAAGCAGGCGTCCCCAAAGGTCCATGTGGGCTAGGCACTCCAGCCACGCAAGCTTTCGAGCGCACTTCGTGGGACGAAGCACTCGACGAAATCACGCGCAGATTCCGCCAGGTTGCCGACAAATACGGCCCCGAATCCATTCTTCCCTACTCCTACGGAGGCACGCTCGGCGCACTCAACGGCGCTTCCATGGATCGCCGCTTTTTTCACCGGCTGGGTGCATCGCAACTTGAGCGCAGCATCTGTTCGACGGCTGGCGAAGAAGGCTTGAAGTCGGTGATCGGTGTAAAGCTGGGCACGGAGCCAGAGCAGTTCGCACATTCGCGCTACATCATCGCGTGGGGCTCGAACATCCACGGCAACAACGTGCACTTATGGCCGTTCATCGAAGAGGCCCGTCAAAATGGCGCCAAGCTGGTCGTCATCGATCCGTACAAGACCCGCACCGCCAGGTTCGCGGATTGGTATCTGCCAATCAACCCTGGTACCGACGCCGCTCTCGCCCTCGGCATGATGAATGTCATTATCCGCGAAGGCTTGTACGACGCGGACTATGTATCCAGACACACCACTGGTTTCGACGAGCTGAAGGCCCGCGTTCAGGAATACCCGCTGGATAAAGTAGCGTACTGGACCGGCATCTCCGCCGCCGACATCCGTCGATTGGCGACGGAATATGCGACGCAGCGGCCGTCTGTGATCCGGGTCAATTACGGCGTCCAGCGTTCGGATGGTGGCGGCATGGCGATGCGCGCGGTCGCCATGCTCCCTTGCCTGATCGGTTCATGGAAGGAAGTCGGTGGCGGACTGCAACTCTCGACCAGCGGCGCCTTTGGCCTGAACAAGGTCGCACTGGAGATGCCGGAGCTGATGCAGAAGGCGCTGGGACGTCCGGCGCGAGTCGTCAACATGGTGCAGCTCGGATCGGCTTTGAATTCGCTCGACGGTCCGCCCATTCAAGCGTTGTTCGTTTACAATTCAAATCCTGCTGCGGTCTGTCCCAACCACAATGAGGTCGTGCGCGGCCTGAAACGTCCCGACCTGTTTACGGTGGTGCACGAGCAGTTCTTTACCGACACCACGGACTACGCTGATATCATCCTGCCCGCCACTACTTTTTTCGAGCACAAAGACCTGCAGGGTGCCTACGGACACTACTATCTCCAGGTCTCCACTCAGGCGATCAAGCCGCTCGGCGAGTGCCGCTCGAACGTCGAACTATTCAGCAGGCTCGCCCAGCGCATGGGCTTCGAAGAAGAATGTTTCCGCGAGAGCGTGGATTCGATGATCGACCATGCGCTTGATTCGCCGAACCCCTGGCTCAAGGGAATCACCCGGGAACGTCTCGAACAGGAAGACCACATCAGGCTGAACTTCTCCGCCAACGGAGATACCGGCTCAGCGGATGAGCGCCCCTTCCTTCCCTTTGCCGAAGGCAACTTCCACACGCCATCGAATAAGGCTGAGTTCTACAGCGAATCCTTGAAGCGCCAGGGACTCGATCCGGTGGTCGCCTTCACACCGCCCGGTGAGTCCCGTCACGGCGCCAAAGCTGCCGGCTTCCCACTGGAACTGCTGGCCCGCAAGCCGGACAACCATCTCAACTCGACTTTTGCGAACATTCCCTCGGTCCGCAAGATGGAACCGGCGATCGGCATGATCGAGATGCACGGCACCGACGCGGAATCGCGCGGCATCCGCAATGGCGACCGTGTCCGCGCCTTCAACCCGCGTGGAGAGATCATTCTCCAAGCCAAAGTCAACGGATCGGTGCCTCCCGGTGTGGTTGCCGCCCGTCTGGATTGGGCTCGTTTTGGACCCGGCATGCGTAATGTCAACGTGCTCACCTCAGAAAAACTTACCGACATGGGCAACGCGGCGACGTTCTATTCCGTCTGTGTTGAGGTGGAGCTTGTTCGGGCCTGACACGGCGGCAGGATTATGCTCCGCCTTGGACTCCCCGCCGGACTCTACCGTATAATTACCGTTTTCCTAACTCCCGGTTTTCCGAGGTACTTGCGATTCATCGCCGTCATCAGGAAACCCCTGTTTGCGCCCAGGGCCTGCGTTGCCGCGTAAGCACGCGGAGCGGCCTCGGTTCCTTGTCATCCTCTTCTGTCTCAAGGGGTTGGAAGAAATTCCGTGCCACCGAACGCCTCCTGGGTCTACTCGCTCTCCTGCTGCTTTCCTTGCCGGCCGTTACGCAGCAGGATCTCATCGTCGGCATCACCGTCCATGGCAACCGGCGCATCCCTGCCGACACCATCAAGTCCCGCATTTTCACCCATATTGGCGATGTCTACGACCTGGCGGCCATTGAGCGCGACTTCAACTCGCTGTGGAACACCGGCTACTTCGAGGACATCCGTTTCGAGCGTGAGCAGACCCCTAAGGGCTGGGTGCTCCACATCTACGTCAAAGAACGCCCCACCATCCGTGAGATCAACTACACCGGCTTGAGTTCCGTCTCTACCAGCGACGTCCTCGATCGTTTCAAGGAGCGCAAAGTAGGCCTCTCGGTGGAGAGTCAGTATGATCCCACCAAGATCAAGAAAGCTGAAGTCACATTGAAGGAATTGCTGGCCGAGCACGGCCGCCAGTTCGCGACCATCCGGAGCGAGATTCGTCCGATTCCTCCGGCCGCTGTGGGCCTGACTTTCGTGATCCGCGAGGGCCCCAAGGTCAAAGTGGGGAAGATTCGCTTCCAGGGGAACAAACACATCAACAGCCGCACACTGGTGGCGGCTATGAAGAACCTGAAGCCGATCGGCATCCCGCACTCCATCTTCCTGGAGAGCCTCTTCGCCAAGACCTACGACGCCACCAAGCTCAACGAAGATGTCGAGCGCGTCCGCGCCGAGTTCCAGAACCGCGGCTATTTCAAAGTGCTGGTGAACGACCCCAAGACCGATATCCACGATACCGGCCACACCGGGTTCCATGTCCCCCTCCTTCAGAAAGGCTCCGGTAAGTCCGTCGATATCACCATGCCCATCGAGGAAGGCGAGCGCTACCGCCTAGGTACCATCACTTTTAAAAACAACAAGGCGGTCGCCGACCAGAAAGCGCTGCGCAGCCTGTTCGCAATCAAAGATGGCGACATTTTCTCTCGCGAAAAAGTCGCCAAGGGGCTTGAGAATCTGCGGAAAGCCTACGGCGAGCTCGGCTACATCAACTTCACCTCTGTCCCCGACACCAAGTTCGACGATGACAAGAAGATCGTGAACCTCGAAATTGACGTGGACGAAGGAAAGCAGTTTTACGTGCGTCGCATCGAGTTCCAGGGCAACACCACCACCCGCGACAAGGTGATCCGCCGCGAAATCGCCCTTGAAGAAGGCCAGATCTACAACTCGCACTACTGGGAGCTCAGCTTGCTGCGCCTCAATCAGCTCGGCTATTTCGATCAGCTCAAGCCCGACGATCCGAACACCACCGACCGCAAGCTCGACGAAAAGGCTGGAACCGTTGATCTCACGCTCAAGGTCAAGGAGAAAGGCAAGAACAGCATCGGACTCCAGGGCGGTGTCAGCGGCTTGGCTGGAGCTTTTATCGGCCTGACCTACAGCACCAACAACTTCCTGGGACTGGGTGAAACGCTATCTGTACAGGCCAGCCTGGGCAACCGGCAACGTGATTTGCTTTTCGGATTTACGGAGCCCTATTTATTCGACCGCCCGATCCAGGCGGGGTTCACCGTGTACACGCGCAAGTTCAACTTCGATCAGGCCCGGCAGCTCTCGATCATTTCGGGTCAGAATTTGAACCTGCCTTCGCCCTTCCTACAGAACCTGCAGAACTATACCCAGTCGAGCACAGGTTTCAGCACGTCGGTGAGCTACCCGCTACGCCGTTCGTTTAAGCGCATTGGCCTGAGCTATTCTTTCGACCGCTCTTCGCTGGTCGCTGTCAGCGACGCTTCGAAGATTCTGTTCACCAACATCAATTTCCGTGGCATCAGCGGACCGAACGCGCTCAACGGAATTATTACCAGCAAACTCGTCCCCAGCTTCACGATGAACACGCTCGATGCCGCTTACCAGCCCCATCACGGCAAGAGCATCTTCCTCGGGGGCGAGTTCTCAGGACTGGGCGGGACCGTCTACACCATTCGTCCCATCGTTCAATACAAACAATTTTTCCCCGTGAACAAGCGCCACAACGCGATCGGCTACAACCTGCAGGGCTCGTTCATCACCGGATACAACGGGGTGGTGGCGCCGCCTTTTGAGCGAGCATATCTCGGCGGCGACAACGATCTACGGGGCTTTGACATCCGCACCATCTCGCCGATCGCCTTCCTGCCCAGTACCCAGATTGTATCGCTGAGGAATCAGGACAATACATTCGTGCCCAAAGATCCCCGCATCCCGGTTGGCTCTGACAGCAATGGCCGTTGTGTCCCGGTCGCAAACTGCTGGAATATCCCTGTACCGTTCGAGCAGCTCGTCACTCCCGGCGGCGACCTGAGTCTGACCGGAAACCTGGAATACCGCATCACCATTGCCGGCCCAGTGGTAATCGCTCCTTTTATGGACGTCGGCGTCAACCCGATCGTTCGCAAGTCGCAATTGAAGATCAACAACGGCCAGTTCAACGATCTTCTGAACACCCAGTTTGGCTGTCCGAACGTGGATGCAGCCTTCCAGTGCACGGGCGGACAACAGATTGCGTTTTCGCAATTCCTCCAGCCCGTGCCCGGAACCAACTGGGTTCCGCGTATGTCCACCGGGATCGAGCTGCAAGTCATGCTTCCGGTGATCAACGCCCCTTTCCGCATCTATTGGGCATATAACCCGCTGCGGCTTGACCAAAACACGAACCCGCCTGTCCCCATTACGCGAAGCATGTTCCCCTGTCCTGTCCCGAGCGCTGATGATAAATGTGTAAACAAAGCCGCGGGCGACTACACGTACCAGACGACTATCGACACCCTCGGATCTAACTTCACATTGCGCGAGCCCCGCAAGACGTTCCGCTTCTCGGTATCGACAACGTTCTGAGGACAAGCAATTAGCACTTAGCTGTTAGCCAAGGCTCAGCGTGGACAGTCTGATTGCCGACTGAAGTTGGTCTTCTTCGCGACCTTTGCGGCATTCCCTAGCGACCTTTGCGGTTAAAGGCTCTAATCGTAGCTCTTAGCCGCCCGTCGTTAGTGCCAGAGCACGATGGCGATCAGGTAGACCGCCTGGGCGGCGGCCATGGTGATCCAGATGCGCCGGCGAATGCGCGACCGACGCAGATCGCGGAGCAGGTCCGCTTGGGTGGGGTCGGTGGAGCGGACGTGCTGTGCTTCCGGAACCACTGCGGCCTTCAGAGCCGGTGGAGGAGCGACGGAGCCGACTGGATTCGGCTTGTCAGGGTAAAACACTTTCGGCGTGCTGATCACTTCGGACCACGCGGGCAGCACGATCCAAGTTTCGGGGATGATATTGGCAACCGGCTTGGAGGTTAGGTCGAGAGCTGGCAACTTTTCCGGAACCAGCCGGTCGGCTAGATTTCGGAGCAGCGAACTAAACCAGAAGTGGCTGAGCTGGTCAGTGATCAACTCGCCGACATCGACCGAAGTGGACTCGAGCTCAAGGGGCGGCAGGGTTTCGGGAGAAATTACGTCCCCGAGGTTGGTGAATACCGTACGAAACCAGGGCAAGCTCAGGCGGTCGCCCAGTAGCAATCCGACGTTAACGGGCCGCGACGTAAGCTCTAGAGGCGGCAGCTTTTCCGGCGCAAACGTATCACGCAAGTTGGTGAGCAGGGACTTCCACAAAGGCTGAGTCAGGGACGCAGGCGGAAGCAGATCGACCCGAATCTCAGGCGGCATTGCCGATGGTTCCGGCTCCGGAAACCACGCTTCAGCGGCGTTCGAGCGGTAAGACATCAGAGATAATATGCTAGATGGCGCGGAAGCAATTGTCACGCGTGTTTACGCAGCTTTACAAGGGCTTCCGGACGCCGCCAACACTGATCACGCGCTTTCCCAGGAAGGTTTTTACCTCTGCAATCTGACCTCTAACCTCTGACCTCCGCTTTGTTTCCTTCGGTGGTACATGGACTTTCAGCCGTTGAGGGTTGCGCTCGTCTGAAGCACAATCTCAAGATGACCGCCTTCAGCCTGGCAACGGCAAGATTGTCGCGGGAGATTCGGGCGCTCATTCTCGTGCTGGGCGTCCTGGCCGCCACAGCGGCGGCTAAAGACGTGGCGCTGATATCAAACAAAAGCAATTCTGTCTCGACAATGGCTCTGGCAGACGTGGTGAAGGTTTGCAAGGGTCAGATGGGGCGCTGGCCGGATGGCAAGCCGGTCACGATTATCATGCGGCAGCCGGGTTCTGCGGAACTGAAGATCGTAGAAGACAAGATCTACGCTTTGAGTTCTCAGGACGTGCGAAACTTAATCACGTCCGCCAATCACAGCCGCTCAGACCGGCCGGCAATCATCCTGGGGGCGAGTGACGAAGAGGTAATCCGTAAGGTGGAATCAATGCCCGGAGCGGTCGGTTTGGTGGATGTTTACTCCATTACTGGCGCGGTCAAAGTGGTCAAGATCGGCGGCAAGCTTCCTCTGGAGTCAGGGTATCCCCTGCACGGAAACTGAATTTGGTGAGTCTTTTCCCTTCGGGGCAGTGATGGAAGGACTTGATTGAGCAACGAAAGTTCCGGAACGTATCCCGCTTACGACCGGCGCAGGCGTTTTCCTCGTCATCGCCTGGACGCACGAATTCAGCTGACGGTATTCCGTGAAGGAGTTACGACCTCGCTCTGGGGCCGCACCAGTGAGTTGGGGCAGGATGGCCTCGGAGCCACTCTGAGTGGTGAACTGAAGGCGGGCGAGGTTGTTTCCATGGAGTTTCCCATTCCCGTCCCGCCCTATTTCATGAAGGTCCGAGCCATTGCGCGCTATAGTGAAGGCCTGCGCTGTGGATTCGAATTCCTGATTGTGACCGACGAACAGCGCGAGACGCTCCGCCGGGTGTGCGAAGTGCTGTCCAGCGCTTTCTAAAGCTATTCATTGTCTCGCCAAAGAAGAAAACCTCGTTACCGCGGTAACTTTCTGCTGCAAACCGAGGTAGGTACCATCGCACTACTGCCGGTGCAATTGGGAAGGTACGTCTATGGGGGAGAAAGTCACCCCGCCAGCCGCTTCGACGGAAGTGCTGCGGGCGAAGGCGCTGCGGGACGCTCGCAAGCGCGGCTCTCCACCGGCCCTTTCGCAGATTTCTTCTGAGGCGCCGTCCAACGGCAACGCCGCAGCGCACAGCCCGGACGTCGAAAAAGCCTACCTCGTACAGATCGTCGAAAACGCTCCCGAAGCCATCAGCATTCTTGACCTTGACTTGCGCATCATGCGCATCAACGGTGAGTTCACACGGCTATTCGGCTTCACGGCGAAAGAAGCGTGCGAAAAAGTGATTGATACCCTGATCGTGCCGCCGGACCGCTCCGCGGAAACGGTCTGGATTGGAGAAAGCGTTCGCAACGAGAATAAGCTTTCGCTCGAAACCCGACGCCGCAGGAAAGACGGAACCCTGGTGGACGTGCTGCTCTCGGTCTCACCAGTGATCGTCGACGGCCGAAGGGTTGCGACTTATGCGTCCTATCGCGATATTACCGAGCAGAAGCGCGCCGAAGAGCTGAACTCGGCGCTCTACGCGATCGCAGCCCGCGCGCACTCGGCCGAGGATCCGCAACAGTTCTTTGCCGCCATTCACAATATCGTGGGACAGCTGATGTATGCGCGAAACTTCTATATCGCGCTCCTTGACCCGGATTTGCAGCTCTTGACCTTCCCCTATTTTGTGGATGAAGAGGACCCAGCCCCGGCATCGAAGCGCCTGGGGCGCGGCCTGACCGAGTACGTCATCCGAACTGGCGAGCCGCTGCTGGCCACTCCAAACGTGTTCGAGGATCTGGTCCGGCGGGGCGAGGCCGAACTCATCGGCGCCGCATCGCTCGATTGGCTGGGAGTTCCCCTGAAAGGGAGCACTGGCTGCATCGGGGCGCTGGTGGTCCAAAGCTACAGCGAAAACGTACGCTTTGGAGAACGAGATCGCGACATCCTGAAATTCGTTTCGCAGCAGATCGCCACCGCTATCGAGCACAAACGGTACGCAGAGGCGTTGCGGCGCTCGGAAGCCCGCTACCGTTCTCTCATCCTGAGCGCGGCCTATGGCATTTACCGCTGCACAGTGGGGGGCAGGTTCCTGGACGTGAATCCGGCTCTAATCGCGATGCTGGGGTACGGATCGGTGGAAGAAGTTCTGAGACTGGATGCGAGACGAGACGTTTTCTTTAATCCACAGGAACTCGACCGGCTGACCGAGGACTACCGTCGCACAGGAAGTCTGAACGGCGTGGAAGTGCAGTGGAGGTGTAAGGACGGACACGTGATCGTGGTCCGCCTGAGCGGTCGCCCCGTCAGTGGCGTGGAACAACCCGCGGAAGAACTGGAGATCATCGCCGAGGACATCACCGACCGGCGGCAGCTTGAAGAACAATTTCGTCAGGCCCAGAAAATGGAAGCTGTGGGGCGGCTTGCGGGAGGCGTCGCTCACGATTTCAACAACCTCCTGATGGTTATCAATGGATATACCGAAGTGCTGCTGGAGGAACTGAAGTCCGGCACGGCGATGCACCAGAAAGTGCAGTCCATTCAACAAGCAGCGGATCGCGCCGCTACCCTGACCCGCCAGTTGCTGGCATTCAGCCGCAAACAGCTGCTGGAATTGAAAGTGGTGGACGTCAACACCGTAATCAGCGACATGGAGCGGCTGCTGCGTCCATTAATTGGCGAGAACATCGGGCTGATCACGCGGCTCTCTCCTGACGCGGGCCGTACCCGCGCCGATGCCGGACAGTTGGAGCAGGTCATCATGAACCTGGTGGTCAACGCCAAAGACGCGATGCCGGATGGCGGCAAGATCACGGTGCAGAGTTCCGAAGTGACCGTGCGGCAGAATTTCCGGGAGCACCGCTTCATCCAGCCCGGCCGCTACGTGGTTCTGTCCGTGAGCGACACCGGGCACGGCATGGACAAGGAAACCCAATCCCGCATCTTCGAGCCGTTCTTCACCACCAAAGAAAAGGGAAAGGGCACCGGCCTCGGTCTCTCCACGGTGTACGGCATCGTGAAGCAAAGCGGCGGATACGTGTTCCCGCAGAGCGAGCCGGGAGCGGGCACGACGTTCTATATCTACCTGCCGAGAGTGGAAGAGTCGCCCGAGGAAATGGCTCCGGCAAAATCGCAGGAGAATGAAAAGGGCGGGTGCGAAACGGTTCTGCTGGTCGAGGACGAAGAGTCAGTCCGCGAACTCGTACGAGAGACCCTGGCGGCTCGGGGCTACAAAGTACTGGAAGCTGAAAATGGAGAGAGCGGCCTGCGTGTTGCCGAAGCCCACGGCGACGCCATCGATATCCTGATCACGGACGTGGTCATGCCCGGCATGGGCGGGAGGGAACTGGCGAAGAGGCTGCTTCAGTTACGCCCGACTTTAGGTGTACTCTATCTCTCCGGCTACACCGAAGACGCGATCCTCCACCAGGGAGTGCTCGGTCCCGGTACCGCGTTCCTGCAAAAGCCCTTTACCCTGCAAAACCTTGCCCGGAAAGTCAGGGAAGTCCTGAGGATAGGGACAAACTGACGGCTATCGTTCAGGCGTGCAACTTTTCCTGCATATCGGCGTCCTATATTTAGGCAGGGGCACATCCACGTATGCCTGCTCGCGTATCTTAAATAGTGGGGTGGAGAATGCTCATCAAGAAGCCAGCCGATATTCCGTCTTCCGAAATCACTTCCAAAAACGTTTACTTGAACCGGCGCCGGTTCATCGCGGGCGCAGCGGTGGCCGGAGCCGCAGCGGCGACCGGCTTCGCGTTTCGCGAGCTCGGGTCGCCATCCCTGGTGACCCAGGCTAATGCGAAGATCGATGGCCTCCAGAAGAGCCCGTTCAGCACCACCGAGACGCAAACGCCCTTCAAGGACGTCAGCAATTACAACAACTTTTACGAATTCTCGACTGACAAATACGAGCCAGCCGGACTGGCAAAAAATTTCAAGACGCGCCCGTGGACAGTCACAATCGACGGTCTGGTCAAGAAGAAACAGCAGCTCGATGTCGATGCGATCATAAAGATGGCTGCCCCCGAGGAGCGCATCTACCGGCACCGTTGCGTCGAGGGATGGTCGATTGTGGTGCCGTGGGTCGGATTTTCTTTGAGCGAATTGATCAAGCGAGCTGAGCCGCTGGGCAAGGCAAAATTTGTCGAGTTCACGACCCTTTACGATCCCAAGCAAATGCCGGGACAGCGCGTCCCTGTGCTCAAGTGGCCGTATGTTGAGGGGCTGCGTATGGACGAAGCCATGCATCCGCTGGCGTTGCTCTGCTTCGGGATGTATGGAGAAGTGCTCCCGAATCAGGATGGAGCGCCGCTAAGAATTGTCGTTCCATGGAAATATGGGTTCAAGAGTGCGAAGTCGATTGTGCGCATCCGATTTACGGAAGAGCAGCCGATGAACAGCTGGCAACTGGCCACTCCGAACGAATATGGTTTTTATTCGAACGTGAACCCGAACGTGGATCATCCGCGCTGGAGCCAAGCCAAAGAGCGCCGCCTGGGCGAGTTTTTGAAGCGGCCGACGCTGATGTTCAACGGATACGACCAGGTGGCGAGCTTGTACTCGGGAATGGACCTGAAAAAGAATTTCTGAGGTCAGAGGTCAGATTGCAGAGGTAAAATCTCTCGGTTCCGGCAGTGTTCACCTCTGCAATCTGACCTCTGACCTCTGCAATTACTTTTTATGTCTCGCTTGCGAATCACCAAGATTCTGATTTTTCTGGCCGCGCTCGTTCCCCTGGAACGGCTCGCCTGGAAAGCCTTTCATGACGGATTGGGCGCCAATCCGGTCGAGGTCATCACCCACTCAACCGGCGATTGGACGTTGATTCTGATCCTGACGACGCTCTCGATCACTCCGCTGCGCAAGCTGACCAAGCAGTACTGGCTGATTGGCGTCCGCCGCATGATCGGGTTGTTTGCGTTCTTCTACGGCTGTTTGCACTTCACCACCTACATCTGGCTCGACAAGTCTTTCGATGTGCACGAGATGATCAAGGACGTCTACAAGCGTCCCTTCATCACCGCCGGCTTCACCGCTTTCGTGCTCGTGATTCCCCTGGCCTTGACTTCAACAAAGGGCTGGATCCGGCGTCTGGGCAAGAACTGGCAGCGGCTGCATCGATTAATCTATGTCACCGGAATCGCGGCGGTCATCCATTACATCTGGCTAGTCAAAGCCGACTTGCGGAAACCATTGCAATACGCCTTCGTGCTCGGTGTTTTGTTGTGACCGAAGCCTGAGAGAACCCGTCTTCCAATCGTTTTACAGAAAACTTTCCTCTACAATCCGGGTTTAGAAGCATCTTACCGAGCACAGGAGTGTCGTATGAACCCCCTTTTTGGCAGGTCGAAGTGTGCCGCGCGCGCGGCCATGGCTTTGGTCGCGATCGCAACTCTCTCATTGGCGGTCGGGTGCGGCTTTGGCGGAGGCGGCAACGGTGGAGGAGGGGGCGGGGGCGGAAACAATAGCAATTTCACCGATGCCAGTTTGAAGGGTCAGTACGCGTTTACGCTGCGGGGAGTTGGCACGCCGGACGGTGTGAATTCCTTTTTCTTTGTCGAGGGAGGAGTATTTACGGCCGACGGGAATGGAAACCTGACGTCCGTGACCGATGACTTCATCGAAAATTTTACGGCCGGACTGAATAATCCAGGCTACCGGCTCCTACAGGATCAATAAGGACGGAACCGGTGACCTGCTATTCAATTTCGGCGTGAACAACGTCCCGCAGTACCGTATTACTCTCAGCGACGACAGCCACTTTTATATGGTGGAAGATGAAGGCTTCAACACCAGCGCCGGGTCTGGCGAGAAACAGGACACGACCGCATTTGCGAGCGTACCGGCCGGAACATTTGTGCTCCAAACGCACGATTTGATAGCAGCGAACTCCAAGGTGGGCGTGACGACTTGGAACGCAGGCCAGATCACCGGCACTGGGGACGTGCTCATTGGAGGATCGGGACTCTTTTCTCCAGTCACGATTTCTGGCACGGCGCAGGCCCCAGGTACATTGAGCGGCCGTGGTACGGTGACGATCACAGACGACACCGGAACCAGCCACTACGTCTACTACGTCGTCAATTCCAAAAAGCTTCGTTTCCTGAACACCGATGCAACCTCATCACTGGGCATCGGTGAGGCAGAAGCGCAAACGGGAGGGCCATTCTCGGACGCCTCACTGAATGGCAGCTACGTTTTCGGGAGTGCCGGCGAAACCACTTTTATTTCCGGAATTCACTCCGTGGGTTTCTTCACGACGAACGGCACCGGAGGCGTGACTGACGGTAATTTCGATTTTGTTCAGGATGGAACTCCGGTCACCAACATCCTGCTCAACCCGAACAGCAGCTATACCGTAGACGCCAACGGTCGGGCCGACGTGATCCTCAATCTTTCGACCGGACTCGCCAACGAAAAGGTAATGTACCTGGTGAGCCCATCACGAGCATTGTTCCTGGTCAATGATCCCACCAACGTGGAGGATGGCTCGCTTGACAAGCAGTCGGGAACTTTCTCGAATAGCAGCTTGAATGGGCAGGCCTCATTTTTCATGGATGGCTTTGACGGAGTGGACAACTTGTTCAAGGATCGGGTGGGAACTCTGACGCCAAACGGTTCGGGTTCCCTGAGGACGAACTATAGGACCAGTTTCTTCGACGCGAACAACATTGTTGGAGGCTTTTCCGACTTTACCTTTACGGGCTCCTATGCCGTGAACAGCAACGGGGTCGCGACGGCTCAATTTCCGATTTACGAATAACATGGTGTTTTACCTCTCGTCCACCAACACCGGTTACTTCTTGCAGGCCGACTCTGGAATTGATATCGGCGGGTCGTTCACTAAACAAACGGGGCCGTGATGAGATGGCTTGTGGTTGGTGGCTGGGCTCACCGCGCAATTTGAATCGCCAGCCACCACCCCCCAAATGTCTTTACGCCATCGCCTCCGCCGCGATCTTCTCCGTCACAAATGCTTCAATCACGTCGCCGACCTTGATATCGCCGTAGTTCGCGATTGAGATGCCGCATTCCATTCCGTTGGTCACTTGAGAAGCGTCGTCCTTGAAACGGCGCAACGATGCGACCTTGCCGGTGAAAACGACCGTGTTGTCGCGCAGCAAGCGGACCTGGGAGTCGCGTTTGATGAGGCCGTCGCTTACTCGGCAGCCTGCAATCATGCCAACCTTCGGGATGCGGAAGGTTTCGAGCACCTCGGCGCGTCCTTGGTAGGTTTCTTTGATCG
>WNFE01000644.1_pt1 | contig 24659 bp, 27 predicted proteins | sample 5400451 | NCBI WGS metagenome assembly WNFE01 (sample SAMN13153344, study PRJNA577476) | soil metagenome | isolation source: 200 cm saprolite under Douglas fir tree site 2 hole 2 | place: USA:California | collected 2015-04-18
TCCGGATGCGGTAATCTTGCGCGGCGGTGTTCCCCGGCGCGCGGGGGGGCCGCCAGATAAGGGCCTATAGCTCAGCCGGTTAGAGCGCATCCCTGATAAGGATGAGGTCGATGGTTCAAGTCCATCTAGGCCCACCCAGTTCGCGGCTTACCGGGCTGCCCGGGGCAGCGGCGCACCTGTGATCTTCAACGCCGCCGGCCTGTAGACCGGCCCGGAGCGCACGTTCAGCCAGCCGTGCCCCCGGCAGTCGGGCACCGGCCGGTTGGCCGGTGCTGCGCGCCTTCGGCCTCCACCGATCCAGCTCCTGACAGCCATTGGGCGGGGACTTGTCACGTTCGTTCCACGTGACGCCTTGCAGGCTGAGGCCGAGATCTTTGACACGCTGGAACTCACCCGCATGGCCGAGGTCTCCGATATCGGCGCTGGCACCATCGAGGCCCTCAACGAGACGGCCGACCTGCTGTGCCGCGCCTACCCGAGCACCCCGGTGGCGACCCTGCGGGACCGGACCAAAAGGCGGCTCCAGCACGTCATCCGGCTAGTCGGCGGCCGGTCAACTCTCGACCAGCACCGTGAGCTGCTAGTCGTCGCGGCGTGGCTGGCTGCACTCCTCGGATGCCTCCACTACGACCTCGGCGAGCGCGAAGAAGCCGAAGCCCCCCGCCAGGCCGCCTGCCAGTGGGCCAAGCAGGCCGGGAACAGCGAACTCATGGGCTGGGCATTCGAGATGAGCGCCTGATCCAGCTTCGCCGATGACGCGGACGGATGGCAATCAGCGAGGTAACGAGCCAGCCTCTACCATGTCATCTACTGCCTGCGCTGTTGCACTGTCCGGATCGACTTGCAGCCACCCTCGCGTACCAAGGTTGACGATGGCCCCGAGAATAGCGTCGCGCTCCAGCTTCGGACTACGACGACTTTTCCACTCTTCGACATGAGTAATAACTTCGACGACGGTCGGTGAGTGGCCCAGTCGGCCGCGAAGCTCCTCGGTGGCGTAATGCACAGTCGCAGCTATCTCAGCGCCGTTCCTATCGAACCTTGCAGCCAAGTCGACCAGTCGATCGATTAGGTCACTCCACTGCTCAAGCTGGTCGTTGTAGCTCCCAAGAGCATCATCCAGTGCTGGCCCGGTTCGCATCTCGATCATACGACCGCGAGGCTGTTCCATCAGAAGGCCATTATTCTGCATGCGCCCTACCGCAGCCTTAAGGTCTGGGGCGAATGGCCCGAAGCTAGACCGTTCGAACTCTAGGCCGGTGGGCAGTCCGGCCACGGTTGCGAAATAGACGATTTTCTGGAGCATTACGCGGCCCACCGGCCAGTGATAACGCTGTGACTCCAGTCGGCGGACCGTCTCAGCAATCGCGACGAGCCACGGCTCCAGCCGCCATTGTTCTGAATCTCGGTCATCAGTCCGATCCAGCAACTCCAGCTGATGCTCGTCCAAGAGCGAACTTCCGTGAGGCGCATACAGCTCGACCGGAATGGCTAGGCGCCGCAGGTGTCGAAGTAGAATCGGACCGATAACTCGCCACTCAAGCTGACCGTTGCCGCAGCCGAGGGGCGGTACCGCCAACGACCTGATCTCCCAGTCCTTGTAGTGGCCCTCAAGGTACTCTAGACCAGCCACTATGTCGCTGAGACGACTCACCGAGCGCCAGTGCTGCTTGGTCGGGAAGTTGACGATCAAGTGATCGTCAGCCTGATAGACATACGGTTCACCCAACTTAACTTCATGCCTATCGCAGCGTTTGACGTAATCGAGGTACATGGCGGGATACCGCTTCTTGAACTCCAGGGCAACGCCCTTACCCATAATACCGACAGTGTTCACTGTATTAACCAGAGCGTGCATGTTTGACTTCAGCAAGTCACCTTCGAGTACCCGTACATTACTCATCGAAAGTAAATCTCCTTGCGAACTGCTACGGCGGGCAGGTCTTCAAACCCCAAGCACGCGCTACGCTTCTCACGAGTGTCAACGTAGCAACCTTCGATATACATTGATGGTACCAGGATTGGCACCAATACTTCTGCATTCCGGGCACGTTTTTTCTCTCTTACTGGCCAGTAGTTCTCATCGGTCCAGTACTTGGCAAAGATCAGCTCCGAGTCTAGGTGCAGCAGGCCATCGGGCGACGGGTAGAACCGCGTACCAGCCGATGCCGCATTGCCGTCCGTAATGACCGTATCTGTTATGTCGAGTGCCGCTGCAGACAGCCTCAACACAATCAGATCGTCGTGACCATCCTGCAGGAGGCAGTACATCATTGGGTTGCGCGCATGAAAATAGAGATTGGCGTAACTGTGCAAGCGAGACCCGCCTGGTACCGACTTCCCACGCCGCCTACCCTGGACATCTTCCGAAGCGACCGAGCGGTGCTCTAACCGCGCCGCGTGACTCAAGATCCCACGCCTAAGGATCGAGTCCAGGTTGGCGATCGATGTGATGAAGTGAAGTTCTGCGACCTCATCTCGATCCATGACACTCCCGTCGTGCGGCTCAGTTGACGCGCACTTTGCGCCGGAACGGACGACAGGGTAATGCTACGCATTGCTTGCACAGGCCACGCGCGCCCGCAGCAGACGACTCGCGACCTCGCCTCCTTCCTCTCGATCGATCACCTGTTCGAATGCTAACATGCATCGGCTCTATGATCGAGAACCGGCGCGTTGCCTGGACGTAGACCACGTGGAACAGAGCTGGCTCCAGGCGGCTAGGTCGTCCTGGCTGTGACATAGTCTCGGCCGAGTCCTCCGAGTCAAGGCCAAGCCGCTACGCGGTCGCTGCGCGAACCTTGACACGTCGGCCTCAGCCAAGCGATGGCAGCTACGAGGAGGACGGGGCAGTTCCAGGATGCCAGGGCGGTCTGACAGCAGGAGTGACATCAACGTTGCCGCACAGCGGACCAACAACGCCCACCCTGACAACCACGGATCACGGCGTCATGGAACCGCAACCCGTGGTCGTCCAGAGCTGATGGGATGAGGTCGATGGTTCAAATCCATCTAGGCCCACCAGGTCATAGCCCCGCAGGCACTCGCCAATGAACGGCAAAGAGGCTCCGCCTCCGCCGGGGGAGATGCGGAGCTGGATCGTCAAACCGCGGGCAGTGCAATGACGTCGGCAGCTCGAATGGATGGGCCAGGCAGTTAAGCGCCGGGGTGCGGACCTCGCGGATTCGGCCCCACTGGTCCGGGCACCACCTGAAGTTGCAGGTGCATTCCGGGGCGGTCCACTGCACGGGCCGCTGCGGAGCTGGTGTCGAGGCCATGTCCTCACCCCTCAGCCCCGCATGGCGAACCGTTAGCCGGGCGCCGGGCGAGGCACCGCTCTCCGATCACGCCGAGGCCTGCCGGTACGGGTCAGACGCCCGACCCGGCCATGCGGTTGCTCTTCAGCGTAGTCTCATCCCGCGTTCACGTGAATGCCTCCAGCACGTCCCCGCCAGGCCGGCGCCGTCTTCGACGGACCGTCAGCGGTGCCTGACGGCAATGGCTCATGCGTCCGGCTTGCTGCCGAGGCGATCTGGGGCCGGCGACCCGGGACGAGAACTGCGGAGGCCGTCGAACATCAGCGAAAGCAGCCGTTCGGCCTGGTCGGCGTGCGGGGACGCGTGTTCACACGCCACGGCGATCGCGTGCGACAGCCTGAGCAGGTCCGTGGTATCCGTGTCGGCCCGCACTTCCCCGGCCTCCTGCGCGCGGGTCAGCAGCGGCGTCGCGCCCTCGCGAATCATGGTGCTACACAGGGAAAGCAGCTCGGAATCCTTACCGAGCGTGGCCATCAGCGACTTGGACAGGCTACGCTTCGTGGCGCCGAATTCGATCATGGCGCGCAGCCAGGTGACGAGCGCCTCGGTGGGCGAGGGTGAGTCGAGCAACTCGAGCGCCCGGGCGTGCAGCGCCTGGGCCTGGTCTTTGTAGACCGCCTCAAGCAGCGCCTGGCGGGTCGGAAAGTGCCGGTAGAGCGTGCCGATCCCGACGCCCGCGCGTCGCGCTATCTCCTCAAGGGACGCGTCATCGGCCGCGTGCTCCGTGAAGGTCGCGGCCGCGGCCGCAAGCAGCCGCTCGTGGTTCCGGCGTGCATCGGCACGCATCACGCCGGACTGCTCCGGGCTGGACGTCTCTGTCGCGCTCATCGTCATCACTTAATGGGTTGCTAATCGGAGGGTTCCTCCGTATAGTAATCGGAGTACTCCTCCGGATACTACCTCAAGCCTCAGGGGAAATCCTTGTCTGCTCCATCACTGTCAGGAACCGTAGCGCCACCTCAGCGTCGCACGCTGCGGCGTCGGCACTATGACCGTCCGGGCATCGCCCTGCTGGTGGTGCTCGGTGCTCAGCTCATGATCATCCTCGATATGACCGTGGTGAACATCGCGCTGCCGCACATCCAGCACGGACTGCATTTCTCTGCGACCAGCCTGTCCTGGGTGCTGAACGCCTACACTCTCGCCTTCGGCGGGCTGTTGCTGCTCGGGGGGCGGGCGGGTGACATCCTCGGCAGGCGGCGGGTCTTCCTGGCCGGCATCGGCCTGTTCACCGTCGCCTCGCTGGTCGGCGGGCTCGCGACGTCGGCCGGGATGCTGCTGGCGGCCCGCGCCGCCCAGGGCGTCGGCGGCGCGATGGCCTCGCCCGCTGTGCTCGCACTGATCGTGGGCAGCTACCCAGAAGGCCGAGAGCGGACCCGTGCCCTCGGCATATACACCGCGGTGGTCACCGCCGGCGCGTCGCTTGGCCTGGTGCTCGGCGGCGTGATCACCGAGTGGCTGTCCTGGCGCTGGGTGCTGTTCATCAACGTGCCGATCGGGATCGCCGTCGTGGCCATCGCGCCGGTGTTCATCGCGGAGTCGCGGCGGCAACCCGGCCGCTTCGACCTCACCGGGGCGCTCACCTCAACAGCGGGCATGACCTCGCTGGTCTACGCGTTCATCAGCGCCGCCGCTAACGGCTGGGGCAACCGCCTCACCGTCGGGGCGTTCGCCGCCGCGGTCGTGCTGCTCGGAATCTTCCTGGTCACCGAGACCCGGGCCAGGCAGCCGATCACCCCGTTGCGGCTCTTCTCCAGCGTCGGCCGCTCCGGCTCCTTCGCCGCCCGGCTGCTGCTGGTCGCGGGCATGTTCGGCATGTTCTTCTTCCTCACCCAGTTCGTGCAGGACATCCTCGGCTTCAGCCCGCTCCGCGCTGGGATCGCGTTTCTGCCCATGACCATCGGGCTGTTCGCCGTGTCGCGCGCCGCGCCCAAGCTGCTGGCCCGGTTCGCGCCGAAGAACCTGATGCTGGCGGGCATGCTGCCGGTCATCGGCGGCATGGCGTGGCTGTCCACGGTCTCCCAGTCCACTAGCTATTTGTCCGGTGTCCTCGGCCCGATGCTGCTCTTCGGCATCGGAATGGGTGTGGTGTTCGTGCCGCTGACCATGGCTTCCCTCGCTGGGGTCCGGCCCGAGGACTCCGGCGCCGCGTCCAGCATGGTCAATGTGATGCAGCAGGTCGGCGGGTCACTCGGCCTGGCCGCCCTGGTAACCGTGTTCGGCAGCGCGAGCAGGAACGCGGCTGCGCATCCTCTTGCCGGTGCTACCACACTCGCGCAGGCACATCATGTGCTCACGCACGGCATGGCAACGTCCTTCCTCGTCGCGACGATCTTCGACGTGTGCGCGCTGCTCGTGATCCTCATCACGATCCGCGGCCCCCAGGCCACGCCCGCCAGTGCCCCGATCCGGGCAATGCCTATCGAAGACTGAGGGTGCTCCACCCGCGGCAACGGGGCCGGGCGTGCACGCGTCCGGCCCCTACCGCGCGCCCAGCCGCGAACCCGCGCTCTCAACGTGCCCTGTGCGGATTCGGGCACGTTGTCGCCCGGCCGTTTGACTCCTGCCTGGCCAGTGGGTCGGTCACGAGGCGCTCAGCAGAAGGCAGCTCAATAAGAGAACCCTTAATCGCCTGTCGCCGGAACCAGCAGCAGGAATTAGAGTCGGGCCCAGGACAGCAATACGGGCAGTACCGGCCGAAAGGTACCCGGAGATGAGTCGTCAGCCGGACGAGGCCCTGGAAGTGCTTCGCGGGGTATGGAGCGCTCAGGGACAGACCAGGGCGGAACTCGATGAGGCCTGCGGCAACACGAAGTCCTGCAAGAAGATGGCGGATGTTGGATTTGACGGCTTGGCCAGCGCTGACGAGGACCTGCGCACCGCGTGGCGGGCCAGGCTGGAGCGCGAGGGCAAGCTGAATGCGGAGGGGGGCAGCGTCCGGGACCTGGTCCTCGGCCCGGCGGAGGCCCGCTGACAACGAGGACGCCGACGGCAAGGAGAGCACTGGATGGACTGTCCAGAGACCGTCGGTGAGCTCACGGAGATCTTGCGCCGAGGCGGCTACCTCGCCGACCGGGGACTGGCTACCGCGCTGTTCGTTTCGCTGTCTCTGCAACGCCCGATCCTGCTGGAGGGCGAGGTCGGGGTGGGCAAGACCGAGGTCGCCAAGGTGCTCGCGTCCGTCTTCGGCCGAAAGCTGATCCGGTTGCAGTGCTATGAAGGTATCGACGCCTTCCAGGCCCTGTACGAGTGGGACTACGCCCGCCAGATGCTGCACATCCGGGCGCTGTCGGAACACCAGATCGCCAACGAGGAGGCGGTCGACAAGCTGTTCGGCCCGAAGTTCCTGCTGGAGCGGCCGCTGCTCGAAGCGGTTCGGGCCGGTGACCAGGCGGTGCTGTTGATTGACGAGGTAGACCGCGCCGACGACGAGTTCGAAGCCTTCCTACTCGAAGTCCTCTCCGACTTCCAGATCACCATCCCGGAGATCGGCACGATCAAGGCGGAGAGCCCGCCGGTCGTGGTGCTCACCTCCAACCGCACACGTGAGCTGCACGACGCGCTGAAGCGACGCTGCCTGTACCACTGGATCGGATACCCACCCGCCGAGCGGGAGGTAGAGATCGTGCTGGTCCGCGCGCCTGGCGTCTCCGAGGCGCTGACCCGCAAGGTGGTCAAGGCCGTCAACCGGCTGCGCGAACTGGACCTGGCCAAGCCACCCGGGGTCGCCGAGACGATCGACTGGGTACGCACCCTCGACTTCCTCGGCGAAACGGATCTCGGCGCGCAGATCGCCGAGGACACCCTGGGCGCCGTGGTGAAGGAACGCGACGACCTCGATGTGGTGCGGGACAACCTGGAGGAGATCACCTCCGGTGCCTGAGCGCACTGGCTTGGAGCGCACTGGCTTGGAGCGCACTGCCCTTGAGCGCCCTTCCTTGGAGCGCACTGGCTTTGTCAGCGTGCTGGTGGATTTCGCATCCGAGCTTCGCTCGGCCGGGCTCGCCGTTGGCTCCGGCGACATACTGATCTTCTGCTCCGCGATGAGCCCGCTGGACCCTTCCGACCTGCTGGACTTGTACTGGGCGGGACGGGCCACGCTGGTCACCCGGCGCGAGAACATCCCCGTCTACGACGAGGTGTTCCGGAGGTTCTTCCTCGGTGGCGCCGATCCGATCCCGGAGATGCTGACCCTCAAGGCACAGGTGACGGCGGAGGCCCAGGCCGTGCTGGAGGTCCCGGCCACCGACCCCGCTGGCGGCGGGCACGACGAGGAGGCAACGCTCGGCCTGATGGCGTCCGATGCCGAAGCGCTCAGGCACAAGTCGTTCAGCGCCTGCACGCCCGAGGAACTCGCGGCGGTGCGGCGGATCATGGCCCGGATCCGGCTGACACCGCCGAAACGACGCACGCGGCGAACCAGAAGCGCGCCCTCAGGGCGGACACCCGACCTGCGCCGCATGATGCGGGAGTCGCAGCGGCTGCACGGCGAGCCGGCCGAACTGTTCTGGCGGCGGCGCAGGGTCCGGCTGCGGCCGCTGATCCTGATCCTGGACGTTTCCGGCTCGATGGCTGACTACTCGCGCAATCTCCTTCAGTTCGCGTACTCGGCGAAGCGCGCAGCCGCGAAGGTCGAAGTCTTCTGCTTCGGTACCCGGCTCACCCGCGTCACCAGGGCGCTGGATCACCGGCGGCCGGACGACGCGCTGGAGCGCGCCGCGCGGACGGTGTTTGACTGGGAGGGTGGGACCAGGATCGGTGACTCGCTGGATGCGTTCGTCAGGGACTGGGGGCGGCGGGGCCTGTGCCGTGGCGGGATCGTGGTCATCTGCTCCGACGGCCTGGACCGCGGCGATCCGGGCATCCTGGCCGCGGCGATGGAACGGCTTTCCCGGCTCAGCCACCGGGTGGTGTGGATGAACCCGCATAGAGGCGACAACCCGAACTTCCGGCCGAGCACGCTCGGGATGATGGTGGCCGCTCCGTATATTGACCTGACGCTGTCCGGTCACGATCTGAGCAGCCTGGAAGAGCTCGCGACGCTGCTGCCGAAGCTGGGTTAGCCGTAGGTGAGTCAGCCAAGGCCGAGTGAGCAAAGGCCGAGTGAGCCAGGGCCGAGTGAGCCAAGGCTGAGCGAGCCGAGGGTGAGTGAGGAGCATCCGGTGAGATGGAGCGTTGGTATCGAGGCCGAGGGCGACCGGGTGCTGTCGCGCGAGGAGGTCGTCGAGCTGGCCGACGCGGTCGCCGCGAGCCACGGCATCGCGACCGGGATCGGGACGACCCGCTACGGCGCCCAGCTTGTGGTGGAGGCCGGCGGCCGCGAAGAGGCGATCGAGAAGGCTACCGCGGAGTTCACGGCGGCCGCCGCGAGAGCAGGGCTTCCGGCCTACCCCGTCGTGCGGGCCGAGGCGGTCAGCGAGGACGAGGACGAGGACGTGGCCGGATGATCCGGCTCGGCTCGCTAGCCGGGTACCCGTTCGAGGGCCCGCGCCTGCTCGGCGGGTGGACTCCGCCAGCTACCCCGGCCGTCTACGCGATCATGTACAAGCCGGATCCAGATACCAAGCCGGAACGGTACGCGGTCATTTATGTGGACCACTCCGACGATCTCTCCGCGGAGCGGTTCCCCTTCCAGCACCCCCGCGCGCATTGCTGGGTCCGGCGCGCCGGGTCCAAGTGGAAGGTGTACATCGCCGCATTTGAGGTGCCTGGCGGGGGCCGGCCGCACCGCGAGCAGATCACCCGCGAGCTCACCGCGATCTACCATCCGCGTTGCAACACCCAGCAGTACGACCAGTCGTGGAAGGACGAGTGGATCGGCGAGTACTCGGCCCCCACGACCGGCCCGGTCGCCCGCCGCCACCCGGATCAAGCTTGACTTAGCCGGCTGATCGCGACGGCGCTTTTGCGATCGCGCGCTTGTATCGGCCAGCGAGCGTACGTATGTGCTCGACTAGTTCGGGAGGCTCGCTGACTTCGAAGTCGGCGTCGAGCATTCCCAGATAGGCAGCGAGCATCTGGGGCGTGTCGGAGCCGACGCTGACCACGCACGTACGCTCATCGAGAGGCTCTACCGTGATCGCGGACGGTAGCTGCTGGATGATCACATCGGCGGGCGCGTGCACGGTCACTCGTGCCTGGCATCGCCAGGTAGCTGAGTCGAGGCCGTTCAGGACGCGAGCCGCGCCGCTGCTATCGTCGCGTGAGTCGCGGAGGGCGAATCGTGGCCCGTTAGGGCTTCGGGGCTGGATCCTGTCGGCGCGGAAGGTACGCCAGTCGCGGCGATCGGTGTCCCAGGCGAGGAGGTACCAGTGGCTTCGGGCGTGCACCAGGCGGTACGGCTCGACGATGCGGTAACTGCTGGCGCCATCCTGGTCGGTGTAGTCGAAGCGGAGCTGCTCGCGGTCCCGGCAGGCGGCCGCGATGGTGGTCAGAACAGCCGTGTCTAACGCTGGTGCGGGGCCGGGGATCGGCATGGAGGCGCCGGCGCCCATCCGGTAGCCACGGGCCGTGCCCGGATGGCATGGATGGGATAGCCCAGACCGCGGAGCCGCTCGATGTCCTTGTGGATGGTCCGGGTGGTGACGCCGAGCTTTTGGCCAGTTGCGGGCCGGTCCAGTCATCCGGGGTTTGCAGCAGGGACAGCAGGCGCAGCAGGCGGGCGGAGGTTTGCAGCATTCTTCAAGTTTGCTCCTGCTTCTGGATCAAATCCCTCCAGTAGTAACTAGCGGTCCTCTATCCGCTGCTTCGACCCCGAGCACAAGATCGGGCAGCGGTCTCAGAGTCGACTTCGCCGCCTTAGCTGCGCGGGGCGAATCCCACGGCGTCATGCAGGCGCGAGCGCCGCGTACCCGAGGCCGGCCGGACAGGCTCCGGCAGCGCCGGCTGCTCAGGCCGGGGAGCGACGTCGGTCACGATCTCCTCGGCCATCCCGTACAGCAGCGGCAGCGCGCCTGCTACCACCCCACCGGTCTGGTTGATGTGCTCCACCCCGGGCCCGATCAGCCGGGCGTGACCGACGATCGTCCGCACGATCTCCGCGCACTCCTCCAGATTCCCGGCGATCCGGGTGAGCAGCGTCCCGACCCAGTACAAGTAGAACGCCAGGCCGGCGACCAGCAGTACGACATCGACGATCGTGAGGACGACGAGTGTGGTCATCCGGTGCGCGGCGTGGTGACCCCTGTCTTAGCGCAGGGCAGTACTCGCCGCTTCACCTCCTCTGGAATGTCAGCGGTGTTCGATAGGGTTTTCGTATGTCTCGCTACCGCCTGCTTCCTTCGGTTACTGAGGAAGCAGTGCTGGGGGAGCATTGCGCGCATGCCCGGTTCGTCTGGAACCTCGCCTGCGAGCAGCAGTCGTGGTGGCGTCCTGGGCGGGTGGGTGCGCCGGGTTACCTGCAGCAATGCAGGCAGCTCACCGCCGTGCGGCGGGAACATGCTTGGCTGGCCGCCGGCAGCCAGATGGTGCAGCAGCAAGCGCTCCGCGACTTTAGCCAGGCCATGCGGAACTTCTTCGCCGGCACCCACCGTAAGCCGACGTGGCGCAAGGCTGGACGCAACGAAGGATTCCGTATCGTCGCGATCAAACCCGAACATGTGCACAGGCTGAACCGGAAAACCGGCGAAGTACTCATCCCCAAATGCGGCTGGGTCCGGTTCCGCTGGTCCCGTGCTGTCCCCAATGGTGTGAAGTCGTTCCGGGTCACCCTGGACCGCGCCGGTCGGTGGCATGTGGCGTTCGCTGCGATCCCCGAACCCATCCCAGGCCCTGGTACCGGTGAGATCGTCGGCATCGACCGCGGCGTCGCCGTGAGCGCAGCGCTGTCTACTGGTGAACTGCTGCACAGTCCCCACCTGAGCCAGCGGCGCCAGAGGCGCCTGCGCTTGTTGCAGCGCAGGCTGGCCCGAGCGAAACGCGGCAGCAACCGCCGCACCAAGGCCAGACTCGCCGCCGCCCGGCTTAAGGCTCGACAAGCCGACGCCCGCAAGGACTGGTGCGAGCAGGTCAGTACTGCTCTGGCGCGCCGGTTCGATGTGATCCGCGTCGAGCACCTGCGCATCGGAAACATGACCCGGAGTGCCAAGAGAACCACCCATGACCCCGGGCAGAATGTGCGCCAGAAGGCTGGGCTGAACCGAGAGATCCTTACGTCCGGCTGGGGGCTGCTGGTTCGCCGCCTGGACGACAAGGCTCCCGGCCGGGTCCAGAAGATCAACCCCGCGTTCACGAGCCAGCGCTGCAGCGCATGCGGGCATGTGGACCGGAAGTCGCGCGAGAGCCAAGCCGTCTTTCGGTGCACTGCCTGCACCTTCACCTGTAACGCCGACGTGAACGCGGCTAGGAACCTCGCCGCAGGGCATGCGGTGACTGCGCGGGGAGGCGACGGGGTTGCCCGGCCCGTGAACCGCGAACCTCAGCACAGCGGCCTCTTGTTCGCATAGCTGGAATCCCCCGCCGTCAGGTGGGTGGAGGATGTCAAGATTTGACCTTTCCGAGCACGCGGCCGAGGAACAGGTGGTGCTGGAGGCCTTCCGCCAGAACCGCCTCCACACCGTCGGCGACCTGCGGGATGAGCGTGGTGTCCGCGGTGTTCGCCGCCGCAGCCTTCAGGGTGTCCCGCACTTCGACGACGCGGCGGTCAATGATCTTCACGAAATAGATGAGCAGGCTCAGCAGGGCCGCGACCGCGAGGACCACCACAAAACCGACGATGATGGCGCTTACCCACAGGGTGTGCTCGGTCGAGGACATGGCGAGGGTATGCATCGGCTATCCCCCCAGCCTGGCGCGGCCGCGCTGCAGGCCGCCGATGATGATCGTGGCGTGCTCGATGGTCATGCGCAGTGCCCCGAGCGGCGCGGTGTTACGCACCGCCTGGGTCAGCGCATCGTTGATCTTCGGCGCCTCATTGCCGATCGAGCGGGCGAGCAGCAAGATCGGCACCACCAGCGCGACGACGACCAGCACGATCACGATGCCGATCGTGTAGCCCACCACCCAGCCAGTGGTGCTGGTCCCGGCGGCGACGACGTGTGGTTCCATGAGTGGCTCCTTCGCCAGTTCAAACTGTTTCGCAGAAGTCCCGGACCGGTTTCAGGCTCGCGTTGACCGAGGTCAGCCGCTCCGGCACCGTGCTGGTCAGCTGCGCGACGGCCTGAACCCCCCCGGTGGTCGAGACGAGCGTCGCCCGTATCGCCCTGAGGTGGAAGATGACCCGCAACAGGCCAATCGCGGTAATCGCGATAATCAGCGCGGCGATGATCAGTGTCGCCCAGGCAGCTGCTGGCATGACCGTTCTCCTTTTCTAGTCAGCCGAGAAGCTTGGCGACGGAGCCCGCATACCGGACCGCGCCGACTGCTACTTCGTTGACGGTGCTGTCGGTCGTGGCCAATGCCTCGGGAACGCCGGTGAGTTCCCCGACGAGGGCGACCCCGCCGCTGAGAATCGCGTCGGTGGCTCCCCGGATCCGCTCTAGCGCGGCGAGCACGCGGTTGAGCAGGAAGATGACGACGGGAAGGACCACGAGCAGCAGAATTGCGTTGCCGATCCACCACAAGACCATGGTTCGTCTCCTCAGCTCGTGGCCTGGTAGGGAGCGAAGAACCGGCGGAAGACCCGGCTCAGCGCCATGAGAGCGGCCCGTAGGCCGAGGGTGAAGCCCTTCGCCTCGGCGGCGGTGGCCGCGATCTGCTCCGGTGACTCACCACGCTCGGCCCGGTCGATCCGGTCCTGCAGGTTGTTGGAGAAATCGCGCATCAGCACGGACGTGACATCGGAGATCATGCCCCGGCCGTATTGCGCGGCGGCGCCGGACAGCTGGAGGTCCTGGATCACACCGACCTTGGTGCCGCGCCCGGAGCGCGTCAGCGTCGCCGTGACGATCATGCTGGCCTGGCCCCGGCCCTTTTCCTCAGCGCCGCTGGCTTGCACCACGACGCGCTTAGCGGCTTCATCGCGTTCAGTGATCTCCGCAGTGCCGGCAAATTGCAGCCTTACTGGGCCCATCCGGACGGCCACGCCGCCCTTGTACTTCTCGCCGCCGAGGTCCTCGGTGAGCCTGGCACCGGGCAGGCACGCCGCCACCTGCGGGATGTCGTCGAAGAACTTCCACACCTTCTCAACCGGCTCGGCGACCTCGAAGTCGTTCTTGATCAGCATCGGGTCTCTCTCTTCACGTAGGCACCGGGATCCTTCTCGAACTCCCGGCGGCAGCCGGCGCGGCAGAAGTAGTAGGTGATGCCGTCGTAGGTAAGCGGGTGGCCAGCCGGGCCCGCCGTCACCGTCATCCCGCACACCGGGTCGACAGCATCGGCCTGGACTGGGTCGGCCTGTACTGGGGCCTGCGCCAACGGCATGGACCCCGCTGTCTCTGCCTCAGCCGGCCGCGTGGAGCTGGCCGCCCCCCCGGAGGTGACCGGCGCGGCAGGCGGCAGGGCCCCGGACGCGCGCAGCTGCACCAGTTCGGCCAGGATGGCGACCGCGATCTCCTGGTGCGAGGTCCGGCCTAGGTCCAGCCCGGCCGGGACCCGGATCCGGTCGAGCTGGTCGGAGGGAACGCCCCGGTCCGCGAGATATCCCAGCACCGACGCACCCCGGCGATGCGAGCCGACTAGGCCCAGGTAAGCCGGCTGCGCGGCCACCGCCTGCTCGACGGCCTCCTCATCGCCGTGACCTTGGGTGGCGATCACGACCATCGAACGCTCGTCGGCGTCGGCCGCGGAGAAGTCCGGGCCGTCAATCAACGCGGTCCGCCAGCCGAGCGCCCCCGCGAGCTCGGCTAGCGTGTGCGCCATCGGGGAGCGGCCGACGATCACCAGGTGCGGCGTCGGCAGCATCGGCTCGATGTAGACCTCCAGGGCACCCTCGCTCTGGCAGGAGATAGGCACGAAAACCATCCCCTCCGGCACCGCCGCCCCCACCAGCGCTGTATCGGCAAGCTGCCCGGCCCCCGGGAACGAGCCCGGAGCGGCTTTGGTGTCGTCAGGACGAGCCCGGAGCGGCTTTGGTGTCGTTGCGCCGCTGGCAAACTGCTCTGGGGTGCCCAGCAGCAGCAGGCGTGGCTCGCCTTTGCTGATCACTTGCTGGGCCTCGCGGATTACCACGGGCTCCGCGCACGCGCCGCCGATCCAGCCGTGCAGCTCCCCGGACGCCGTGATGATCGCACGGGAGCCCTGCTGGCCCGATGACGGGCCCTGCCGCCAGACCACGGTGGCGAGCGCGAACGCCTCTCCGCGCCGCGTCAGCTCACCGGCCTGCTCAAGGACACCCCAGCCCTCCATAGGTCGCTCCCGTCAGTCGTCCGTGCGCACGGGCGGCGCACCATACACGTCGTGGTGCTGTGTGATGGCCTCCCACACCCGGTCCGGCAGCAGGGGCATGTCGATATTGCGGACCCCGCTGTCAGAGATCGCGTCCAGCACCGCGTTGACGAATGCGGCCGGGCCACCGACCGCCGCGCAGTCCCCGATTCCCTTGGCGCCGATCGGGTGGTGCGGGCACGGGGTGACGACCTCGCTGTGCAGCTCGAAGCCCGGCGTCTCCCAGGAGGTCGGCAGCAGGTAGTCCATGTAGTTCGAGCCCACGCAGTTGCCCTCGGCGTCGAACGTGATGAACTGCATGTTGGCCATCGCGTAGGCCTCGGTCAGCCCGCCCATGATCTGTCCCTCGACGATCATCGGGTTGATCCGGATGCCGCAGTCGTCGACCGCGACCATGTTCAGCACATCCCAGACCCCGGTCTCGGGGTCCACCTCGACCGTGACGATGTATACGGCGAATGGCCAGGTGAGGTTCGGCGGGTCGTAGTAGGCGGTGTTCTCCAGGCCCGGTTCCATGCCATCCGGCATGTTGCTGTAGGCGGCCATCGCGCATTCCTGGATGGTCACGCCGCGGTCGGGAGCGCTGCGGACGTAGAACCTGCCCAGCTCCCATTCGACGTCCTCTTCGGACACCTCAAGAAGATGCGCGGCCAGCCGCCGCGCCTTAGCGCGGATCTTGCGGGACACCATCGCCACCGCGGCTCCGGCCACCGGTGTGCTGCGTGAGGCGTAGGTGCCCATGCCGAAGGGCGCGGTGTCCGTGTCGCCCTCCTCGACGACGATGTCGTCGGCCGGGATGCCGAGTTCGTGGCTGACGATCTGGGCCCAGGTGGTCTCGTGTCCCTGGCCCTGGCCCCTGGCGCCGGTGCGGACGATGGCCTTGCCGGTCATGTGCACCTTGAGCTCGGCCGAGTCGAACATCTTGATGCCGAGGATGTCGTATTCACGGCTGTTGCCCGCGCCGAGCGGCTCGGTCATCGTGGAAATGCCGATGCCGAGGAGCCTGCCGTTCGCCCTGGCCTCCTGCTGCCGCTTCCGGAAGTCGTCGTAGCCCGCCGCCTTCAGCCCGACGTCGAGACACTTGCCGTATTGGCCGGAGTCGGTCAGGAAGCCGAACGGGGTCCGGTGCGGGAACTGATCGTCTTGGACGAAATTCATCCGCCGGAACGCCGCCTGATCGATGCCGAGGTCAATGGCCGCGGCCTGCATCATGCGCTCCTGGAAGAACATCGCCTCGGTGACGCGGAACGAGCACCGGTAGGCGACTCCGCCTGGAGCCTTGTTGGTGTAGGTGCCGCGGGCGGTGAGGTGCGCTACCGGGATGTCGTAGGCGGCGAAGGCCGAGTGCATCAGCCCGATCTTGAACTTGCTCGGCTGGGCATCGGAGAAGAACGCTCCGTGGTCGGCGTCCGTGTGGATCCGGACGGCGAGGATCTTGCCATCACTACGCAGCGCCATCTCGCCGTCCAGGTACACGTCCCGCGCGAAACCGGTGGAAATCAGGTTGCCGGACTTGTCCTCAATCCACTTCACCGGCCGCTCCAGCAGGATGGAGGCCAGGATGGAGCAGACGTAGCCGGGATACACCGGGACCTTGTTGCCGAATCCGCCGCCGATGTCCGGGGAGATGATCCGGATCATGTGCTCCGGCAACTCGGCCACCAGCGCGACGGCGGCGCGGATGATGTGCGGCGCCTGGGTGGTCATGTACACCGTGAGCTTGGAGGTGGCCCGGTTGTAGTCCGCGATCGACCCGCAGCACTCGATCGGTGACGGGTGAGAGCGCGGATAGTGCAAATGCAGCTTCGAGATCACGTCCGCCTGCTCGAACGCGCGGTCGGTGCCCTCGGAGTCGCCCACTTCCCAGTCATAGATGACGTTGCCGACCTGGTTTTCCTTGTCGTCACGGATGACAGGCGCGCCGTCGGCGACGGCCTGCACCGGGTTGACGATGACCGGAAGCGGCTCGTACTCGACGTCGATCAACTCGCACGCGTCCTTGGCGATGTACGGGTCATCGGCGACGACGCAGGCCACCTCCTGGCCCTGGAACCTCACCTTGTCGGTGGCCAGCACGGCCTGGGTGTCGTAGGACAGCGTCGGCATCCACGCCAGGTTGCGGGTCGCCATCATCTCGCCGGTGAGCACCAGGTGGACGCCCGGTATCTGCCACGCCTTGCTGGTGTCGATCGACTTGATCCGCGCGTGCGCCAGCGGGCTGCGCAGGATCTCCATGTGCAGCATCCCGGGCAGCGTGATGTCGTCGGTGTAGTTGCCCTTGCCGCGGATAAAGCGATTGTCCTCAACGCGCTTGCGGCTCGCGCCCAGCCCGCCGATCTTGAGTTCGTCCAGTGCCTGCGACACGTCCTACCTCCCACCGGATTGGGACCTGAGCTTGGCGGCGGCCCACAGCACCGACTTCGCGATGTTCTGGTAGCCGGTGCAGCGGCAGAGGTTGCCGGACAGCGCCCAGCGCACGTCTTCCTCGGTCGGGTCGGGATTCTCGTCGAGAAGGGCCTTAGCGGCCATCATCATGCCTGGCGTGCAGAACCCGCACTGCAGCCCGTGCTCCTCCTTGAAACCTTCCTGTAGCGGGTGCAACTCGCTGGCGGTGGCTAGGCCCTCGACGGTGCTGATCTCGCGCCCGTCGACCTGCACGGCCAGCATGGTGCAGGACTTCACCGCCCGCCCGTCGACGAGCACGGTGCACGCGCCGCAGTTGGTCGTGTCGCAGCCCATGTGCGTGCCGGTGAGCCCGAGGCCCCGGCGGATCAGGTGGGACAGCAGCAGACGGGGCTCCACCTCCGCTATCTTCTTGTCGCCGTTGACCGTGAACCGGATCCGGCGTACCGGGACCTCACTGGCGGCCTCGTCGCCGTGGTCCTCGTAAACGATCGTCATGTCAGGCTGCCCTTTCCGCGGCGATGTCCGCGCGGCCCAGGAGGCGCACGACGAACGTCCGCACCATGTGCCGCTTGTATTCCGCGCTACCGCGATGATCGGTCCTCGGCCGGGCCATCTCCGCAGCGAGCCCGGCGGCCTGCTCGATGGTCTGCGCGCTCAACGCCTTCCCGACCAGCGCGTCGGCGGCGGCCGTGGCCCCGATGGTGGATCCGCCGACCCCGGTCAGCGCAATCCCCGCCATGATCACGGTCTCACCGGACTTTTCCAGTGCCACCGCTACCCCGACGGTCGCGAAATCGCCGACGCGGCGCTCGAGCTTGAGGTAGCCACCCGAGCGGATCCCCTTGGCCGCCGGAATGACGGCCTCGACAGCGATCTCGTCCGGCTCGAGCACATTCTGGAACGGGCCGATGACAAAGTCGGCGACCGGGATGGTGCGCCTGCCGTCCGGTCCCTGCGCCACGATGGAGCCGCCGAGTGCCATCACCACCGACGCCCAGTCGCCCTGCGGATCGGCGTGACAGAGCGAGCCGACGAGGGTACCGCGGTTGCGCACGATGGGATCGGCGATCAAGGGCGCTGCGGCCGCCATGGTCGGCTGCGTGGCCTTGAGCTGAGCAGAGCGTTCCAGGTCGACGTGGCGGCACAGGGCGCCGATGCGCAGGGTCCCGTCGGGGTCGGCCCGGTGGTAGTCGAGGCCGGGGACATTGTTGATGTCGACGATCAGTTCCGGTGATGCGAAACGCAGCTTCATCAGCGGGACCAGGCTCTGGCCGCCGGCCAGCACCTTCGCGTAGTCGCCGCCGCCGTGCAGCAGGTTGATCGCCTCGTCGAGCGAACGCGGTGCCTCGTAGCGGAACCGAGACGGATACATACGGTCCTCCAGTGTCCTGTCCGGGACGGCAGTGTCCGGCCGGACGTCGAGCCGCAGGTCAGCGCTAGTCGCTGGATTCGGGACGGCGCGGCACTTCGGGCGGTTCCGGGTCGGCCACGGCCACGGGGAGGGAGTCCTCCTCGGGGTCCGGCCGCGGCTCCTGGTGCGGCGGCCACGGCCCCGCGACCGGCTGGCCGGCGATCTTGAGATAGTCCATCAGCTCGGGCCAGGCCCAGACAGTCGGGCTCTTCCCGGTCTTCGGCGTGTGCTCGACCAGTTCGAACAGGCGGGGATTGCCCCGGCTGTGCCCGCTGGACTCTATTCGCATGGCCACGCTCCTGCCGTTGGACGGGCCCATGGGGCGCCGCCACGTGACGTGAACCACATGATCCGCTGGGCGGGACGGCCTGGCAACACGCGAATAAGCTCTTGCTTAAGTGGACGGAATCCGCCCGGCACTCCGGGCGTTTTCCCCAGCTCAGCTCCAGATCGTCACGTACACGGGCGGGCGGAACCGCGACGGTGGAACCCCGGCCGCCGGTGAGCGCATCAGGTGCATCGCCTCGGGGGTACTGAGGAAGCGCCGCAGCGAGCTGGCGGCGGCGCTCCGATGCTGGCGCTCCAGCACGGTTGCGTGCCAGCAGGCATCCACGGGCGATCCGGGCACCTCGACCAGTGACAGCTCGCCACGGCGCAACTGCTGGGTGACGAGGTGCTCAACGGCCGGCGCCACCCCGGCCCCGTCCGCCGCCGCCGCCCAGGCGGCGGTCTGGTTGGGGAAAACCCCGATCCTGTTGTCAGGTATGCGCAGCCTGGCCAGTAGCATGCCGATGTCGCTGTCCGGGTCGGTGCCGGACGGATCCACCAGCCACCGCCACTGACTGGCGTTGCCATGCAGCCGGGAATGCCGCGCGCCGACAACCACGAGGCGGTACCGGAAGATCGGCTCGCTCACCACCGGGAGCGCCGGATCCCGGGCCACGCTGGGACCGATCGCCACATCGGCCAGCCGATTCGCGACCAGCACCGCCATCTCCTTGGTCACCGCCACCCCCGCCGAAACCTCGACGGAGCCCGCGAAGCGCCTGGTGAACGCCTCCGTCAGCGGGCTGACCACGAACTCGGCGATCGTGGAGGTGGCCACCACCCGCAACTGCTCCGGGGCGCCCTGCGCGGCACGGACCGCCGCGTGAGCCTCGGCGCCCAGCACGACGATCTGCGACGCGCTGGCCAGCAGCCTGGAGCCGCCCGCGGTCAGCGTCATGCCGGCCGGCCCGCGGCTGACCAACTGATCACCCAGGTGCTGCCGGAGGGCGGTCAGCGCCTGCGACACGGCCGGCTCGCTGACGCCGAGCGCGTTCGCGGCGGCGGTCACCGATCCGAGCCGGGCGACCAGGACAAACGCGTTGAGCTGAGTTAGGGTCATGGCACTCCCAAGTATTGCTCAGCGCCGGGCCCGATAATCACCGCGAAGCGGGGGTCTTAGCGGCCGCGCAATCCGGCCCTCGCTTCCCGCCGTCGCTATCGACTCCATCGCCTCGTAAACTCGTCACGCGGGCCGTGGCTCGAGGGAGGGTGTGTGCAGGTTCCGGCGTACGTCGAGTACGAGAAGGCCACCAGCGTCGGGCATGCGCTTGCCCTGCTGGCCAGGTTCGGTCCGGAGGCACGCATCCTGGCTGGGGGGCACAGCCTGATCCCGATGATGAAGCTCAGGCTCGCGCAGCCGGAGACCCTGATCGACATCAACGGTCTCAGCGAGCTCTCCTATATCACGGTGACCGATGGCGAGCTGCGGATCGGCGCCCTGACCAGGCACGCCCAGTTGCTCGACTCGCCGGTCGCCGGGGCACACTTCGCCATCCTGCACGATGCCGAGAGGGTGATCGCCGACCCCATCGTGCGTAACTGGGGCACCGTCGGCGGCTCACTCTGCCAGGCCGACCCGTCGGAGGACCTGTCCGCGGCCTTTGCGGCGCTGAAGGCGAGCATGGTCGTCCAGGACCCCGATGGCAGCAGGACGGTGCCGGCCCGGGAGTTTCACACCGGGCCGTACGAGACGGTGGTCGCCCCCGGCGAACTGCTGACCGAGATCAGGATCGCGATCAGGCCGGGCGGCGGCAGCGCCTACGAGAAGGTGGGGCGCCGGGTCGGCGACTGGCCGGTCGGTGCGGCCGGAGCGGCCATCCGGCTGGCCGGTGACACCATTGCCGAGGCCGGGATCGGCCTCACGGCGGTCGGCGCACAGCATTTCGCCGCGGCTGAGGCCGAGGAGTTCCTGCGCGGCGCGTCGGCCACCGAGGCGAGCTTCGCCCGGGCCGGCGAGATCGCCGCCGAGCACTGCCGTCCCAGCTCGGACCAGCGCGGCCCGGCCGACTACAAGCGGCACCTCGCCCAGGAGTTGACCACGCGGGCGCTGCGGCGGGCGCTGCGCCGGGCGCGGCACCAGGACACCTGACGTGCAGATAACCGTGACCGTCAACGGCTCTGACTACACCCGCGAGGTCGAGGCGCGGCTACTGCTGATTCATTTCCTGCGGGACGAGCTGAGGCTGACCGGCTCACACTGGGGCTGTGACACGTCCAACTGCGGGGCCTGTGTCGTGTGGCTCGATGACACGCCGGTGAAATCCTGCACCGTGCTCGCGGCCATGGCGGATGGGCACCGGGTATTCACCGTGGAGGGCCTGGAGCGCGACGGCGTGCTCGACCCGGTCCAGCAGGGTTTCGCGGAGTGTCACGGGCTCCAGTGCGGCTTCTGCACGCCGGGCATGATGCTCACCTCCCGGTGGCTGCTGAACCATCACCCGCACCCCTCAGCCATGCAGATCCGTGAGGCGCTGTCCGGGCAGATCTGCCGGTGCACCGGCTACGAGAACATCGTGCGGTCCGTCCTGTGGGCCAGCAAGCACCCTGCGGCCGGGCAGGCCGCGGCCGACGACGAGGGCACCGACCAGGCGGCGGATGGGGTGCCCGCGTGATTGCCGCTGACCGCCACGCGATGAACGGGGCCTACGGGCCGGTCAAGCGCAAGGAGGACGCGCGGTTTATCCGCGGCAAGGGCACCTTTGTCGACGACATCCAGCTACCCGGGATGCTGCACGGCGCGATCCTGCGCAGCCCGCTGGCGCACGCCAGGGTCGTCTCGATCGACACCGCGGCGGCCGAGGCCCACCCGAAGGTCAGGGCCGTCATCACCGGCCAGACCCTGGCCGGCCTGAAGCTCGCCTGGATGCCCACCCTGTCGCAGGACGTCCAGGCCGTCCTGGCCACCGACAAGGTGCGGTTCCAGGGACAGGAGGTCGCGTTCATCGTCGCCGAGGACAGGTACTCGGCGCGTGACGCGCTCGAGCTCATCAGCGTTGAGTACGAACCACTGCCCGTGGTGATCGATGCCAAGAAGGCCCTGGATCCTGGTGCCCCGGTGATCCGCGATGACCTGGCCGGCAAGCAGGACAACCACATCTTCGACTGGGCGGCGGGGGACAAGGCGGCGACCGACGCGGTCTTCGCCGCCGCTGATGTCGTCGTGGCGCAGGACATGCTCTACCCGCGCTCCCACCCTGCCCCGCTGGAGACCTGCGGCACGGTGGCCGACATGGACGCGGTCACCGGCAAGCTGACCATCTGGTCGACGACGCAGGCCCCGCACGCTCACCGCACCGTGTACGCGCTGGTCGCCGGCCTTCCCGAGCACAAGATCCGGATCGTCTCGCCGGACATCGGCGGCGGTTTCGGCAACAAGGTCGCCATCTACCCGGGGTACCTCTGCGCCCTCGTCGGCTCCATCGTGACCGGCAGGCCGGTCAAGTGGGTTGAGGACCGGTCGGAGAACCTGATGTCGACCTCGTTCGCGCGGGATTACCACATGCACGGCGAGATCGCCGCCACGAGGGACGGCAGGATTCTGGGCCTGCGGGCCACGGTGCTAGCCGACCATGGTGCTTTCAACGGCTCCGCGCAGCCCACCAAATTCCCCGCCGGGTTCTTCCATATCTTCACCGGCTCCTACGACCTGCAGGCCGCGTATTGCGAGGTGAGCGGCGTCTACACGAACAAAGCCCCAGGCGGCGTCGCCTACGCCTGCTCGTTCCGGGTGACCGAGGCGGTCTACCTTGTCGAGCGCCTGGTCGACGTGCTCGCCCTCGAACTGGGCGTGGACCCGGCCGAGCTGCGGATGAACAACCTGCTGCGGCCGGAGCAGTTCCCGTACACCACGCCGACCGGCTGGGAGTACGACTCGGGGGATTATCCGCGCACGCTGCAGGTGGCATTGGACATCGCCGGGTACGCTGACCTGCGGCGTGAGCAGGCGGAGAAGCGGGAGCGCGGGGAGCTGATGGGCATCGGGATCAGCTTCTTCACCGAGGGCGTCGGCGCGGGCCCGCGCAAGCACATGGACATCCTCGGCCTCGGCATGGCCGACGGCGCCGACCTGCGGGTGCACCCAACCGGCAAGGCAGTCCTCGGGATCTCGGTGCAGACCCAGGGTCAGGGACACGAAACCACCTTCGCCCAGATCGTCGCCCAGGAACTGGGGATGTCCCCCGACGACGTCGAAGTCGTGCATGGCGATACCGACCGGACTCCGTTCGGCCTGGGTACGTATGGTTCCCGGTCGACGCCCGTATCAGGGGCGGCGGCGGCGGTGGTGGCCCGCAAGGTGCGCGAGCGCGCCCGGATCGTCGCGGCGGCCATGCTTGAGGCATCCGCCGGCGACCTGGAGTGGGACAACGGCAAGTGGCAGGTCCGCGGCGACCCCGAGCAGGGCAAGACCATCGCGGAGATCGCGATGGCGGCGCACTCCTCGCTGGAGCTGCCGGAGGGTGTCGAGGGGCATCTGAGCGCCGAGACCGTTTACAACCCGCCGAGCCTCACCCACCCTTACGGCGCCTACATCTGCGTGGCCGACGTGGACGCGGGCACCGGGGTGGTATCGCTGCGCCGGTTCATCGCGGTGGACGACTGTGGCGTCCGGATCAACCCGATGATTGTGGAGGGCCAGGTGCACGGTGGGCTCGCCGACGGGGTCGGCATGGCGCTGATGCAGGTGATCGCGTTCGACGAGGAGGGCAACTGCCTGGGCGGCTCGTTCATGGACTACCTTCTGCCCACATCCATGGAGTGCCCGTCCTGGGAACTTGGTGAGACCGTGACCCCCTGCCCGCATCACCCGATCGGGGCCAAAGGCGTCGGCGAGTCGGCGACGGTGGGCTCGCCTCCCGCGGTGGTCAACGCGGTGGTCGACGCGTTGAAGCCCTACAGGGTCCGGCACGCCGACATGCCGCTCACCCCGGCCAACGTGTGGTGCGCGATCCAGGGCCACCCGCAGCGGACCGACCTGGCGATCACCTGATGAGCGACCTCACGCAGCGGCTGCCCGACGTGGGAACGCTCCTGAGCGCCCTCGACTCGGCGGATTATCTGGCCGACGAGCCACTCGGCACGGCCCTGTTCCTGGCCGCCCGGATGGCGCAGCCGATCCTGCTCGAAGGCGAGCCAGGGGTCGGCAAGACCGAGGCGGCCAAGGCGCTCGCCGGCGCTCTCGACACACCGCTGATCAGGCTGCAGTGCTATGAGGGCCTCACCGCGGCCGAGGCGCTCTACGAATGGAACTACCCGCGCCAGTTGCTGGCGATCAGGCTGGCCGAGGCCAGGGGTGCGACCCTGCATGACGAGGACCTGTTCAGCGAGGAGTACCTGCTCGCCCGCCCACTGCTGGCCGCGCTCGACCATCCGGGCCCGCGCCCGGCCGTGCTGCTGATCGACGAGGTGGACCGCGGCGACGACGAGTTCGAGGCGTTCTTGTTCGAACTGCTCGCGGAGGCGGCGGTCACTATCCCCGAACTCGGGACCAGGCGCGCCGCGTTCCCTCCCATTGTGGTGCTGACCTCTAATCGCACCCGTGACCTGCACGACGCCCTGAAGCGACGCTGCCTCTATCACTGGATCGAGTACCCGGACGTGGAGCGGGTCGCGGCGATCATCCGGCGCCGGGTGCCGGCCGCGGCTGGCGTGCTGGCCGACCAGGTAGCGCGGGGCGTCGCGCGGCTGCGCGCCTTGGACCTGGCCAAGCCGCCAGGTGTCGCGGAGGCCATCAGCTGGGCCGAGGCGCTGGGCGTGCTCGGCGCGGACAGCCTCGACGAGGCATCCGCGGCGCGGACGACAGGCGCTGTGATCAAGTACGAGGAGGACCTCCAGGCGGTCCGCGCGACCGGATTCGCCCCCGTGGTGAGTGATGACCG
>WNFE01000649.1_pt1 | contig 24573 bp, 24 predicted proteins | sample 5400451 | NCBI WGS metagenome assembly WNFE01 (sample SAMN13153344, study PRJNA577476) | soil metagenome | isolation source: 200 cm saprolite under Douglas fir tree site 2 hole 2 | place: USA:California | collected 2015-04-18
CCAAGCCTTCGGGAAGAATGATCATGGCGCCGGTGGCGCTGACGGTGTGAGTGAAGCCGCCGACGGGTTTCGGGTTGCCAGCAAGGTGAGCGACAACGGGCATCCGCAGCAAAACGCGCTGGGCGCGGCGGCGTTCCTCGGCGGTGGGTTGCCGGTTGAGCGCGGGGCGGGGCACATTGAGCGCGCCGGGCTTGGCGTAGGGCGAAGGTTTCACGTTGGGAAGAGGCTTCACAGTTCCAGCCCCCAAAACTCCATCTCCGGTGCAATCAGCTCGACGCCGTATTCCCAACCGTCGGGGCGCGAATTGCCCTTCCAAACAATAATGGCGGCATTGCTGGAATGAGTGGCGAGATTGGTGAGCGCCAGGCGGTGCTCGAGATTCAGCGACTGTTGCAGGACGACCATGCAGCCGTAAGGATTGACGATGCGCGTGTGGGCCTCGACGCTGACGCGCTTGCCGGTGCCGTCATCCCACTCGAGGCGCACGGGAACGCGCGAATTCATGCGGCGACCGCGACGTTTCTCGCGGTATTTGTCAGTCACGTGCCAGCTTTCGCGCAGCTTTAGCGACATGTTTCCCTCATTAAGGCCATGCTAGAGTTGAGGGGAAAAAGAATCAATGGTACGAGTCCTCGCTGGAGCACGAAAGAGTAGCTGTACCAAGGGACAGGCGGCCGAGCGGGAGAAGGACAGGCTTTGAAGAACCTGATTGTGAATGCGGATGACCTCGGCTGGACCGAAGGAGTGAACCGCGGGATCGCGGATGCGTTTCGAATCGGCATCGTGACGAGCACATCCATGCTGGCGAACGGGGCGGCGTTTGCGGGCGGATTGGAAATCGCGCGGCAGGCGCCGGGGCTGGGGCTGGGTGTGCACTTGAACTTGAGCGATGGCGCACCGGTGGCGGACCGGGAGACGGTCACGAGCCTGCTGAACGATGCGGGGGAGTTTGCAGGCGGGCCGGAGAGTTTGTTTTTGAAGCAAGTGAGACGCGGGCTGGTGCTGCGGGAAGTGGAGATGGAGTGGGACGCCCAGATTCAGAAAGTGCGTGATGCGGGGATTGAGCCGACGCATCTCGACGGGCACAAGCACGTGCACATGCTACCGGGATTGTTTGAAATTGCGCTGCGGCTGGCGAAGCGGCACTCGATCGGGGCGATTCGAATTGCGCTGGAAGAATCGAGTTTGCGGACGGCGCTGGCGTCCGGAAGAAAACAGCGAAGCGGGGTGGTGATGAAGCAGGGCGTGCAGGCAAGGGGGTTGAAGCTTTTAGCTCGGGACGCACGCGAACAGGCGGAGCGCGCAGGAATTGCGGCGGCGGATTATTTTTGCGGGATTGCGCAGACGGGGGAATTGACGCAGGAAGGCTTGAAGAAATTCCTGAAGAGTTTGCCGGAAGGCACGACGGAATTGATGTGCCATCCGGGATACGCGGACGCGGCGCTGAAGCAGACGGCGACGCGGCTCCAGGATTCGCGGCAGGCGGAGCTGGAGATCCTGACGGATACAGGAGTTCGAAATCTTGTCGCATCGCAAGGGATTCGCCTGATAGACTATGGGTTCGTAACCCAGGAAGCGTAAACCGGCAGCAGAAAAGAATGACAAGCGACACGCTCATCCGCTACTCAGTCGTCGTTCCGTTCTACAACGAACAGGAAAACATCCCACCTCTCTACATGAAGCTGACGGAAGTGATGGACGCGATCGGCGAGCCGTATGAGCTCGTGTTTGTGGACGACGGGAGCAAGGATGATACGTTCAAAGTGCTCTCGGAGATTTACGAGCACGACCGGCGCGTGAACCTGGTGCGGTTGCGGCGGAATTTTGGGCAGACGGCGGGGCTGAAGGCGGGATTTGATTTTGCGAGGGGCGAAGTCATCGTCTCGATGGATGGCGACCTGCAGCACGATCCCGACGAGATTCCAAAGTTCCTGGAAAAAATCGAGGAAGGCTTCGACCTGGTAAGCGGATGGAGAGTGCAACGGAGCGATCACTGGCTGACGAGGCAGTTTCCAAGCCGCGTGGCAAACTGGATGATGGCGAAGCTTTCAGGGATCGAGCTTCATGATTTTGGGACGACGTTCAAGGCCTACCGGCGGGAAATCATTCAGGAAATTCAATTGTACGGGGAGCTGCACCGGTTCATTCCGGCGCTGGCAAGCTCGACAGGCGCGAGGATCGCGGAAGTGCCGATCGCGAATCTGGAGCGGAAGAGCGGGAAGTCCAATTACGGGATCGGGCGGACGATTCGCGTGTTCCTGGATTTGATCATCGTGAAGTTCTTGCTGGATTATTCGACGCGGCCGCTGCAGTTTTTCGGGTTGCTGGGAGTGGGCGGTGCCGGAATCGGTTCCTTGCTGGCGTGCTTCCTGGCTTACGAAAAGTTTTACCTGCACAAGGCGATCATGGCGGAGCATGGGCCGCTGATGTTGCTGGCGGTGGCGCTGTTCGTGAGCGGAGTGCAGTTCATTTCGATGGGGCTGCTGGGCGAAATCATTGCGCGCACGTATTATGAGTCGCAAAACAAACCGATCTACGCGCTGCGTGAAGTGAAGAGCCATCGCAAAGAGCTGGGCGATTCAACCGAGTCCACGCGTCCTTCGGGCAGCTCCGAACGCTAGGCGTTCTCCGAACAAATACATTTTGGTGGGATCCGCCGAGTGGAAGTGCGCGAAGCTACGGGTTTGAAGTTGGGACGCGCGGCGGCAGGAACGCTGGGGAGGGTGTGTGAATCGCGAACAGTTTTACGAAATCATGAGCGGCGAGGGCACGCTGGATTACGAATTGTATTTGAACACGAAGGCGCTGCTTTCGTGCCAGAACAAATTCGAGGAGCTGTGCAATCCGGATGAGCTGCAGTTTCAACTGGTGCATCAGGTCGAAGAGCTGTGGATGAAACTGATCGCCTACACGCTGCTGGACATTGACGAATATTTGCAGCAGGAAAATACGAACCGGGTAATCACGCTGTTCCGGCGCGTGCACATCGCGCAAAAGCTGATGAACGAGCAGTTGGCGTTGCTGGAAACGATGTCGCCGAAAGAGTACCAGGAGATTCGCAAGCGGCTGGGGAATGGAAGCGGGCAGGAGTCGCCGGGATTCCGTGTGCTGCTGAGGATGTACCAGCCGATCTGGAACTCATTCAAGGCGAATTATCTGGACAAGCATGGGCTGACGATCGAGAAAATCTACGATACCGAATATTCGCATGGAGACGCCTACGTGGTGGCGGAGTCGCTGGCGGAATTCGACGAACTGTTTCAGAAATTCCGGTACGAGCATATGCAGTTGATCCATCGCACGATCGGATTTGGGTCGAAATCGCTGAAGGGGCGACCGGTGGAAATTCTGGAAGAGGGGATGCGGCACAAGTTCTTCCCGGAACTGTGGGAGATTCGCGGAGAGATGACGGACAAGTGGGGTGCGGAGTATGGGGTGAAGAGAGATCCGCTGGGAGGGCATCACTGAGGAGAGTTGACAGTCGACAGTTGAAGGTTCGAAACCGCGCGGAAGCGAGATCGCGGCGGATGGGCCGGTGAAAAAACAATTTTGCTATCACGCAGAGGGAAGGAAACGAAAGAAGTCAGGTCAGCGGTGGCGGGCGATGCTGCGGTATTCGCCGCGGAAATAGAGCAGGGGTTCTCCTTCGTGAATTTCCGCATCGTGGACTTCCGCGATGAAAATCGTGTGATCGCCGGCGGGATGCGCCGCCACGGTGCTGCAGCTCAACTGGAGCAGCGTGTCTTCCAGGACTGGAAGCCCGCTCGCGGTTCGGGAGTAGCGGATGGAGAGGCGCTCTTCGGCTTCCGTGCTGTGCACGCCACGGGCAAAATATTCGGAGATGGCCTGCTGCCCGGCTTTGAGGACGCTAACGCCGAAGCGTTTTTTCTTCTGGAGGAACGGAAGGATTTTCGCGCGGTGATCGACGCAAACAAGAATCAACAGGGGGTCGAGCGAAACGGAGGTGAAGGAGTTGGCGGTCATGCCCTGAATTTTTCCGGGCTCGCGCTCGACGGTGATCACGGTCACGCCGGTAGAAAACTGGCCAAGCGCTTTGCGAAATTCCAGGGTGTTGAGCGGGGAGGTGGTCATCTTTGAAGTTTTTGAAGATACCATATGGAGCGGCGGGAAAGCGAAGCGGCGGGGAGAGATCGGAGCGAATGATCATGACGCGAAGAATCGCGATATTGGGGGGAACGGGGGCGGAAGGCTCCGGGCTGGCCTATCGCTGGGCGAAGGCCGGTGAGCAGGTGCTGATTGGGTCGCGGGATGCGGGGCGGGCAACAGAAACGGCGAAGCAGTTGCGCGGTCGAATTGGCGGAGCGGCGCAGATCGAAGGGATGGACAATGCATCGGCGGCGGCGGCGTGCGATGTTGCCGTGATGACAGTTCCCTTCTCCGGTGCGGCGGTGCTGCTGAAGCAATTGAAGGGTGTGTGGAAGCCGGGGACGGTTGTGATCGATACGACTGTGCCGCTGGCGGCGACGGTGGGCGGTGCGGCGACGCGAACGCTGGGAGTTTGGCAGGGCTCCGCTGCGGAGCAAACTAAGGAGCTGTTGCCGCCTGGGGTGGGTCTGGCGGCGGCGCTGCAGAACTTGGGAGCTGCGTCGCTGGCCAGCGATGGACCGGTGGAGTGTGATGTGCTGGTGTGCAGCGACGATGAAAAGGCAAAGCAGGTGGCGTCAGAGTTGGTCGGCAAGATTCCTGGTGCGCGCGCGCTGAATGGCGGGAAGCTGGAGAATTCGCGGATTGTGGAATCATTGACGGCGCTGCTGATTGGATTGAATATGCGCTACAAGGTGCAGGGAGCGGGGATTCGGTTTACCGGATTGCCTTTGAAATAGAATTTTCTCCCTTGTACCACCCCCCCTACAAACTTAGAAGAGCGCGGGCGAGCTTACGTTTTTGCGCGCGCGTCTTCATTACCGACGGAAGGACTGCTACTTGCATGCCGAGCGCGGAGATGGCGGCGGATTGGGATTTGTCGACGGGATCGATGACGAAGGTGCCGGTGAAATCGGCGTAGAGTTTGGCTACGCCGAGGGCTGCGGAGTCGTGGCCGAGCTGGGCGAGCATTTTGTCGGAGGGGCCTTTCAGCGATTTACCGCCGACGATGGGGCAAATGGCGAATACTTTTTGTTTGTGCGTGCGTAGCTGCTCACGAACATGTGGGACGGCGAGAATCGGGCCGATGCTGATGAGCGGATTACTGGGGCAGATGATGATGCGGTCGGCAGTGGCGATGGCTTCGAGGACGCCCGGGGCGGGGCGCGCGGATTCGACGCCGGCGAAGCGAATGCCTTGCACGATGGGTTCGGCGCGGCGCTTCACGAGATATTCCTGAAAATGCAGGGGGCCCTCGTTCGAATCGATGATGGTGGGAACGGAATCGTCGGACATCGGGAGGATGCGGGATTTCACTCCGAGGGCGATGCGAATGGAGTCGGCGGCCCGCGACAAAGTCTTTCCTTCAGCGAGCATGGCGGTGCGGTGGATGTGCGTGGCGAGATCACGGTCGCCGAGATTGAACCAATTGGCGCGGCCGTAGAGGGCCAGGCGCTTAAGCGCATTAAATGTTTCTCCGCGAAAACCCCAGCCTTTGGCGGAATCGACGATTCCCGCGAGGGTGTAGGTGACGATGTCGAGGTCTGGAGAGATTTTCAATCCGTGAAGAACGATGTCGTCGCCGGTGTTGACGATGATGGTTAGGTCGCGCGGGTCCATGACTTCATAGAGACCGAGGAGAAGTTTTGAGGCACCGACGCCGCCGGCCAGGGCGGTGACTTTGAGTTTCTTGGGCGGCGACATAGGAAGATCAGATGCCGGCAGCCACACCGACGCTACGTGGGTATCCGTCCGCATCAACGATTGCGTCGATGCGGCAGCGAACGCGCGCAGAAAGAAAATTGTCGCGGCCTACAAATTCGGGATAGAGCGCGAGGCGTTCGCGCAAGGTGAAGCCGCGTGATTCGGTTTCGGATTGGAGGCGGGAAAATTGTGGCCAGGCAGCTTCGGGATTGATGAAATCCTTGGTGACCGGAGAGATGCCGCCCCAGTCGTTGATGCCCGCATCGAGTAACCGGGGAAAATCCTCGTAGCTGAGATTGGGAGGGGCCTGGACGTTCATTTGCGGCCCGAGGATCAGGCGGGCAAGAGCGATGGTGCGCAGCATGTCTTCGAGCGAAGGCTCGGGATGCGCGGCCATGGGGATATCCGGCTTGGCGCGGAAATTCTGGATGATGACTTCCTGAATGTGGCCGTATTTTTCGTGAAGCGTTCGAATCGCGAAGAGTGAGTCGATGCGCTCTTCCATGGTTTCGCCGATGCCGATCAAAATTCCGGTAGTGAAGGCGATGGAGAGCTTTCCAGCTTCCTCCATGGTACGGAGACGGAGCGCGGGCACTTTGTCGGGGGCGTTGGCGTGCGGCAAGCCCTCGCGCATCAGCCGCGAGCTGACGTTTTCGAGCATCAAGCCGACGCTGGCGTTCGAATCCTTCAATCGTTCAAGCGCAGCTCGGTCCATGACGCCTGGATTGGCGTGCGGAAGCAAACCGGTCTTTTCCAGTACCAGTTCCGACGCGGCTCCAAGGTAGTCGAGCGTGCGGGCAAATCCTTGTTTGCGAAGAAAATTGCGAGCTTCCGGAAAAATGCGTTCGGGCTGATCACCGAGGCTGAAGAGAGCTTCCTTGCATCCGGCGCGCCGGCCTTGTTCGGCGAGCGCGAGCACCTCGTCGGGGGTCATGAAGTGCGCGCCAGGCTGGCCGGGATCCTTTCGGAAGGTGCAGTAGCTGCAGTAGTCGCGGCACAAGGTCGTCAGCGGGATGAAAACTTTTTTCGAAAAGGTGACGACAGTGCCCTTCCCGCGAGCGCGAATTTGGGAGGCGGCGCTCAGCAGTTCCGGCAAAGGAGGTTGTTCCGAGAGGAGCAAGGCGGAGGCGCGGTCGAGGGCGAGGCCCTCACGAGCGCGACCGAGGAGGTCCTCGAGTTCAGAATTCAATGAAGGAGATGCGGCAGCATCAGGGAGCCTAGTGTTCATGGAGCAATGGTGTGCGAATGCTTCAAAGAATCTAACACAGAGGCCACAAAGGACGCACAGAGAACACGGAGAGTAAGAGCTAGCGAAAGAGGTCTTCGGCTGGGGGGCGGATGATGCGAGTGGCGGGCTCAGAGCGTGGGTTGTAACGGTAACCGCGAATGAGCACGGCCGGCGAGCCTTTGGTCTTTTCCATGAGGAGATCGGCGGCAGCGGCGAGCTCATCGGCGACCGCGAGGATGGTTGCGGTGAGCGTCTTTCCGTGGCGATCCCGCGTGCCGCGAAGATCGAGGAGTACGGGTACACCCGCGGCGCCAATGGCCACGTTGGTAAGGCCCAGACGCCAAGGACGGCCGAAGGTGTCACTGATGATGACGGCGATGCGTTTGCCGGTGCGCTTACGAAGAGCAGCAGCGAATTTTTTTGCGGAACGGTCCGGATGGCGCGGGAGCAGAGTCACAACATCACTACCAAGGACATTGGAATGGTCAACGCCGGCATTGGCGCAGACGAAACCATGATGGGTTTCCGTGATGAGCACGTGATCGCTGCGGACGATGCGCCGCGACTCATTCAAGACCACTTGGATGGCACGAGGATCTTTCTTCAGCCGCGCGGCGAGAGAACGGGCTTGCGGGGATGGTCTTACCGTTTTTAGCCTAACGACAGCACCTTCTGCTTTGGAGACGATTTTTTGTGCGATGACGAGGATGTCACCGTTTTCAAAGCGGATTGCAGCTCTGCGCGCGGCGTCGATCACACATTTGACAAGATCGCGGCCAGCGTGAATTTCGGGGATTCCCGGGAGGGAAAAGAGGCGCACCTCTGCAGTTGCACGCGAGTTGGCAACAGTGGAGGAACGGGGATTAGATCGCTTCGCCATGAGCGCAGAAGAGGAATCTTACGCGACACGGCGAATCCTTTCACCTGCAGAGATGCACGGTATCAAGAAATCGGGCGGGCGCCTGATGTTCAGCAAGCGCCCGCCCGAGATGGTGTTGGTAAGTCCGATTGGCTAGCCGTTACGCGGAGGCTTGTCCTCCTTGTCCTTGGGCGGCTTGCTTTCCGGCTTTCCCTTCTGGCGTTCCCGCTGCTGTTGTTGCTGCTGATTTTGCTGCAGCTTCTGTTGCTCTTGCGTGTGTTTCTGCTCGAGTTGCTGGAGCTGCTGCTGTTGCCTCTGGTCGACCTGCTGCCTTCTAGGCTCGTCAGCGTTCCTCTGCTGAACCTTCTGCCGCTCCTGGATCTGCTTCTGCTCGACCCGCTGGCGCTCCTGGTCCTGTCTCTGGCGAAGCTGGACTTCCTGCTGCCGCTGCCTCTGCTCGAGCTGCGGGCTCACAGGCGGCTCAGGGTTGGAGTTGTTCGGCCGCGAACTAGCCGGACGGTCGCGATAGGACCTGTCTCGACCGTTGCTTGGGGGCGGATTCCCCGGCTGATTGGTCTGGGGCGGTTGGCCGGCGCTGTTGGAAACGGGCGGCCGGTTCGAATTATCCTGGACGCTGCGCGGCGGTTGGCCGGCGTTATCGGGACCCGTGGGCTTGTTCGGATTGTATCGCCCATCGGGCGGCGGCTGTCCCGCATTGCCGGGAGCGGGCGGCCGGTTCGAATTGTCCTGCACGTTGCGCGGCGGTTGGCCGGCGTTATCGGAAGCTTGTGGCTTATTCCGATTATTTCGCCCATCGGGCTGCGGCTGTCCCGCGTTGACAGGTGCCGACGACGGCACGTTCGAATTATCCTGCACATTGCTCGGCGGCTGGCCGGCGTTGTTGTTGGGAGCACTCGGCCTGTTGGAATTATTCTGATCATTCCTCTGTTGCTGCCCCTGACGATTTCCCTCGTTGTACTGCCGCTGGCCGGGCCTGTCGTTGCCCTGGCCGTTTTGCGGCGTACCGGCGGTGGCAGGAGGAGCCATCCGGATGTTCGAGCGAGGCTGTTCGTCGTTGCCGCCCCGCTGTTGGCGCATCTGCGAGATGGCCGGCGGCCTGCCACCATTGGCTTGAATCTCCTGCTGTTGTCTGACGAAGGACACAGGAGCGGCGGGCGGCGGCGTCTTGGCCACAACGGCGCGTTCCTGAAGCCGGGCTGGAGGCCTTGCCGTAGCTGCGCCACCGGAACCAAGTACGCTTCTCTGTTCCGGCGCAACGGTTGGGGTAGTGACATTGACCTGCGCCGTTTCCACGTCCCGCCGATCAATCCTCATCATGTTTCGTCCGACGGGCCGGGCCGATCTAAAATTCTCCTGGGACGTGGCGGTTACGCCGTTAGGCGCGGTCTGGTTCACATATCGAATGTTGGTGACGTTTTTGTTGACGACTACATTGTTGTAGTAGTTGTTCACAACCGTGTTGTTTACGGTCGTGTTGGAGACGTTCACGTTTGTGACGTAGGTGCGGCTTACGTGATAGGAAGGCACGTAGACTTCACGCGGCCCAAGCGGGAACCAGGCTACACCGGCGCCGCCTCCTCCGCCAATTCCAATGCCAATGCTGAAGTGCGGTCCGCCAACCCAGGCGACAAGCGCGGGTGCGTAGACTGGGCGCACATAGGCGACACCTACGACACGAGGAGCGCAGGGAACCCAACCCCAAGAGCCACCGACCGCCACCCAGCGACCGTAATGGAAAGGCGCGAAGCCCCAAGGAGCATCATCTACCCAGGTCCAACCCCAGGGCGAAATCCATGCCCAGTGGCCATAACGGTACGGCGCCCAGCCAACAATCGTGGTGTGTGGAAACCAAACCGTACCGTACTCGGGCACGGAGCGCCAGCCACCGTAGTCGTCCAGGTCTTCATAGCCAATCACATCGGAAGAGACGTAGCGTGAAGACTCCGAACGATCCTCGCGACGATTGCGGTCGTTGCAAAAGCGATCGAAGTCGTCGTCACGGTTACGGAACCTACCGATGTCAGCGTCAAGCTGGTCAATACCTTCGAACGTGCCGGTATCCCTCGGATGAAGGGTATACGCGGAGCCGCCACCGGTCACTTCGCCTTCGCCATTGCGGACGGTCACGATAGTGGTATCGCCGGCTTCATTTACGGCAATCTTGTAGTCGCCCTCGCGAAGGATCGAGAAAGCGAGGTTGGGCGTATCGATTTCGAAAGTTTCATCCGGGTCGAGGCGCCGAACCCGAATATTAATGACACCTTCGGTGATGCGAATCTGAGTGGTACGGTCATCCAGGTTCAGAAACGAAAAGCCGGTGTTGCTGGAAAGGCGAACCGCGGCCGATCCCAAGTGCAGTTCAGCACGTCCGCCGTTGTCGGACCACAATTTGTCGCCGGTGGTCATCGGACGGTTGACGACGGCGGTAACCCAGTCATCGGTGCCGGCCGGTTCAAAAGAAACATTGCCGTGGGTGTAGCTGAGACGCGCGACACGGCTCGGCGGGTCATCGTCATCGGCAGCAGCGCGTTGTGGCACGAACAGAGCAACGGTCAACGCAAGGCCTAGCAAGCTCACTAAGTTCAGCAGCTTTTTCCTCATATTCGAATCTCTCCTGAACAAAAAGCGGTCGACTAGTTTTCGCCGCGTATCACGATTGGCTTGTGTCCTGCAAATGTCCCTACTTGCACAGTAGCATTCCAGCACGGCGGTGCAGCTCCCAGGCCATTTCCGCATGTCGAAACAGGAACTGCCTGGAATGGAATGCCCTACTTCATTTAACACTTTACGGCAGCAAGAGTTGCGTGCGTTGCTCTAGCGAATACATGTAGGCGTGCAAGTTGCCGCAGGAAGGACCAGGACAGAAAGATATCGGTACAAGGATTCCTTACGTGCCGAATCTGACAGACGGATGCATCTCGAAATGCCCAGTTCGAAGGGAGAAAAGCCCGCCCGGAAGACTCGAGCGGGCGGGCTCTCAAGTGAGAAATGAACTTAGTTCCGCGTACGCGATGCGGAACCCCCGCCACGTGGACTTCCGCCGCCACCACCGGGGTTGCCGCCGTTACCTCCACCTCGGTTGCCGCCGCCACCGCCACCCCGGCTGCCACCACCACCACCGCCGTAACTTTGGCTTGGTGCGGAATAGGAACGGGAGGGCGCCGGATAGCTCTGGGCCGGCGGAGAATAAGTCCGGGGCGCCGAGTACGTCCTCGGCTCTGAGTACGAGCGAGCCGGCGGCGGACTGTATGAGCGAGCCGGTGGCGGACTATAGGAGCGCGGCTGCGAAGCCCCGCGATTGTTGTCGCGGTACGCCGGCATATCGCGATTGCTGCGTTGTGGAGGCTCGTAAGCACGGCCGCCGTTCGAATAACCGCGAGTATTGTTGCTGGGCGACGGAGTATCGCGATTCGTGCGCTGCGGCGGCTCGTAGGAACGTCCACCATTTGAATAGCTCGGACGATTGCCGTTGTTATTCTGAGGCGGCGCGTTGCGCGGGCCGGCACCATTCACGCCGGAATCGGAACGGCCAGCCCAGGCGGGGCGATCCTGGCGGGGCGTGCGTTCTGATTGCGGGGGCTGGCTCGCGGGACGATTCGATCCGCCGAATCCTGTCGGCGCGCGGCCCCGATCCGTTGCATTGCCCTGCGCTTCCCAAGTACGCGAGTTAGTTCCGGGACGCAGAGGCGCATTGTTGCCCATAGTTGAGTTCGGCATGCGCTGCGAGTTTCCGATCGAAGAGGGCGGGCGGTCCTGCGAGAATCCGCGCTGACGCCCATTGTTGCCCATCCTCGAATCCGGCATGCGCTGCGAGTTTCCCATCGCGGAAGGCGGCCGGTTTTGCGAGAGATCGCGCTGCCGCGGAGAGGTTCCGGTTGCACTGGGAGAAGAGCCCAGGCGGCCGTTGTTTCCAGAGGTGTCTCGGCCCTGAGCACCCGGACCGACACGGCGATCGCCCATCGCGCCGCCATTTGCCGGACGATTGACTGACCCGTTTCCGGATGGGTTGCCAGCTCGCCCTTGGGTGAGTCTGCCACTGTCCATGGTGCGGACACGCATATTAGAAGCACCGGCTGCCGGAGCAGTGCGCGCGATCACCGCGCGGTTTTGAACGGCTGCAGACGGCATTGCGGCGCGCGATCTGATATTCGCTTCACCGAGCGAGCTGTGCTGCGTGGGCCTCAGACCGACTGAGTTTGTCACCTGGGCGCCTCGCAACGAGGCTTGTGTCACGCGGACCTCGCCGCGATTGACCATCTGGCCGCGAACAAAGGTATTGTGGTTGGCGACGGTCACCGCATTCACGTTGCGGGCGTTCACGTAGTTGATGTTCCGAATGTTGGTGTTGAAGACATTCGTGTTGCGGATGTAAGTGTTGTGAACGTTGATCCTCTCCGTGAAACCGCGGCCGCAACGGAACCATGGGAAGTACGGTTCGCCGTAGCCGAGCGGGAACCAGCCGACTCCGAATTCAAAACCGCCGCCAAAGAACCCCACAAAAGCAGGCCCGTAGACCGGAGCACCGTAGATCGGCCCAGGGCACCAGCCCCACCTGCTACCGATATACGCCCAGCGGCCGTAGTGGTAGGGGGCAAAGCCCCAGGGTGAATAGTCCACCCAGGTCCAGCCCCACGGGCCGACCCAATTCCAGTAGCCATAACTGTAAGGAGCCCAGCCCACCGCAACTTCGCGCGGGTACCAAACGTGGCCATACTCGGGCTCATCGCGCCAAGAGCCGTAATCGTCGAGGTCGTCGTAGCCGACCATGTCGCGAGAGACATAGCGCGCGGAAAGAGAGTTGTCTTCCTTGAGGTCGCGATCCTGTGCCCAGCGGTCGAGACCATCGGGACCCGGGGCACGATCGATGTTGTATTCGATGTTGTCGTCCGTGCCGTTGAATTCGGCGCGCTCGCCGGAATGAATTTCGTAAGTCTTGCCGCCAGCAGCGACTTCGCCTTCGCCGCGAATTACGGTGACGCGGGCTGACTGACCAGTCTCATCAACGTCCACGCGAAATGCGCCAGCCTGCTTCACAGTAAAGGCCAGGTTGGGCGCGTCAACTTCATACAAGTCTCCTTCGCGCAGTTCTCTCACGCGAAAATTAATGCTGCCCTCGGCGAGGCGCATTTGAATGATGTTCGCATCCAGGTTCAAAAAGGAGAGCGCGGTCATGCTGCCCACATGGATGCCAGCCTGGCCCGCCTGTAGTTCAGCGCGCGAATCCTTGTCAACCCAAAGTTTGTCTCCGATGGTCACGGGGCGGTTCTTGGCCGCGTTGCCCCATTCGCCTTCTCCGCCAGGCTGCATGGAAACTGTGCCGTCAAGGTAGCTGATGCGTGCAACGCGTGTCGGCGGGTCCCTGTCTTGGTCCCCTCGCGCGTTCGGCGCAACGAGGCAAGTAAGACCCATCATGCACAACAGGAAGGCAGCGTCTCGTGCGATCGCTGTCCAGTCGAAACCATTCCTGCCGATCCATTTTGTTGCGTTCATGACGAATCCCCTGTCCTCGGTCTGGACGCTGGCCGCCTCGCGGCCGAAAAGATACGCGTTCCAGCCGAACAGGAGCTGTGCACTTATAGCTCCTATTGACGTAGAACACTACAGTGGGAAAGAAGTTGCCATCAAGAGCGCTCTTTGATTGACTGGCCGGATCTGAGATTAGATAAACTACTTATTATGAACAACTTACGAAAATACGTACTTCGGGACGGGCGCACGAGAACTAGTCGAGTTTGGCGCTTTCGCCAATCTGATAACGACACCGCGGATCGTCCGAATGAGGGCGCGATCGTAGCCGAAATCGACTTTGCGCCGAGGATAGTTGATGTAGACGTCGACGACGTTGGTCATGGGGCCCAAATCAAACTTCCAGACTTGCTCGATAATCGCGGCGCGGGAAACGGGCCGCCCCGCGTTGCGCATGAGAAATTCAGGCAGAGCATATTCCTTGGCACTCAGAGCGATTTCGTGACCACCGCGTTGGACAGCGTGGGTGATGCGTTCGAGCTCGAGATCCGCGATTTGCAGAACGGCGCGCGACGGACGGCTGCCGCGCCGCAGCACCGCGCGAATGCGAGCGGAAAGCTCGGCGAAAAACGAACGGTTTCGCAACATAGTCGTCGGCGCCTGCATCCAGCCCACGGACGCGCTCTTCCACTTTTGCGGCGGCTGTTACGATGAGCACGGGAAGGTCTGGCTTTTTGGAGCGAATCCCGCGCAGGACTTCCAGACCCATGGCACCAGGAAGACCAAGGTCGAGAATGACGAGATCGTAGTGTTGATTCAAAGCCAGCTCTTGCGCTTCGATGCCATCCGCGACGACTTGCACGGCGAAATGCTCCTTATGCGGCTCTTGGCAAAGAAAATCCGCGAGCGGCGCGTCATCTTCGGCGACAAGTATGCGCATGGAGTTCCACAAAACAGCGTAGATTTTTAGAAGGGGTGAGCACAGTTTGGCGGGAGGATGATTGCGTGTCAAGACGATGAATGAAAGCGATAGCGGAAAGAACATCACCACGGCCATGCTCCCCGAGATGTGCTTAAATAGGGAATGCCAGCCCACGGAGGATGTCGATGAATCGTCGTTTCGCTTCAATCGCAGTATGTTTGCTTTGTACAGGGTTGTTCGCGGCCAGTTGCGGGAAATCGGCGGACCAGGCATCCGGCCCGGATGCAAACTCGTCTCCATCGGTGGCGGAGTCGGCAAAAACCGCCGTCAAGAAAGCTCTGGAGCCCAAGCCATTGGTGGTTCCAGCGGATACCGTGTTGACGGTCGTTTTGGATCAAACCATCAGTTCGAAGACCACTCAATCGGGGGAACGATTTTCGGCGACTGTAGAAGCGCCGGTCGAAGTCGAAGGCAAGGTAGCCATCCCCAAAGGCGCGCGCGCGGAGGGAATCGTGAGGGAGGCGAAAGCTGCCGGACGCTTCAAGGGTGGCGCCGTGCTGTCCTTAGCGCTGACGAGCGTCACCGTTGATGGGAAGGACTACGAAATTCAAACTTCGGCGCCGACGATGGCCAGCAAAGGCAAAGGCAAGCGCACGGCAGCCATGGTCGGCGGTGGCGCCGGCGGTGGAGCGCTGATCGGCGGACTGGCCGGCGGCGGGAAGGGCGCCGTCATCGGAGGCTTGATAGGCGCCGCAGCGGGCACCGGTGGCGCGGGATTGACAGGCAATCGCGACATTACGCTCCGTGCGGAGACGGCGCTACATTTCAAACTGTTTCAGCCCGTGGAAATCAAGAAGAAATAGCAACAAGTCCTGCGTCAAGGCCCTGCGGGATCCAGATGGATTCCGCAGGGCCTTTTTTTTCTGACGCTATCGTTTGTCCGTAGAAAAGTAGAGCAAATCCCCGCATTGAGATTAGCTTCGCTCCCCCTCGCAGCAAACAGGCCGCGTAACTTACGATTCCGCCATCCGTAATACAATTGCGCGGCCCAGGCCATGCCAATTTCCCCCACCTTGATACAAGCCGAAGCGGTGTCCCGGGAATACCGGCTGGGTGAGACCATCATTCGTGCCGTCAACGAAGTCTCCCTCACGGTACGACGGGGCGAGTTCCTCGCGTTGCTGGGAAGCTCCGGCTCCGGCAAGTCCACGCTGCTGAGTTTGCTGGCGGGCCTGGATCGCCCCACGTCGGGCGCAATTCGCGTGCAGGACCGCAACCTGTCTGAGTTGAATGCGGAAGAACTCGCACGATATCGCCGAGAAACAGTCGGGATGGTCTTTCAGTCGTTCAATCTACTGCCACGCATGACCCTCGAAGAAAATGTCGAGTTGCCGTTGCGGCTTGCGGAAGTGGATCGTAATGAGCGCGAGTCCCGCGTGAGGGAGGCGCTCGAACGAGTAGGGCTGGGTCCGCGGAAGCAGCATCGGCCCAGCGAACTCTCGGGCGGCGAGCAACAGCGCGGTGCGCTGGCGCGCGCGCTCGTGAATCGCCCAACGATCTTGTTCGCGGATGAGCCGACAGGAAATCTGGACAGTGTCAACGGTGAACAGATCCTCTTGCTGATGCAGGAATTTCAAAACTCGCTTGGGATGACCATCATCATGGTGACCCACGAGAGGCCCCTGGCCGAGAGGTTTGCAAACCGCATCGCCGTGCTTTCCGACGGCCGGCTCGTCAGCGAGGGGGAGCCGAAGTGAAAACGCGCGACCTGACCGAGCTGGCAGTGCGCAATCTGCGCGAGGCGGTGCTCCGCAATTCCCTGACGACGCTGGGCGTCGCCGTTGGGGTGGCTTCCCTGGTGGCGATGCTCTCTCTTGGTGTTGGTTTGCAGACGCTCGCTTCACAGCGGCTCACTCGCTCCGGGCTATTTGACGCCGTATTTGTTACCTCGCAGCGCGATTTTCGAGGAGCACGGCGGCCTCGGAGTGAAAATTCCACGCCCAAGAAAGAAGCCCGCATTTTGGATGAAGATGCGCGGCAGCAATTTGCGAAGCTCGCGAACGTTACAGAAGTGTATCCGCAGATTCGCTTCATCACCGAAGTGCGCTACGGCGCCAAGTCGCCGACGACTTCCGTGCTCGGGCTGCCCGACTCTTCCAAAGGTAGCGGGGCGTTCGAAGGGGTGACGGGTTCCTATTTTTCTTCCCCGACGGCGGATGAGGCGATATTGCAAGCAGAGTTCGCGAAGGAATTGACGGATCAGCCGGCGACGCTCGTCGGGAAAGATCTGGTTCTGCGCTACGCGGAGCGTGCCGCGCTTTCGAAAGAGAGTGGCGGGAACGGCTCACTTCTGGAAGGCATGATGGGCGCGGCCGTGCCCGGTGGAATCTCGATCGTCCCACGGGAGAAAACCTTGCGCATCGTGGGCGTCATCGAGTCGGACCCCTCAGCGGGCTTCGGAGGATTCGGAGGCGCGCGGGTATTTTTGCCTGTCCAGACAGCGGAGCACCTGCACGTCGCGCAGCCCGATGACTTGCAGGCTTTTCTGAGCGGCGACCCGGCAAAACCGTCTTACATGGCGCTGACCGTTCGCGTCCGTTCGCCAAAAGACGTTCCGCACGTGGAGGCAGCCATCAAGCAATTGGGGTTTTCGACTTTTTCCCTGTTGGACGCGACCAAGAGCCTACGCCTGGTGTTTACGGTCTTCGATTTGTTTCTCGGATTATTTGGGAGCCTCGCGCTCACGGTCGCATCGCTCGGCATCATCAACACGCTGGTGATGGCCATCCTCGAGCGGCGCCGCGAGATCGGCATTCTAAAAGCGCTGGGCGCAACGGATAGCGACGTTCGCAGCCTATTCTTCGCGGAAGCCGGCGCGATGGGACTCTTCGGCGGAATCTTCGGAGTGGCGCTGGGCTGGCTGATCGGAAGAGCGCTAACTTGGGGAACAACGATTTACCTGCACCGGCAGGACTTGCCAGGCGTGAAAATTTCCTATGTTCCGTGGTGGCTGGCGCTCGGCGCAATCGGATTTGCGATGGTGGTAAGCCTGATCGCGGGGCTCTATCCGGCCGCGCGCGCGGCTCGCCTCAATCCCGTTGAAGCTCTTCGCTATGAGTAATCCCACGTCTCTTGGCGGGTTTTCCGGCCAGCGATTTAGCAGGCGACGAGCCTTCCGTATAAGATAATAGAAGTACAAAGAATTCGAAGGATACCCATGGAAACTGCATACATCTGCGACGGCATTCGAACGCCGATCGGACGGTATGGCGGAACGCTTGCGGCCATTCGCGCCGATGATCTGGCGGCGATTCCGATCAGCGCCTTGATGAAGAGAAACGCGAGTGTGGATTGGGGCGCCGTCGATGATGTGGTTTACGGGTGCGCGAACCAATCGGGAGAAGACAATCGAAACGTCGCGCGGATGGCGCTGCTGCTGGCGGGTTTGCCGAAGGAGGTTTCAGGTACGACCGTGAACCGGCTTTGCGGTTCGAGCATGGATGCCGTAGCGACCGCAGCACGAGCGATCCGGAGCGGTGAAGTGGAGTTGGTGATAGCCGGGGGCGTCGAGAGCATGTCGCGCGCTCCTTTCGTAATGGGCAAGGCCGATGGCGCGTATTCGCGCGCCATGAAGTTGGAAGACACGACGATGGGCTGGCGGTTCATCAATCCGCTGATGAAAGCCAAGTATGGCGTGGATACCATGCCGGAGACGGGCGAAATCGTAGCCGAAGAGTTTCATGTTACGCGCAAGGACCAGGATGCCTTCGCGCTGCGGAGCCAGCAGCGTGTAGCGGAAGCCACTCGCGCTGGGAGGCTGAAGCAGGAAATCGTTCCAGTGGCAATTCCGCAAAAAAAGGGGGACACGCTGCTTTTCTCCCAAGATGAGCATCCGCGACCGGACACCACGATGGAAGCGCTTTCGAAATTGAAACCGGTTGTGAAGCCCGACGGGACGATCACCGCGGGAAATGCCTCCGGGATCAACGATGGGGCGTGTGCGCTGGTGCTGGCTTCCGAGAGCGCCGCGAAACGCCATGGGCTGACGCCGAAGGCGCGAGTTGTGGCAGCGGCGGCAGCGGGCGTGGCGCCGCGGATCATGGGAATAGGCCCGGTACCGGCCACGCGCAAAGTCCTGGCCAAGTCCGGCTTGTCGCTGGCGCAGATGGATGTGATCGAATTGAACGAAGCTTTCGCTTCGCAAGCGCTGGCGGTGCTGCGAGAACTGGGAGTTTCGGAGGACGCGGCGCATGTCAATCCGAATGGAGGCGCGATCGCGCTGGGACATCCCCTGGGCGCTAGCGGCGCACGTTTGGTGACGACGGCGCTCTATCAATTGCAGAGGACCAATGGCAAGTATGCGCTCTGCACCATGTGCATCGGTGTGGGGCAAGGGATAGCGCTGATTTTGGAGCGCGTGTAAAAAATCTCGGAGTGATAGCGTCCGACGTTTGCTTGAATTCTCCTGCATGGGGTGCGGCTGGTGTCCTTCGTTGAAACCGGCGGTGCAAGAATCCATTACGCCATCGAGGGCGCAGATGGCGCGCCCGTGCTGGCGTTTTCCAATTCGCTCGGCACGAATTATTCAATGTGGGATCCGCAAGCACAGGAATTGCGGAAAACATCCCGGATTCTGCGGTACGACACGCGCGGGCACGGACAATCCGCGGTTCTGCCGGGACCGTATACGATCGAGCAATTGGGAAACGATTTCCTCGGGCTGTTGGATGAGTTGCACCTCGGCCGCGCGCATTTTTGCGGACTTTCGATGGGCGGAATGATTGGCATGTGGCTTGGAATCCACGCGCCGAGCCGGCTGCACAAACTGGTGCTCTGCAATACGGGAGCAAAAATTGGAACTGAAGAAAGTTGGAGGTCGCGGATCGAAGCCGTACAAAAGAGTGGCATGAAGTCGATTGCAGTAGGAGTGATAGAACGGTGGTTCACGCCGGCCTTCCGCGCGAAGGCGCCTGCGACGGTCTCGCAAATCCAGAGGATGTTGGAAGAAAACAACCCGGACGGTTATGCCGCGTGCTGCGCGGCTGTTCGTGATTACGATTGCCGCGGGCAGCTAGAAAGAATCGGCGCTCAAACTTTGGTAATTACAGGGGCTCATGATCCAGCCACGCCGCCGGCAGACGGCCAATTCCTTGCAGCGCACATTCGTGGCGCCAAGTATGCGGAGCTCGATGCCGCACATCTTTCCAATATCGAAGACGGGGCTCGATTTACGGGAGAGCTCGCGGCATTTTTGAACTCGTAGGAAAAGTGCGTTGGGGCCAGTTAGATGCTGCTATGCGCCAACGGTGGCCGCTCGATGAGGAAAGTGCGGGTCAGCAACGAACCGTCGGTGAGCAAAGCCGTCGCGGGAAAATGCGAACGCTGGAGCCGCGAGGCGGATCCCAGGTTGCGCACTTCCCAATTCTCGCCTACCTCACATTCGAACACGACACCGCCATGATTGCCGAGGATGACCAGTCGAAACGGCGGGGAGGACGCACGGGTTTCCGTGGATCGGAGGAAATGCACCATCTCGGAAGCGAGTCCGCCGGCTATCTTTTGATAGCTCAAGGAGTGCGCCGCCCGCGGCCGCTGATTCTTGAGCTCCGCGCCGGGTAGTTTGCTGATATCTCTCATCGCAGGATTTCTCCTTCAGGCTACAAGTTCCGCTTAGGGGGAGGGCTCGACCCTTCCTCCAAGCAACCCGCCCCCCGGAAGTTGCGAGACGTGCACCACCGCCGTTCTGAGCTCTATGGCCCGATTTGCCCTAGCTATATAGCACAGTAAAATCTCTGTCAAGCGTAAAATGGGACTTTTCAACAGCACTGTTGAAAGCACCCTATAGCACTGCTATCCTGCAGCTCTATAACACCCGTGATGACGACGGGAACACCAGGCATTCTCCAATCTTGAAGAAAGAATAGAATGGAATATCGTTCTTGTTTATGAAATCTGACGCCGCACGGATGTCCACGAAGAAGATGCGCTCCGATTCCCAGGAGAGCGCGCAGGCCAAAAACCGCAACGGCGTGCCGGCCTATCAGCGGATCCAGAGCGTAATCCGCAAGCGTATTGATTCCGGCCAGTTGCAACCAGGCGACGCCGTCGCATCCGAACGCGACCTGGCGAAGATTCATCAAGTCAGCCTGATGACCGCCCGCCACGCACTCGCCTCGCTCGAACACGACGGTGTCGTGGAGCGACGCCGCGGCATCGGAACGTTCGTGGCCGCTCCAAAAATCCATTTCAACAAGCTCATGAGCTACACGGAGCAAATGGCCAGCCGCAGCCTGACCGCCGCATCAAAGATTCTGTTCGCGAAGATCGTGGACGACGAACCTGAGGTTGCTGCGCGGCTCTCCCTCCCGCCGACGAGTGGCGTGATCAAGCTGGAACGATTGCGGCACGCTGCGGGCGAGCCGTTCGCACTGGAAACATGCCACCTCAGCGCCGCTGAATTTCCCGGACTCCTGGATGCCCCCGTCGGACGCGAATCATTGTTTGGGATTCTTGAGCGCAATTATAAAGTAGTGCTTGGCTATGCGGATGAAGAGGTAGACGCCACGGCCGCAGATCCCCGAATTGCCGAGCTCCTGGGCGTGCCGCGCCGCGATCCGCTGCTGCGTATTCGCCAGCTGATCTATTCGACGAAGGGAAAAGCGATCATGTACGTATTGGGGTTTTACCGCTCGGACCGGCACAATCTCGTCATCCGCCGGTTCCGGTAGAATCGATGATTCGCGGTTTCCGCCGTACCCCCGTTTCAGCTAGCAAGATAGCCGGATATAAAGAGGGCGCAGCATGCTGGTACTTCTGAAGCGCGACAGTGAAGAAATCAGCCGGCAAGCAGCGCAACGCGTCGCCGGCGCGGTGCGAAAGAAGCCGGGATTGGTGCTCGGACTGGCCACGGGTGGCACGATGGTGGGCGTCTATAAACATCTCGTGCAGCTTCACAAGGAAGGATCTCTTGATTTTTCTCACGTCGTGACTTTCAACCTGGATGAGTACCTGGGACTTCCGGCGCCGCATTCGCAGAGCTTTCATTATTTCATGCGAGAGCATTTCTTTTCGCGCGTCAATGTGAATTCGCGGAATATTCATATTCCGGACGGAACCATCCAGGGCAATTACGATCAATATTGCGCTTCCTATGAAGAGGACATCCGCAAGGCCGGGGGCATCGATCTCCAGATTCTTGGGATCGGCCGCAATGGGCACATTGGTTTCAACGAGCCGACTTCCAGCCTGGCTTCTCGCACGCGGCTGAAAGTGCTGAGCCAGGAAACGATGGACGACAACGCGAAGTCCTTTGCGCCCGGCGAGGAGCGCCCGCGTTGCGCGATCACCATGGGCATCGGCACGATTCTGGAAGCGCGGAGAATCATTCTGCTGGCGACGGGCGCGGCGAAAGCGGCCGCGGTGGCAAAATCCATTGAGGGGCCGATCGCATCCGCGGTTTCCGCTTCTGCCCTGCAATTGCATCCTGAAGTTACGTTTATCGTCGACGAGCAAGCCGCTTCGCAGCTCACGCAACGGGAATATTACCGGCGAGTTTTGGAGATGACGGCGCTTCTTACTCCGGACCGGCTGTCCTAGAACAATGAATCCTGCGACACTTTTCCCGATGTTCCTGAAGCTGGGGGGCCGGCCGTGCCTGGTGGTCGGCGCGGGAACCGTTGCCGAGTCAAAGATAGCAAGCCTCATCGAGGCAGACGCGCAGGTGCTCGTGGTGGCTCCCGATGCGACTCCGGGAGTGCGCTCGTGGGCTCAAGAAAATCTCGTTGAATGGCGGCAGCGTGGTTTTCAACCAAACGACCTCAACGGCATGTTTATTGTTGTGGCCGCGACATCCTCGACGGAACTTCACAAACAGATCTTCCAGGAAGCCACGCGGCGGGGAGTCCTGTGCAATATCGTGGACGTTCCGGAGTTCTGCGATTTTTACTACCCGGCGGTGGTGCAACGCGGAGCGCTGCAAATTGCCGTATCTACTTCTGGACAAAGCCCGGCGCTGGCGCAACGCTTGAGAATCGAACTTGAGGAACAGTTTGGTCCCGAATACGAAGCGTGGCTTGAATACCTGGGCGAGGCGAGAGACAAGCTACAGTCCCAAAAACTCGAGCCTGAGGAACGCAAACGCCTGCTCCATAAACTGGCGAGTAAAGAGAACTTTGAAGCGTTTCGCCGGGGACACAAGCCAACAAGTTCGCCCGACTGAATTCGGCAATTCAGCGGGCCACCGGCTGCCTGACAGCCCCCAGTATCAATAATTTCGATTCAGAAAATGCAATCTTCCGCACGCAACACTCCCCGAGACGGTGCTAGGCTGCTTCTGAGAACTACGGCGAGCGGAGCTATCCCCGGCTCCTTAGGCTCGGATAATTCCCTCGACTTGCCGGAAGTGAGGTTGCGCAAATGCATATACCAATCATGAGAGGCAAGGTTTACTTGATGGGCGCAGGTCCCGGTGACCCCGATCTGCTGCCCGCGGAAGCAGTGAACCTGCTTCGCGCCGCCGAGGTCGTGCTGCATGATGAAGCGGTTTCACCCGAAGTGCTCGAACTGGTATCCGCCTCCGCTCAAGTGCGCAACGTCGACAGACTGATCGAAAGCGAAGCTGTTTCGCGCGACAAAATCCTGTCTCTGCTGATCTCCGCCGCCCACGATGGACGGCAAGTGGTGCGCTTGAAGAGCGAAGAGGCATTATCGCCTGAGCGCGTCGCCGAAGAGCTTGAGGCCCTCGTTCAAGCAAACGTGGACTGCGAGTTAATTCCGGGAGCCAGGCAGACGTTGGCCACTGCTGCGGGAAAAAACGCAGCTCGCTGAAGCAGCCGCTTCAGGCGGAGGCGCTTTCCTCCGGCTTGCGGGAAATAAACTCTGCGGCTCGCTCCGCCGCTTCCTTCACAAGAAAACCCATTTTGGGATGCGATGGCTCAAGGTCCACGCGGATCTTTTGGCGCGCCAGCTCTTCTGAGGTTGTTGGGCCGATGGATGCGACCATCGCGCGCGTCAGACCTACGCGCATTTCCTTTTCCAGATTCATCTCTGCGGCGACCTGAAAAAGATGCACCGCCTGAACGCTGGTGGTGAAGAAAACGACGTCTATCTTCCCTTCCGCGAGAGACTGGACGGCCGCGCGGAGAGGCGCTAGATCATCGGGCAGCGCCCATTGGTAGACCGGCACGCGCGTGACACGCGCACCGCGTTTTTCCAGCCCATCCAACAACTCGGGATTGGAAACTCCGTATTCCTGAACGGCAACTCGGGCGCCGTTCAGACGGATTCCCGCCGCTGCTTGGGCTGCGTCGTCGAGCGCCCCGAGAAGTTCGCGCCACGTATTGGGTTCGGGAACAGTGAGAGCAGGAGTAATGCCGATCTCGCGAAGGGCCGCGATGGGCTTCGGCCCGCGGGCCACGACTTTTATCCGTTGGAGCGCCGCAACGTACTCATCGCGCTTGTAGGTGGTCTCTACAACTCCGAGAAGAGTCCGGGCGCCCACCCCGGTCAAAAAAATGACTATATCGAATTCGCCCGCGAAGAGCCTCGTGGCAAACGCAAGCGCTTCGCTATTGGATTCCAGAGGCACTTCCCGCATCGCCGGTGCGACGATAGGAAGACCGCCGTAGCTAGAAATCAATTTAGAAAGCTCCGGAGCTCGGCGGCTTTCCAGCGCCAAGACTCGCGAGCCCGCAAATCCGCTCATAACTTTGGATTCTTGACCAGAAACGGTCACGGTGCAAACAGCTTTCTCTGAAGATGGTTGCGAAGCGGCGGTCTATCGAGATACATGGATGAAAATGGCGCGCCCGGGGGGCTCGAACTCCCGACCTTCTGGTTCGTAGTTAAATTCTGATTTGCTATCTCGTTGATTCGTCTTGGCTCTGCGTACTTCATATAGCCCGGTTTTCCTTGCTGTTCGGGGCCTATTGGACCCAAAATGGACTCAACTTGATGGACAAGCGCCACATCATCGGACAAATTCCGTCCCAATACTTCACACATTATAAAAGGGGCGCCCTTTTATATTGCGTCGGATTACCGGCCATCTCTCCGAGTAGAGGAGAACCCGGCGTGCGGTAGGTCTACCTTGGCTGTATCCGCCGTTTCCAGCTTCGTGCCCGTTTAGGGCAACCATGGCAGCACCGACGCTCTCCCCCCTCACAGACCCCACCGTGCAGATTTCCACGCAGCGGGTTCCTCAGGTGCTACTCCCCGCACAGTTCCAAGATCGTGTGATCCAAGGAAGCAACAGGGGGTGATGACGGAGGA
>WNFE01005110.1_pt1 | contig 24475 bp, 20 predicted proteins | sample 5400451 | NCBI WGS metagenome assembly WNFE01 (sample SAMN13153344, study PRJNA577476) | soil metagenome | isolation source: 200 cm saprolite under Douglas fir tree site 2 hole 2 | place: USA:California | collected 2015-04-18
GAGATCGGTCAGGGTGAAGTGGTCGGGCTTCTCGGCCCGAACGGCGCAGGAAAGACCACGACCTTCTACATCATCGTTGGTCTTGCCCGGCCTGACTCTGGCCGCGTTCTCCTCAACGAAGAAGAAATCACGGACTTGCCGATGTATCTGCGGGCCCGTAGCGGCATCAGCTACCTTCCGCAGGAACCTTCGGTTTTTCGCCAACTGACCAGCGAAGAGAATCTGCTCGCCGTCCTGGAAACGCTGCCGCTTACGCCGGAACAGCAGCGCGACCGCCTGGAAGAGCTGCTGGTACAGATGGGGCTAGAGACGGTTCGAACGAGCAAGGCCTACACCCTCTCCGGCGGAGAGCGCCGCCGCCTGGAAATCGCCCGCTCCCTAACCCTCCAGCCTTCCTTTATTCTCCTCGACGAACCTTTTTCCGGTATTGACCCTCTAACCGTGAAGGATCTCCAGGAGATCATCCGGGATCTGGCCAAGTCCGGGATCGGCGTTTTGATCACGGATCATAACGTCCGGGAAACCTTGAGCGTGACGGATCGCGCATACATCCTGAAAAGTGGCAAGATATTCCGTAAGGGCCGCCCCGCGGAGTTGAGCGAAGATCCGGAAGTGCGGCGCGTTTATCTGGGCGATCATTTCCGCCTGAACTAGGGGTTGCAAGAGAGAAGACGGAACCACTCATGGCTTGGCAGGGACTCAAACTTAATCTCCGCGTCTCGCAGAAGCAGATTCTGACGCCCGGCCTCGTTCAAATGGTCAGCGTTCTCGCGCTGAACCGCCTCGAGCTGCGCGAGATGATCAACCAGGAGATGATCGCGAACCCGCTTCTGGAAGAGCAGAACGAAGAACCCACGCAGACGGACAATTACAGCGACGAAACCTTCCTGAAAGCCGAAACAGAAAAGGTTCCGGAGAAGCCCGCAGCCAATCCCTTCGACGAGTTCGATGTCGGCAGTTTCTTCAATCAATACCTGGACAGCGGCGGAGACGGCGGTCAATCGCAGGAACGCGAAGTTTCCGATCGCCCGTCCTTCGAAAAGTTTCTCTCCTCGCAGAGCGGCCTTTCCGATCATCTCGAATGGCAGCTCAGCGTGACGATCTGTTCGGACACCGTGAAGGAAATCGCCGAGAACATTATCGGGAACCTCGATGAGAACGGATATCTCACGGCGTCCAACGAAGATCTGCTGCAGAACGGAAAATATTTGCAGGACGATCTGGACGATGCCCTGGCCGTCGTGCAGGATTTCGACCCCATCGGGATCGGCGCGCGGGATTTGCGCGAATGCCTGCTGCTGCAACTGAAGGCTTTCGATCCTCAGAACACGCTGGCGCAGCAAATCGTCTCTGAACATTTGAAACAAGTCCAGGCCAACCAGCTGAAGGAAGTAGCGCGCGCCTTGAACCGGCCGCTCGAAGTGGTGAAACACTCGCTGGACGCGATCAAGAAGCTCGATCCGCGTCCCGGCTTGCGCTACAACAAAACGGAGCCGCGGCTCGTCGAGCCGGATGTGTACTTCCGGAAGGTGGACGATCAGTGGCAGCCGTTCCTGAATGAAGACGACATGCCGCAACTGCGGCTGAGCCCGACCTACCGGCGCCTGCTCGTCAAAGACGCCGCGGACCGCGACGTTCGAAACTACGTGAAAGAGCGCTTCACCGCCGCCGTCCAGTTGATGAAAAACATCGAGCAGAGAAAACACACCATTTTGCGGGTCTGCCAGTCCATCATCGCGCGCCAGGGCGAATTCCTCGATCACGGCCAGGACGCGCTCAAGCCCATGATGATCAAGGAAGTGGCGGAAGAAGTCGGCGTACACCCTTCGACGGTAAGCCGCGCCGTGGCCAGCAAGTATGCGCACACGCCGCAGGGCGTGCTGGAGCTGCGTTCCTTCTTCAGCGAATCGGTCAACGGGCCGGAGGGCGGCGGCATGTCATTGCTCACGCTCAAGCGGCTCGTCAAGAAGATGATTGAAGAAGAAGATTCGACGAAGCCGTTGACCGACGAACAGATTGCCAAGAAGCTTGATGACGCCGGCATTCACGTTACCCGCCGCACCGTCGCGAAGTACCGCGAAGACATGCGCATACCCAGCACCCACCAGCGCCGGGAAAAGAACTGAGCCCGCGCCTCCCGTGAAGCCGCAAGCGCGACAGAACTCACGGCATCTCGTCATCCTCACCGGGCTTTCCGGCTCCGGGAAAAGCACCGTCCTGCATGCGTTCGAGGACATGGGTTTTTATTGCGTGGATAATTTGCCCGTGGAGCTGATGCCGATCTTTGCGGAGTTGCACGCCGCCGGCGAAGGCGATTTCGCTCGGGCCGCGTTGCTCGTGGACGCGCGCGAGGGCGTGCAATTGGAAAAATTGCCGCCGCTGCTCAAACATTTGAAAAAAGATCATCCCATGACGCTCGTTTTCATCGAGGCCAGCGAAGACGCCCTGCTGCGCCGCTACAGCGAGACGCGCCGTCCGCACCCGCTCGGGAAGAACTATTCGGTGCGCGAGAGTCTATCTCATGAACGCGCGTTGATGGATCCCATTCGCAAGCTCGCGGACGTGGTCATCGACACCACGCAATTCAACGTGCATGAATTGCGTCATTTCATCACCGCGCGGTTCAAGAATCCAGACAGGCGCCCGATGCTCGTCTCGGTCGTGAGTTTTGGATATCGCTACGGCGTGCCGTCGGACGCGGACCTTGTTTTCGACGTGCGCTTCCTGCCGAATCCCCATTTTGTGCCGCGTCTGCGGCCCTTCACCGGCAAAGACCCGAAAGTCCGGCGCTATATCCGCTCCTTTCCCCAGACGGGAGAATTCTTGCGGCGCATTGAAGGCCTGCTCACCTATCTGATCCCGCACTACATTCGCGAAGGAAAAAGCTATCTCACCATCGCGTTTGGGTGCACGGGTGGAAAGCACCGCTCGGTGATGCTCGCGGAAGCCGTGGAGAAATCCATGAAGAAGCACGGTTATTCGGCCAAGGTCATTCACCGCGACATCGAGAAGTAAAAACCGGGACCCCGTGCTTTCAAATTCCGCCGTCCCCGGAAACTTGACACGCCGCGACGCGGCGAATAGCGTAGCAAGTGCTGATCCTGAGGGGGAGTTTGGGGCGTGGCCTCATTTATTTCACCACAATTGAAACGGCTTTTCGGCTACGTGCGGCCCTACCGGTTTCGCATGAGCCTGGGAGTCGTGTTGCTGGCGATCGTTGCGCTGGCCGAGGGCGCCGTCACGCTGCTGATCGTGCCCATTTTTGATCGTGTACTCAATCCCGCCACCAGTGATTCCAACGTTTTGCTCTTCAGGGTGCCCTTCGGTGGCCCGCCGATTTACGTGAACCACCTCTTCCCGCACAGCATTCACAACGTTTGGACGGTAGTCACCCTTTCGATGCTGGTGCTGTTCGGAATCAAGTCGCTGTGCGAGTTTGCCGGCGTAAGCTTGATTCAGTACGTCGGACACCGCGCCATCACGGATTTGCGCAACGCCGTCTACGCGAAAATCATTCGCCAGCCCATCGGATTTTTCCAGCAGCAATCCGCTGGAAGGGTCTTTTCCGCGGTCATTAACGACGTGGAGCGCGCGCGCCTCGCCATTTCCGAGTATCTCGCCGAACTGTTTCGCCAGATGTTTTTGTTTCCCGTCTTCCTGTTCATTTTGCTTTACATCGATTGGAAGATGGCGCTGGCCTGCGGCGTCTTTCTGCCTATGATCGTCTGGCCCATCAGCAAGTTGGGCCGCCGCATCCGCCGTTCCGTGGAGAATAGCCAGGCCCGGCTTGGCGAACTTACACAGATTCTTCAGGAGACCGTCGGCGGCAATCGCATCGTAAAAGCTTTCGGAATGGAAGATTTCGAAATAGGGAATTTCCAAGCAGCTTCGAAACGTCTGCTGCGCGAAACGATGCGCTGGGTCCGCGCGCAGGTGGCCACCTCGCCGCTCATGGATTTGCTTCAGCCGGTCGTCATCTCCCTGCTTCTCCTTTATGCTCGCGACCGCATCCGCCTGAATTTAATGACCACGGGAATGTTCATCGCGTTCGTTTACGCGCTTTTCAAGTCCTACGAACCGATCAAGCGTATTGGCGCGGTCTACCAGCAGTTCCAGCAGGCGCAGGGCGCCACTACACAAGTCCTTGCCTACCTCGATCTCGCCGAGGAAGACCAGGACGCTCCCGCCGCGATTGAGCTTCCCGCCTTTGGCCGCGAGATCCAGTATGACCGCGTCAGTTTCTCCTACGACGCGGCCCCCGTTTTGCGGAATATTGAGTTCACTGCCCGCAAGGGCGAAGTCGTCGCCTTCGTCGGCACCAGCGGCGCGGGCAAGACGACGCTCGTCAATTTGCTTCCGCGTTTTTACGACGTCACGTCTGGCGCGGTTCGCATCGACGGTCTCGACGTCCGGGAAGCAAATCTCCGCTCTCTGCGCGCACAAATCGCCATGGTCACGCAGGAAAATATCCTGTTCCACGACACCGTTTGGAACAACATCTGCTATGGTTTGACAAATGTGTCCAGGGAAAAAGTCGTAGTCGCGGCACAAGCTGCGCTGGCGCACGATTTCATCCTGGAACTCCCGAAAGGCTACGACACCCTGATCGGTGAACGCGGCACGCGCCTCAGCGGCGGGCAACGGCAGCGCATCGCGATCGCACGGGCAATCCTGAAAGACTCGCCGGTTCTCATTTTGGACGAAGCCACTTCGGAACTGGATGCCGAGTCAGAACTGTTCGTGCAGAAGGCCCTCGTCAACTTGATGGTTGGGCGGACCACTTTCGTGATTGCGCATCGCCTTTCGACGATTCGCCGCGCGGACAAGATTCTCGTTTTGGAGGACGGGCAGATCCGCGAAAGTGGAACGCACGCGGAGCTGTTGGCGCGCGGCGGCACCTATTCCCGGCTTTACGATTTGCAATTTGCGGATGACGACATGGCGCCCGCGCAGGCGGCGCCTGCGAATCTGACGGCAGCAACCGATTCCATATGAGCGAAAAAAACGTAACGCAAACGAAACGGGCCGAGTGTCTTTCGATGACGGGATACGCGCAGGCACGCAAAGAGGAAGACGGCTGGGCTGTTCGCGTCAGCGTCAAGAGCGTGAACCACCGGTTTCTCGATCTCAAACTGCGCATGCCCGATGGATTCGATTTCTACGAATTGCGGCTTCGGCAAATGGTCCGCGAGCGAATTCATCGAGGGCACTTGGACGTTCACGTCCATATTGAGCCGGGCACAGCGGCGCCCGTGCAGGTGAACAAGGAAGTTGCGAAGGCGTATCTGCGTGCGGCGGAAGTATTGCGCCAGGAGACCAGCGCCGCGGCCAGCGTTGACGTGGTTTCCTTGCTGCGCCTCCCGGGCGTGATCTCGGGGCTGTCCGGGGCAGTGCCGGAGACGGAAGAAGAGCAGGAACGTCTCGCACTGGTCCTCGAGGGCTGCTTGCGCGAAGCGCTCGCCAAGCTGGACGATATGCGGCGCGCCGAAGGGAAGCATCTCGTCGAAGAGCTCCGCGAACGATTGGAGCAGATCAGCGGGCTCACCGAAGAAGTGCGCGGGCTGGTCGTGACATTGCGTCCGGCATTTGCGCGGCGGTTGGAGACGCGGCTGAAAGAATTGCTCGGCGGGACCTCGATCGAACCCGCGCGGCTTGCACAGGAGGCCGCGCTGCTTGCGGAGCGCAGCGATATCAGTGAAGAATTGGACCGGCTGCGGAGCCATCTGCAGCAGTTTACGAAGCTTCTGGATGGCGCCGGCGAGCTGGGGAAAAAACTGGATTTTCTACTGCAAGAAATGCATCGCGAAGCGAACACGCTTTTGTCCAAAACGCCAGGCGTGGAAAACGAAGCGCTGGCGATCACCGGGCTGGCGCTGGAGATCAAGGCGGAGATCGAAAAACTGCGGGAGCAGGTACAAAACATCGAATGAGCGAGGGGAAGGAAATTGCGCCGCTGGTGGTGATCGTTTCGGGGCCTTCGGGGTCGGGTAAATCCACGCTGGTGCAGAAAATTCTGGAGCTGCCCGGGACCATGCCCTCGATCTCGTGTACTACACGGGCGCGCCGCGCGACCGAGGCCAGCGGGAAGTGTTATGATTTCGTTACGGAAGCGGAATTCGACGCCATGGTCGCGCGCGGCGTGTTCCTGGAGTACGCGCAAGTTTTCGGGAAACATTCCTACGGCACACCGAAGAAGTGGCTGGAGGAATCGCGGAAGAAGGGACTCGATCTGGTCCTTGAGATCGATGTGCAAGGCGCGGGGCAGGTGAAGGAAAAGTTGCCGGAGTCCGTGGCGATTTTTATTCTTCCGCCGTCGCGGGAAGAGCTGGAACGAAGGCTGCGCGCCCGCGGCCAGGATTCCGATGAAGAGATTGCGCGGCGGCTGGCCAAGGCGCGGGACGAGATTGCGATGTTCGGCAAATACTACGATTATTGTGTGGTGAATGAAGACGTAGAGCGCGCGGGACGCGAGGCGCAATCGATTGTAATCGCCCTGCGCTGCACGAGCGCGCGGCGCCGAGCCCGGGTGGAAAGACTTCTGGCATCGTTTGGGGGGAAAGACTGAAATGACTGTGCTGACCAAAGCTCCTGAGAGCCAGTTTGCGTATGTAGTGCTTGCCGCAAGACGCGCGCGGCAGCTTATGGCGGGTGCGCCGCCGTTGATTGAGAATCCAAGGACACTGAAGGCCACACGAATCGCATGCGATGAGCTGGAGCACAGCCTGATCGAGTACGAATTCGTGGAGCCGGATTCGATCGATACGGACAAGGACGGAAACAAGCGGCGAAAGTAGCGCGCCGCGGAAGGCAGGAATGCGAATCACGCTTGGTGTGACCGGTGGCGTGGCGGCTTACAAAGCCGCGGAGCTCGTGCGCCGCCTGCAACAGGACGGATTCACCGTGCAGGTGGTGATGACGCGCGGCGCGCGAGAATTCGTTACGCCGCTCACGTTTGCGTCGCTGAGCGGGGAGAAAGTAATTACCGACCTCTTTAGCGATTCCTCGGGCGGCGAAGCCAACCTCGAAAGCGCCATCGAACACATCGCCGTCGCGCAGCGAACGGATTTGTTGCTGGTGGCGCCGGCGACGGCGGACATCATCGCCAAATTTGCGCGCGGGATTGCGGATGATTTTCTGACGACACTGTACCTGGCTTCGACCGTGCCGGTGGTGATCGCGCCGGCCATGAACGTAAACATGTGGAATCACGCGGCGACGCAGGAAAATGTGGAGATGCTGCGCGCGCGCGGCGTGACGATTGTCGATCCCGCCGAGGGCTATTTGGCTTGCGGCATGACGGGCGCGGGGCGGCTGGCAGGTCAGGATGACATTATCGCTGCCGTTCGCGAAGTCCTGAAGGCGGAGCGCGACTTGAGTGGCGACACCGTTCTGGTGACCGGTGGGCCGACATACGAGGACCTTGATCCGGTTCGCTATTTGACGAACCGCTCATCCGGGAAAATGGGTTACGCGGTTGCGGAAGCGGCGGCGCGGCGCGGCGCGAAAGTGATTCTGGTGAGCGGGCCGGTAAAACTGGAAACTCCCGCGGGCGTGGAACGCGTGGATGTTCGCTCCGCGAAAGAGATGCACCGCGCTGTCGTTGCGCGAATCACGGATGCTTCCATTGCGATCCTTGCGGCAGCCGTTGCGGATTACCGCCCCGTGAAGCAGCATGCGGAGAAGATCAAGAAAGAAAGTGCGCCGCTGACGATTTCGCTCGAAGCGACCACCGACATTCTGGCGGAAGTGGCCAAGAACAAGGGCCAAAGAATTATTGTCGGATTTGCCGCGGAAACCGATCACGTGGCGGAAAACGCGCGCAAGAAACTTTTGGCGAAAAACGCTGATTTGATCGTGGCCAATGATGTGACTGCGGAAGGCGCGGGCTTCGACCAGGACACCAATATCGTCACTCTTTTCTCGCGCGACGGCCGAGACCTCGCCCTGCCGAAATTGAACAAGAGTGAAGTGGCGCAGCGGATCTTGGACGAAGTGGTGCGGCTGCGAGGCGTGCTCCTGGGAACGACGTCCGCGAAACGTTCCGCTGTTTGATCCCGCCATGGCCGAGCGCATCCCCGAAGCTCTCCAGAAAAAAATTACGGATCGCCTCCACTTCTACGAAGATCTTGGAATCCCGCTGTTCTTACTTCGCCGCCAGACACCACAGAGGAAATGCCTTTGCCGAAACCCGTACGCAAGCCCGAATTGCCGAAAGCTGCGCCGTTCGCCGCGGCGGTTGCGCCGAAAATTTCACCGTTGCCATTGCCGGCGGCAGGGCCGTCGCTTTTTGAATCCATTGACAAGATCGCGGATGACACGCTGCTTAAGATTCGCGAAGACCTTGGCGAGTGCACGCGCTGCAAACTTCACGGCACGCGGCACACGATTGTTTTTGGAGATGGAAACCCGAAAGCGGAACTTGTTTTTGTCGGCGAGGGGCCGGGGGCGGATGAAGACGCGCAGGGATTGCCGTTCGTCGGGCGCGCCGGAAAACTGCTGACGCAGATGATCGAAGCCATGGGCTTGCAGCGGAAGGACGTTTACATCTGCAACGTGGTGAAATGCAGGCCGCCGGAAAACCGCCAGCCGGAAGAGGACGAAGTCAGCACCTGCTCGCCATTTCTCCTGCGGCAAATCGACGCCATCGCTCCGAAAGTAATTGTCTGCCTCGGCGCCGTTGCAGCGAAAACGCTGCTGCAAACCAACCGCGGCATTTCGCAATTTCGCGGAGAGTGGCTGGAATTCCGCGGCAGAAAATTACTGGCGACCTATCATCCTGCGTACTTACTGCGCAATCCGCCCGCGAAGAGTGAAGTCTGGAAAGATCTCCAAAAAGTAATGGCCGTGCTCGGCCTCGAAGTCAAAAAAGGCAAGTCCGCGTAATCCATCATGGGAATTCTGCTGGGCCTCCTGACGGCGCTCACCTGGGGCGGCGCCGATTTTCTAGCGCGATTTGCCACCCGCCGCATCGGAACGCTTCGCGCCATGTTTTACATGCAGGGCATCGGGTTTGTCCTGCTCACAATTTTCTTGCCGTGGCTCGGAGGATGGGGACGTCTCACGGACGGATCCGGCTGGCGGCCATGGGCGTGGGGTTTGCTCGCGGGAGGCATCAACGCGTTTTCGACGCTGGCGCTCTATCGGGCATTTGAAATCGGAAAAATGTCCGTGGTCGCGCCTCTCTCGGCAAGTTATCCAGCGCTGACTCTCTTGCTGTCGCGATTGAGCGGCGAGCCACTGACCGGCGTGCGCACAGCGGGAATCTTTTGCGTGTTGCTGGGCGCGATTGTGGTGGCCAGGGGAGAGAAGGCGCCCGACGCCGGGGATACCGAGGCAATGAACCGCAGCGGAGCCGGAATCGGTTGGGCGATTCTTGCGGGAATAGGATTCGGCTTCCTTTTCTGGCTGCTGGGAACCCAGATCGTGCCGCGGGTGGGCGCCACGCAGACGGTTTGGATGATTCGCCTGACCAGTGCGGCAGTAGCCGCGATTTTGATTCTTGCCGGAAAGCAACCGATGCGCCTGCCGCGGGATAACACCAGGTGGCTGGTTTTCACGATGGGCTTTCTCGATACGGCCGCCTTCATCCTCAGTAATCGCAGCATGCAGATGGAACACATCGCGGTAGTGAGCGTGCTCGGCTCGCTCTATGGAGCAGTGACTGTGGCACTTGCGGCCATTTTTCTGCGCGAACGCATTTCACGCTGGCAGTTCGCGGGGATCGTTACGATCTTCGCGGGGATTTTTTTGATCGGCGGTTGAGAAAATCCTCTAAATCACCAATCCTTGAAAAGGCTCACGCTGTGATCCTTCACGCATCCTTATCGGATGCGCTTAGGATGACATCCGCCGACTTTCTGTGGCGTTTCCTCCTGCTGATACACTACACGGCGAGATGAACTCTGCTTTTTGCAGTGTAGCGCTGGCGGTGCCGCTGCGCACGACGTTTACGTACGCGGTGCCGGAGGCGCTGCGCGGAACTTTGCAACCCGGCAGCCGCGTGCTTGTGCCGTTCCGCAAAAAAGCCATGGTCGGCGTCGTTGTCGAATTCGCGGAGAGCGCGCCGGAAGGCACGAAGATTCGCGAAATCACGCGCGTGCTGGATTTTGTTCCCGCGCTCGCGCCAAAATTGATCGAGCTGGCGCAATGGATCGCGGGGTACTACCTGGCGCCGGTCGGTGAAGTGTTCCGAGCGATGCTGCCGCCGCTGACCGAGCTGAAATCACAACGACAAATTCATTTGACGGATGCGGGGCGTGAGGCAGCCGAAAGTTTGAGCGGCGGTGAATTGTCGCACGGACTCACACGCGGCGAAGTAGAGCTCCTCGCAAAACTTAAGAATAAAGGTGGCGCTCTGGCGTCTGTTCCATCGGCGAAACTTGGCGTCGATGCTTCCGGACTGCAAAGACTGCAGCGGTGCGGGCTCATTGAAATTCGAGAAACTACCGCAGGAAGAAAGCACAAAGTGCAACGCATCGTCGCATGGAAGAGCCGCGAGACGGAGCCATTGGCGAAAGAAGACGAAGAAAAAGAAAACGCAGAGACGCCCTTCGGCTTCGCTCTGGGCAGGCAGAGTGCGCAGAGAAAGCGTGGAGAAGAACGCGTGCGGGAATTGCTCGAGACGGAGCGGGGGCCGCTGCCCTTGCCGCAGCTGCTGAAGATCGCGAAGGTGACGCGCGCGCTGATCGAAAGAATGTTGCGCGACGGATTGCTGGAAAGCTGGGAGGAGCCGATCGATCCGGCGGAAGATCCGTTTGACGCGGGGTACACGCCACCGGCGCATGAATTGAATGCGGACCAGGAGAGCGTGCTCAAGGCGATTCGTGCGCGATTTGAACTGGGCGAATTCGGCGTGCAGTTGCTGCACGGAGTGACGGGCAGCGGAAAGACGGAAGTGTACCTGCGCGCGGTGCAGGACACGCTGGCGCACGGGAAGACGGCGATCATTCTGGTGCCGGAAATTGCATTGACGTTGTGGATTGGACGGCAATGCCGGTCGTGGTTTGGCGCAAAGTTCGAGGGCGTAGCGGTGCTGCACTCGGCCCTGAGCGAGGTGGAGCGTGCGCGCGAATGGTGGCGCGTGCGGAACGGAGAGGCGCGCGTCGTCGTAGGGACGCGGTCGGCGATATTCGCGCCGCTCGAAAATGTCGGGTTGATCATCGTCGATGAAGAACAGGAGAACAGCTACAAGCAGGAAGAAACTCCCAGATATCACGGGCGGGATGTGGCCATCGTGCGCGCGAAGATGGAAGGCGCGCTGGCGCTGCTGGGATCGGCGACGCCGTCGATGGAGACGTATCATCACGCGCGCAATGGGAAATATGAATTGCTTACGCTGGCTTCGCGCGTGGCGGAGCGTTCGCTCGCGAGTGTCGAAATCGTGGACCTGCGCGAGGAGTTTCAGCAGACGCACCAGACCAGCCCGATCTCCGCGAAGCTGCACGCGGGCATTCAGGAATGCCTGACGAATGGCACGCAGGCACTGGTGCTGATCAATCGGCGCGGCTATTCATGGTCGGTCCTGTGCAGAAGCTGCGGAGCGTCGGTGCAATGCGCGAACTGCAGCATCTCGATGACGCATCACAAACAGCGCAACCGGCTGGAGTGCCACTACTGCGGGTCGATCCAGCAAATTCCGAAGCAATGCCCGAAGTGCCAGTCGAAGTACGTTTATTTTTTTGGCGAAGGCTCCGAGCACCTGGAAGAAAGGCTGCGCAAAGAATTTCCCGGCGCGCGGATCGCGCGGCTGGACCGGGACACGGCGCGGACCAAGAGGCAGTACCAAGAAACGCTCGGAGCGTTCGCAGGCGGCGCGCTGGACATCCTGGTCGGCACGCAGATGCTCGCGAAAGGACATGATTTTCAACGCGTGACGCTGGTCGGCGTGGTTTCCGCGGATTCGTCGTTGAGCCTGCCGGACTTTCGCGCGGCGGAGCGGACGTTCCAGTTGCTAACGCAAGTGGCGGGCCGCGCAGGGCGCGGCGAACTGGCGGGCCGCGTATTCATCCAAACCTTTTATCCCGAACATTACGCCATTCAGGACGCTGTCAAGCAGGATTACGTCTCGTTCTTTGAGCGGGAATTGCATTTCCGGCGAATGATGGCGTACCCGCCGTTCACTTCGCTGGCGAACGTGATCGTGCGAGACCCGAGCCTGGAAAAGGCGATCCGCTGGTCGCGGCAGCTTTCCGAATATTTCTCACCGCATGACGACAAAGGCGTGCGAATCCTTGGACCGGCCACGGCGCCTCTGGCGCGATTGAAAAAGGAGCACCGGTTTCAATTTTTGCTGAAATCGCCGAAGCGATCAGTGCTGACGAAGCTGCTGGGTGGGGCGATGGCCTATTGCGATGCCAAGGAGATCCCTCAGACCGCCGTGCTGGTTGATATGGATTCGTTGAGCTTGCTGTAGGCAGATGTGACTGGTGACTCGTGACTGGACCTTCCTGGGCTGTGGGATAGCACTCCATCCCGGGATTTCTGGTTAACAATAACCACCCCTGCCCCCCCAGGTTTTTTGTAAGTGTTGATTCTAAAAAGCTTAGCCTTCCTGTAAGTCTTTTGTTTTCAATACTTACAAGCAAGTCCACAAGTGTTGATTCTAAGGGATTTGCATTGCGCCAGAATTGTACAGAAATGCGCTGTTTCTCGTTCGTATTCAAAAGGATTAAGAGGGTTACACTCAAGGTGGCACGACCTAATTCCTAGTCTAACAGGGGAGCAGAGGCAATCGCGCAGGTTTACCTGACTGTGATTATACCTCAGGGTTACTAAAAGTCAAGAGGAAAAGGGGTAGCGGTCAGTTTCCGGTTTCCGCGTTTATCAGGGTGCGCCGGGTTAAACCGGCATGTTGTAAGGAATGAAAGAGTCCCACAAGAAAGAAGACAGCGACTCCATCTTGGCCCTCAGTCTTGCATATGGCATCGCGAGGTACCGTTTGAAGCGTAGACAGGGGCATCGGTGGGCCGGGCTATTGAGCTTCGAAAAACGCAAAACCAGGACGCCGACTCTTTCCTGATGGAGGAAGGCACCACGGCTGTTCGCGATAATCGCGAGCAAGCAGTTGGTCCTGCGTAGTCGGAGAACCCGCGCACGCTGGAGAAACAACATGCACGAGAACCGGGAGACCTCTGGAGCGCCTCGGCCCGCAAGGGAAGGAGGCCGGTCCGCGAAGGCGCCAAGCCACACGGCGGACGCGCACGCTCTGGAGGAGTCGGACCGCGCCATAGTATCGATGAACCAGACGAACAAAGAAGAGCGATCTTCGGCGGAGACTGGGGAGAAAAGGGCGCGGGCCAAGGAGAACATCGTTCAATCTGACACAAGCCCGACACAGCGCGGGGAAATGCGTGTCCCAAGGATTGAGCGGTGTGCGAGTAGCAGCATTGCTCGCCAGTCATCCAAGGTGGGAGCCGTATGCGGTAATGCCGCTCGTACGGTTCTGTGCGGGGGGCGATCAGCAATGATCGTCCCTACCGCGACCACTAGCCTTTTGCCCACAGTTGAATTACGAATTTTGTGTTAGATTCGTGAGCGGTTGGGACAATGGAAATTCTAAGCGGTCTGCCGCGTAGTCGAAAGAATTGGAACCACCGATCCATGGGATTCTCCCAATTGGCATCGCCGCATTGGCTTGGTATTTCGGTGCGTCCGCACAGGTCGAACACAAACCAACCAACAAAGATCGACCGATGAGCGCTGCTGCTAGTTGTTATGAGGAATATACGGGGCGGTTGATCGGGTCCAGTAGATCGCGTACTTCCGTGCTCATGTCACCTGACGGACGGTACCGGGCATACGCCGAGAGTGAGGCAGTTGCCTCCAACGCGACAAACGCCGTCGGCCCGGAATGCCAGAACACGTCAAGATTGTTTGTCGCGGGCCCAAGTAGCCAGAAGTTCCGCCCAGTCCTAGTTGTGGAACCTTCACCGGGAGTGCTTGGGAACAGCATTGATCTTGTCGATTGGTCTCCCAACGGACACAGCCTTCTCCTGGCTCAAGGTTTCTGGCAATGGAGCTCTGATGCAGGCGGAACCACGGTGCGAATTTACGATGCTGACTCCGAGAAGTTGTCGAGCAAGTCTCTCGTTGGCGAAGCGTTCCGCAGATATGTCGGCAAGGACTGTGTTGCCGTTTTCCAGCCAGTAGGATTCTCTTCGAGTGGAAACGCTATTGTCACAGCCGAGCCCTATTTCGACGTAGGAGAGGACAGCCCGCGGAAGGACTCGTGCGTTCAGAAAAAAGGATTCTGGCTTATTGATTCTAAGATTCCAGCAGTCAGTCAACTTCCAGATAACTACGAGGTTCAGCACTACGGCAAAGATGCGCGTTGAGTGAGTCAGGAGTCTCGCGCTGCGGGTGGGCAGGCTAAGTCCGGGTATGTCGAGTAATGGGAAGCTGATCCCCTCCCGGACAAAAACAAGGGACGAAGTTCGTCTATAGAAGATCCTGCGGCCTGGTTATTTATGGCTTGCGGCGCCGCGAGCCCTCACGATGGCGGCCGCGTCGGTGGAGCGGCCGCCAGCCGCTCCCACGACTTGGATCGGGGCCAGCTTGGGATTCAATCGATTCGTTACGGAGGCGGCCTCCGCGCTTTGCTTCCAGAACACCAGGCGTCCCACGCGCCGGTCCCAGTCGATGCACAGGGTGTCGCCCATTTTCACCTGTTCCGTCGCCAAGAGGTTGGCCAGAGGGAAGACCACGTGCCGCTCGATGGCCCGCTTCAGGTGCCGCGCGCCATAGCGCTGATCCGTCCCCTCGTGCAAGAGAAATTGGCGGCCCGCATCGGTCACGTGGAACAAGAACTGCCGCTTCTCAGTTTCCAGAACGCGCTGTTGCAAGCGGCTCAGCTCGATTTGCAATATTTCCTCGAGTTGATGCCGCTGCAGCGCGTGAAAAACGACGACTTTGTCGAGGCGGTTCATAAATTCCGGGGAAAACTTGCGCCTGGCCGCTTCCACGGCAGCGCGTTCCACCTTTTCGTCAAGTCCAGTTGCCGGTTTATCCTTTGGTTGGACAAAACCCATGCCGCCTTGCATCAATTCCATGATTTCCGCGCCGCCCAGGTTCGAGGTCATGAAGATCACTGTTTGTGACAGGTTGACTCTGCGATTATCGCCCAGCGTAAGGGTGGCCTTGTCCAGCATGCCCAGAAGGAGTTGCCAGAGAGCGTCACTGGCCTTCTCGATTTCATCGAAGAGGAGGAAGCTCAGCTTGAGGTTGTCGGTGTGGGTTGCCGACAGGGCTTCCTGGGTGATCAAAGGATGTGTATCGCGGTGGCCCAGGTATCCGGGAGGAGACCCAATCAGTTTTGCGATCTCATGGGAATGCTGAAATTCTCCGCAGTCCACCTTAATCACCGCGCGCAAGTCCCCAAAGAGGATTTCCGCGGCGGCCTCGACGATCCGCGTCTTCCCGGACCCCGTCGGGCCGAGAAACAAGAGGCTCCCTACGGGGCGCCCTGGAGGGTTCAGGCCGGCCGAAAAGACTTGGTATAGATTGACCATCGTCTGCAACGCTTCTTCCTGGCTGACGATTTTCGTGCGCAGCGCCTCCTCGAATTCCATAGCCCCCGAACTGCGCAGGGTCGAATCAAGAATCACCGGTTGAGTGCACATAACGCCTTCCTAATGAACGCCTCACCCGAGAACAGTTCTGGGGAAAGAGTTCTGCTCAACTTTCAGGAGGGTGCTTCCAAACAAGAGGGCCTAAAGGTCTGTATGGTGGGCCGCTGATCCTGCAAAGGGAGCCCTTCCTGCCCAAGGTCAGGCTAACTGCGAGAGAGGGAGGAGACAATCGGGCCAACGCCGTAAACGGGTGGACGGTGAATCCTGGTATCCAGAGGTTTTGCGCACCGCAATTCCAATGCAGGTTAAGACCGGATGGCTCGGAAGTTAGAGTTCTCAACTGAGTAAACGAAAGGATCCCGCCCCGAGTTCTTCCGAGGAGATGCAAGGCAAGAGCCCGCGAATCTCAATGTGAGCCAAGGTGGGGCAGGGTGTCGCTGGTTGAGACAGATTCCGAAAGCGGGGACGGTGGAGCAAAATGATTTTTGTTTGTTTGCAAGCGTTTACGGCACGGAGGAGGGAGAGAAATTCTTGGCATGAATTGTGCAATGTACAGAACAAGACAGACAGCGAGGTTTCCCGTAGCAGAAGATTGCACGGTGCGCGACGGTTGGCAACCAGAGGAAATGGTGCACCGGCGGCGCTGGCGAAACCACAACCGCAGCCATCCAATGACTGAAGGGTGTGGCGGCCCGCGTCCAGCCGGAATGTTTCTCCCAACCGCAAAGTCCACCGAGGGAAAGCCTCAAGAGTGGGCGGCAGGTCGAGATGCTGTACGAACCGCGGAAACCCGAGAAGCGACTGCAACGAGCGAAATTCCTGCCGATCCTCTTCCTGAACCTCGTACTGACAAGCCCCATCCCTAACGCAAGAGCGCAGAGCGCCGAAGCCGCGCCGCCGACCGGAACGATTTCCGGGACAGTACTTTCGCAAGGCGACAATCGAACGCTAAGCCAGGTGGGCGTGCGACTGAGATCGCATGCCGCGGGCGTATTTCATAGCTTCTTGACGGACTATGACGGGCACTTCGAAGTGGGCGGACTTCCCCCGGGAATCTACGAAATTAACGTGGAAGAATCCGGGTACGATACGGTGCGAGCGAAGGCACAGCTCGAGGGGCCGTCCTTGAAGCTGATGATTTATTTGACGCCAATGAAATGGTCTCCAGCGCGCCAAAACAAATATACGGTGTCCGTACGCGACTTGAGGATTCCGGACAAGGTGCGGGAAGAATATCACAAGGGAATGGTTTGCCTGGCCAAGGACGACGCCGCCGGGGGCGTAAACCATTTTACAAAGGCTATCAAAGCATTTCCCGACTATTACGAAGCGCTGTCCCAGTTGGGAATAGCGGAAATTCATTTGGGCCGCAAGGAGGAGGCGAGAAAAGCTTTCCAGGCGGCGATCGACCTAAGCAAGGGCAGGCACGCTGCAGCAGAGTTTGGATTAGGCTATCTCCTGTACCTGGAAGGGAATCCGGGCGAGGCGGAAGCGATTCTGCGAAGGGGACTAGAGGTTGACGGGAACGCGCCGGATGGTCACGTAATCCTGGGCTTGGCGCTATTGCGTTTAGACCGACTGGATGAGGCTGAGAGAAGCGCGCGCGAAGCGCTCCTCCGGAGGCCTGGTTACGCAGAAGCATATCTTGTGCTGGCGGACGTATATGCGCGGAGACGGAATTATCGGGAGCAAGTTCAAGACCTGGAAACTTATCTGCAGCTCGAGCCTAGAGGGCCCGCGAGCGCACGCGCGCACCAAGCGCGCGAGATAGCTCTGAAAATGTTGGACGGATCCCAGCCCCAACAATGAGTTTGCCCTGAACAAAAAATCAGTGGTTTTCCCGGCAGCGGACAGAAGAACCAACAGAAATCCTATCCCAGTGGTCCGTCCATGGATCAAGACGCAGTGGGCGGCTACATCAGTTCCTCAATAAAAGAGCGGGCCACGTCGAGAGGCACATGAGGATCGCGATGGATTAGCGGGCCTTCGTTCAACACCGGCTCCGCCCCGTGAAGGGTGGGAACGTCGGTGCGCTCGAAGAATTTCCCGATAGGAATTTCCTCCCCCCAGAGCAGTGATTTTTCCATGGCGGCCATCCAGTTGGCGGGGTCATGCGCGGAGTCGTCCTCGAGCTTCTTCACACGCGGACGGAACCACTGATAGGTATTGTCGTGATTGTAGGTGACGCAGGGGCTGAAGACGTCCAGGAACGAGAAGCCGGGATGTTCGATGCCTTGCTTGATCAGCTCGGTGAGATGCTTTCTTTTGCTCGGCGCTGTAACCGCGCGCGACGAAGGTGGCGCCTGCGGCTAGAGCCAGGGAAATGGGATTAATCGGTGCTTCGATGTTGCCGAAGGGCATGCTTTTCGTCTTCATGCCGACGCGGCTGGTTGGCGACGTTTGGCCCGTGGTCAAGCCGTAGATCTGGTTGTCCATGACGATATAGAGCAGGTCCACATTGCGGCGCATGGAGTGGACGAAATGATTGCCGCCGATTCCGAAACCGTCGCCATCGCCGCCAGTCACCAGCACGGTGAGTTCATGATTGGCGAGCTTCAGACCGGTGGCCACGGCGAGAGCACGGCCGTGCAGGGTGTGCATGCCGTAGGTATTCATGTACCCGGGGAAGTTGGAGGAACATCCGATGCCGCTGATGGTGACCACGCTATGGTTCGGTATGCGCAGTTCGACCAGGGCTTTTTGAACGGCCGCGAGGACGCCGAAATCGCCGCATCCGGGACACCAGTCGGGATCGACTCGGCCTTTCATATCGGCCATGGTCAGTTGACTGGCACGCTGTACGCCTGTCGCCATTTGCGCCTCCTGCTCAGACCATAATTTCGTGCATAGGAACGGAGAGTTTCGTTTGCCCGGCGAGTTGGTCCTTCGCGGCCTCCACAATGTGGTGCGGCATGAAGGGTTCGCCGTCGTACTTGCGAATGTGGCCGTCCGGCACAAAGCTGGTCTCGCTGCGCAGATAGCGCGCAAACTGACCGCTGTAGTTGTTTTCGACGATGATGGTGTGCCGCGAGTGTTTCAGAATTTCTAGAATGGTATCGCCATGCAACGGCACAAGCCAGCGAATCTGAAGCTGATTGGCAGAGATTCCTTGTTCATTGAGAATTTCGCAAGATTCCTCGATCACGCCTTTCGTTGAACCCCAGCCGATCAACGTAACATCGGCGTCGCGCGGGCCCAACAGCTCCGGCCGCGGAACGGCGGCCTCAATGCCGGCAACCTTGCGCATGCGCTTTTCCATCATGGCGCGGCGCTTGATGGGGTTCGTAAATTCGTCGCTAATCAGTACGCCGTCTTCCATGTGTTCGTCGGTGGCGACGGTGTGGATGTGGCCGGGTACGCCGGGAATGGCGCGCGGTGAAATGCCGCTCTCGGTGATTTTGTAGCGTTTGTAATCCCCGTTCGTCGTGGGTGCAGGCTTCGCTCCGTTGCCGTTGCCGTTCGCGGCGGTGATGAGTTCGCCGCGGTCGATGAAGGGACTAAAATCCAAATCTTTCGGATGTACGCTGAGCCGGCCTTCCGACAGCAGCAAATCGCAAAGCACGAGACCCGGACACTGGAAGCGATCGGCGATATTGAAAATCTCGGGGATGAGCTTGAAGCAATCGCCGATGTCCAGCGGAGCGGCCATCACTCGCGGATAGTCGCCAAAAGCGGCGCCGAGCATTTGCCAGAGGTCGCCCTGCTCGGTCTTGGTGGGAACGCCGGTGGACGGGCCGGCACGCTGGCAATTGATGACGACCACCGGAGTTTCGATCATGGCGGACATGCCGAGGCCTTCGCTCATTAGAGCGAAGCCGCCGCCGGAAGTAGCGCACATAGCGCGGACACCGGCGTGAGCCGCGCCGATGGTCATGTTGATCACGCCAATTTCGTCCTCCACTTGCCGGACCATGATGCCGGCTTTGCGCGCGTGCGCGGCCATCCAGTGCAGAACGCCAGTCGAAGGACTCATGGGGTAGGCGCAATAAAATTTCACCCCTGCCGCTGCCCCACCCATGGCCATCGCGGTATTGCCGCTCAGAATCGCGTAGCGATTTTCGGTCTTGGGAAGTGGATTTGAGAAAGCCGTAAAGTGCGCGGCGGCGTAATCATAGCCGACCCGCGCAACTCCGACGTTTTCGGCCACCATGGCTTCGCCTTTTTTCTTGAACTGTTCGCGGAGGACTTCCTCCAGCGCGGCGAAGCCGATGCCCATCATGTGAAGGCCGGCGCCGATGGCGAGAGTGTTCTGCGCGACTTTATTTCGGGTAATGTCAACCAACTCGGAAACCGGGAGCGGACAGAGCTGCACGCCGTCAGCGGCGGAGCCCGGCTTAATGGTGTCCGAATTGTAGATACACGCAGCGCCGGCGGTGAGCAGCGTCAGGTGGCGATCCATGGTGTCCTGGTTGAGAGGAATGAGCAGGTCGATGCGGTCACCCATGTTGGTGACGCTTTCCGGGCCCGTACGAATCGTTAGGAGAGTATGGCCGCCGCGAATGATGGATTGATAGGCGTTGTAGGCATTCAGGTGAAGGCCACGGCGGCTGAAGATTTTTGCGAAGATGTCGCCCGGGGTGGCGACTCCCTGGCCGGCCGCGCCTCCAATACCGATAGCGAAGGTTTGCTTCATCACACCCTCTCTAACTGAGTGCCGGCCGGTCCACGAAGCCCTAGCGCTCGGCCGGGCTCAAATCCATGTGTACATTCCTGTGCGAGGGACTCCTTAGTCCGAAGCTCCAGCTAGGTCTTCTGGTAGCGGGAGTATACACCCGATTTTCTCCGGATGTTCTCGTCATGCAAGAAATAGGCAGTGGGGCGGTTTCCGATTTGCGCGGCTATCAGGCACTAAGGCGTGGCACGGGAATGCAGGTGTTTCACAGCCATGGATTGGCGGTAGAAGAGTCGCCAAAATCAGACCAGAAAGAGGTATCGAATCAACGCCATTCCGAAGGCAAAGGCAAATCCGTAACGAAAGCTCTCGATTTGAGTCACTTTCTTGCCCCGTCGGCTCAGCGTGGACCCAATCAACGACATCACCAAACCGGTAACGATAGGGCTGACTAATAAATTGATTCCACGGAGTCTTGATGGATGCACAAGGGGATGCGGAAAGATAAGAAGGCTGAATCCACCCGCCAGCGCACCTAGGAGTGTATAGCCTACCGAGGCAAGCACAGGGCCCGCAACGCGGAACGATTCGAAAACCTCTGCTACCGCTCGTAGCGCGAGGTCCAGAAGGGCTTCTCCCGCGAATTCGAGAAGCACTTCGAGAAACAATTCAGCGAAAGCAAGCAGCAACTCAAATAGCAACTCGCCCATATCCGTAGTATAGGGAATTCCCTTCAAAGTGGGCTTAGCGCCAAGTCCAGATTAAGTTGCATAATCGAAAATTGACCACACTACGAAATGGGAGATGACGCCGCAGATTCAGGGGCTGGCGCGTTTGCGCCAGAAGAAATAAGCGGGGAGGCCGAGGAGCATGATGACGATGGCGGCAATGAGATTGTGGAATTGGTCGGGATCGCGGAAGGCGAGGAAAATGGCGTTGCCCACGATGGCCGCCGCGGCGAGGACGAAGACGAGCGGCGTCCAAGGATAGCCGGGAACGCGATAGGGAATGGGCTGGCCTTGGGAGGCGCGGCGGATGGGAAAGATGGCCGCGGCGCCGAGACCATAGAAAATCCAACCGATAAAAATCACGCCGCCGATGAGCTTGCTGAAGGAGCCGAGCGTACCGGCAGAGACTAGGACGCACGACCATACGCCCAGGCCGATGATGGCCGCGGCGGGGGTTTGAAAGCGCGGGTGAACTTCGGCGAGTTTCTTGAAGAAAAGATTGTCGTTGGCCATGGCGTAGAAGACGCGTGGCGCGGTGAGCAGGACGCTGTTGGCGGCGCTGAAGGTGGAGATCAGGATCGTGAGCGCAACGATTTTGCCGGCCCACGGGCCGAGGACCTGGCCGACGGCGGTGGCGGCGATCGTGTCACTGGCGGCCATGCCCGCGGGGCCGAGGGCGAATAGGTACGCGACGACGGCGAGAAGATAGAGACCGACAAGTATCAGCGAGCCGGCGAGGAACGCACGGGGAAAATTCTTCTGCGGGTCAATGACTTCGCCGGCGCTGTAGGTTCCGAATTGCCAGCCTTCATAGGCCCACAGAACGGTGATCATCGCCAAGCCGAAATTGGACCACAGGCCGAGTCCGTGCTGCGTCGCGCCCAGGGCGGCGGGAATTTCGCGGGCGTGCTGACCGATGGAGAGGAGCACGGCGCTGAGGAGCACGATGATGCCGACCTTGACGAGCGTGGTCCAATTCTGAAGGTCAGAACTTTTGCGAGTGCCCCAGACATTTACAGCGGTCACGATTCCGATTACCACGACGGCAACGATCGTCTGTCCGGTGAGAGAAATCGCAACAATTCTTGCGAAATATTCGCTGAAAGCGCGCGCAAGGGCAGCCACGGAGCCGCTGGCGATGACGAGAAAAAGACACCAGCCGTAAAAGAAGGCGGACATGCGGCCAAATCCATCGCGAATGTAGCAATAGAGGCCACCTGCTTCGGGGTTGGCGGCAGCGAGTTCGGCATACGTGAGCGCGCCGAGCAAAGAGAGGACGCCGCCGACCGTCCAGACGAGGAGCGAGAGGCCGACGGAGCCGTCGACTTGGCGAAGAATAGGGCCGGGCGTTCGAAAGATGCCGGAGCCGATGACCGAGCCGATGAAAAGAAGCAAAAGATCGCGGAAGCGAAGTGTGCGAAGAAGCGGTGGCATGAGAGCGCTGCTGCGATCCTGAGCCAGCAGTTGGGAGGCATCATAACCGGAGTGGGAGAAGGGTCAATGGAAAGTTATGGTTGCGGACGCTGCAAGGAGGCTACGCGAGGATGGGTGCCAGCATGAAACAGAGGAAGAAGACGACAAGCGTGAGGAAGGCGCCAAGGCGGCGGATGGGATCGAGAGGTGTTGGGTCGTAAATGGGCGGGACACGAAGGAGGCGCATACCAAGGAGCATGGCGCCCCAAATGTACCAGGATTGCCAAAAATGAAGCAGGCCCAGGGCGATGAGCGCAAAAGGAACGAGAAGAGAGGTGAAGCGATGCAGGCGAGGGCTAATGGAACGAAGCACATGGCCGCCGTCCAACTGGCCCACAGGGAGCAAGTTCATGGAAGTCACGAACAGACCGATCCATGCGGCGCGGCCAATGGGCGGAAGGAGAAGCGAGCCGGCGTCCACGCCGGGGTGCAGGACGGCGTGGAGAAATCGTTGCAGCAAAGGCATGCCGAAAGCGACGTCGGCGTGATCGAGATTCGCGAGGCCCGGCACAAATTTCGCATGAACGATTCCATAGAGAAGAGCCGGGACGGCGAAGACGAAACCGACGAGCGGGCCCGAAGCGCCAACATCAAAGAGGGCGCGGTTGGTGCGAATGGAGGAGCGGATCAGAATGAAAGCGCCGAACGTGCCAATGAGCGACGGAAAGGGAAGGAAGTAAGGATAGCTGGAGCGAATGTGATGATGGCGGCAGGCAAAGAAGTGGCCGAGTTCGTGGGCAAGAAGAATGGTGAGCAGCGTGAGGGCGAACGGGAGGCCCGCGAGAAGTCCGGCAGGATGCTGGTAGAAAAGTTTGTACGCGTGGACAAACTCGTCGAGAGAGGCAGCGAGATTCTGGGAATACGCGTTGGCGAATTGAGTGCCGGCGGCGAGGCAGGTGCAAAGCGTGAGCAGGAACAAGACGCCTGCGAGTATAAGAGTTCTGGTGGGAGGGCGCGGAGGAATGGGCAAGTATTGCGACCGGAGGAAGGGTTCGGCGCGCCAATCCACATGGATTGGGATAGGGCTTGAGGGGTTTCCTGGAAGCGGCGAGTTCACGAAATGTTCATAGAAGCGGAGAGGGATAGGCCCCAGCAGTGGGACTCGAATGCGCTAGTCCGATTTCTTGGCGCCCTCGAGGCCCTGGAGCTCCTTGCCGGGCTTGAAGCGGACGGCTTTGCCGGGAGGAATGTTGACTTCTTCACCGGTGCGGGGATTGCGGCCAATGCCGGTCTTGCGCGGCTTGACGCTGAAGACGCCAAAGCGGCGGAGCTCGATGCGCTGGCTGCGGCCGAGGGCCTGCTTGAGGGATTCGAAGACGGTTTCGACGGCCTGCTCGGCCTTGGTGCGGCTGATGTTCGTCGAGGCGACGACGGCGTTCACGATGTCCAACTTAATCACACGAGCCTCCGAAGAATCCGTGGGCAGATGCTAGAGGGTGCGGCGTGGGTTGTCAAGACGTGAGGGGTAATTTACACTGAACCTCTTTTGGGCGGGCATTTTCCAGATTGTTTCATGCAGTTCGCCCCCAAAATCACGCGTTGAAAAGATGGACCAGGGAGGAATGGATGGCCGTTAAGCCCGACCGCTGGATCCGGCGCATGTCGCTGGAGCACAAGATGATCGAGCCGTTCACGGACCGGCAAGTACGCGAAGGCGTAATCAGCTACGGAGTGTCGTCGTACGGTTACGACATCCGCGTGGCCGACGAGTTCCGGATTTTCACGAACGTGAATTCGACGATCGTCGATCCGAAGCATTTCGATGCGCGGTCGCTGGTGGACATCAAGAGCGAAGTCTGCCTGATTCCGCCGAATTCGTTTGCGCTGGCGAGGTCGGTGGAATATTTCCGGATTCCGCGGAATGTCCTGACGATTTGCGTGGGGAAGTCCACGTACGCGCGGTGCGGGATTATTGTGAATGTGACGCCGTTCGAACCGGAGTGGGAAGGCTTCGTGACGCTGGAAATCAGCAATACTACGCCGCTGCCTGCGAAAATTTATGCGAACGAAGGGCTCTGCCAGGTGATTTTCTTCGAGTCCGACGAAGAGTGCGAAGTGAGCTACAAGGACAAGAAGGGGAAGTACCAGGCGCAGAG
>WNFE01002834.1_pt1 | contig 24429 bp, 19 predicted proteins | sample 5400451 | NCBI WGS metagenome assembly WNFE01 (sample SAMN13153344, study PRJNA577476) | soil metagenome | isolation source: 200 cm saprolite under Douglas fir tree site 2 hole 2 | place: USA:California | collected 2015-04-18
ATATGCTGGTCGAGGCGGCAAAGAACGGAGCGGTCATCGACGAGAACAAAACAGTGCTCGATCTGGAGGCCAGGTTGGAGACTTGCATGACGGTCACCGTCCCGGCACCCGATCAGAAACCGGCTCCCGGCCCGTCGTCGGCGGCGCCTGCCCCGCCGGCACCCGTCACATCAGCGCGCCAGACCTATCAAATTAGTTGGACCCCCGGGGAAGATTTATTCCAACGGGGAATGAATCCGCTCAAATTGTTAGAAGAGATGGGCCGGTTGGGAACCGTCACGTCTTGCGTGCTCGCTACGAGCCGCCTGCCGGATCTTGCCGATCTGGATCCGGAACGCTGTTATCTTTCCTGGACGTGCACGCTGGAGACCGACTATCCGCGCGAGGACATCGAATCCGTCTTCGAATTTACGGCGCCTCCAGGCGGGCTGACGATCACGGCGCTGTCTTCGTCCAGTCCTGTTGCGCAACCGACGCAGGAGCCTGATCCGGAGCCCGCGCGTTCGGTTGTCGGCGAGGAAGACGATCCGCAGCTCGCCGAAGTTTTTTTCGGGAAGAAGTCGGAGCACTGGCTCGGGGCCATTCTTGTCGAGCAGAAAGCGGTGACGCCGGTGCAGCTTGCCAAGGCGCTGGATCGGCAAGACTCGCTCCGCGCGAAATCAAAAGAGCAAAAAGCGGAAGCCTCCATGCGCGTCGACACGGAAAAAGTCGACAAGCTGGTCAATCTGGTCGGAGAACTGGCCATCACCCAGTCGATGCTGAGCGCTCTGGGGGGGCATTTCGAAATTAAGCACCTTCCCATCTTGCAGGAACGGCTGCTCCAGTTGGCGCGCAATACACAAGAAATCCAGGAACGCGTCATGGGCATCCGCATGCTGCCCATCAGCGCGGCTTTCAACCGGTTCCCGCGACTGGTCAGAGACCTGTCGGCGAAAGTCGGCAAGAAAATTCAACTCCTCATCTCCGGCGAAGAAACCGAACTGGACCGGAGCGTCATCGAGTCCATCGGTGATCCGCTGACGCACCTGCTCCGAAATGCGTGCGACCACGGCTTGGAGTCGCCGGAGGAACGGGTCGCCGCCGGCAAACCGGAGCAGGGTACGATCCGGCTCAATGCGTTCCACGAAGGCGGCAAGATCTGCATCACGGTCGAAGACGACGGGCGCGGCTTGAACCGCGACAAGATTCTGGCGAAAGCATTCGAGCAGAGAATGATCACCGGCAACGACACGCTGTCCGACGACCAGGTGTGGGCCCTCATCTTCCGGCCCGGCTTCTCGACCGCCGAGAAGCTCACGGACCTGTCGGGACGCGGGGTCGGGATGGACGTAGTCAAGCGGAACATCGAAGAGCTGAGCGGCATCGTGACCATCAAGACCGTAACAGGCCGGGGGACCATCTTCACGCTCAAATTGCCGCTGACTCTCGCCATCATCGAGGGGATGACGATTCGGGTCGGGGAGGACACGTATATCGTGCCGCTGTTGTCCATCCTGGAGTCCATCCAGCCGAAGGCCGACATGGTGAAGACCCTCATCGGCAAAGGCGAGGTTGTCAATGTCCGGGGGGCCTTTTACCCCATCGTGCGTTTGTACGAGGTGTTCGATCTGCAGCCGGAGCACAAGAACCCTGCCGAGGCCATCTTGCTCATTTTGGAAACTGAAGGGGAGCGCGTAGTCGTCATGGTGGACGAAATCCTGGGGCAGCAGCAAGTGGTCATTAAAAGTATCGAGGAGAACTTCCGAAAGGTCGATGGGGTGGCAGGGGCGACGATTCTCGGCGACGGCACGGTCGGACTCATTCTCGACGTCAGGGGTTTGGTGAAGTTGGCAAGACAGGAGCAGTCAATCGCAGTGTAGATAGCGCTGGTTGCTTTGGTTTGTCTCGTTTGTTTGGTTGTACCAGATGAACCAGATTAACGAGATAAATCAGAAAACCAGGAGGAGGACACCATGGCCATGGCAGTCGCGGCAGCCGCACAAGAATCAGGACAGCAGCAGGGGATTGTGGCGGAGGGCAACCAGTTCCTGACCTTCTGTCTGGGGGATGAACTGTATGGGATGGATATCCTTCGGGTCAAAGAGATCAAGGGGTATACGGCTATCACCAAGATTCCGAACATGCCCTCGCACATCAAAGGGGTCTTGAACCTCCGCGGCGCCATTGTGCCGATCGTCGAATTGCGGACGGCGTTTGGCATGCCGACCATCGACTACACGGCGTTTACCGTCTTCATCCTCGTGGTCGTGCGGGATCGCATCCTGGGGTTGGTCGTGGATTCCGTGTCGGATGTTGTCACTATCAGCCAAAAGGACATCGAGGCATCGCCGGACTTTGGAACCAAAGTGGATGCGAGTTTCTTGAGCGGCATCGGGAAATCCGGCGACAAGCTGGTGGCGCTGCTGAATATCGATCAGTTACTGACCGAGGGATACATGCAAGAGGCAGCCGCTGGGACGGCCTGAGAAAAACTTCAAGGTAACAAGAGGGCTAGACACGAGCGGCAAAGCCACAATAAGAAACAAAGAGGAAGGGGCAAGGCTATGAATCGGTTCGCGAACATGTTCGGCAGCTGGGGATTGACGGCGAAACTGATTGGGCTGTTCTTTTCATTCGGTGTGGTGCCGATGGCGATCGTCGGCGGCATTGCGTACGACGCGAGCAAGGACCTGGAAGCCGGTGTCGGCATCCGGTTCCAGGGGGTCGCTCAGAATATCGGCGACAAGATCGACCGGAACCTGTTCGAACGCTACGGCGACGCACAAGTGTTCGGCTTGAACCGCGTCGTCTTCAACCGAAGCGACTGGTTCAAGACGAGCGAGGAGACCAGCGACATCGTGAAGACGATGAATCAATACGTCGATACCTATGACTTCTACTCGCTCAGCATTCTCGTCGATCTCGATGGCAAGGTCATTGCAGTCAATTCGCGGGACTCAGACGGGAAACCGATCCGCACGGCGTCGATCTATCAGAGGAACTATCGTGACGCTCCATGGTTCCAGGCTCTCGTGGCCAGCCGGTTCACAACCAATATGCCCTTCACGGCTCCGGGCAACAATACGGCGACCGGCACCTTCATTGAAGATCTGCATGTGGACCAGGATGTGAAAGCCGCCTATCCAGACGACGACGGACTCACGCTCGGCTTTTCCGCGTCGGTCTATCAGGATGGGAAGGTTATCGCCTATTGGAGCAATCGAGCGAAGTTTTCGTTGGTCGAAGACATAGTCAAATCATCCTATTCTGAACTGAAGGCCGCCGGCTATCCGGCGGCCGAGTTGACCCTGATGGATGGAGCGGGGCGCGTCATCATGAACTATGACCCGTCGGGCGCGGGCACGGAGAAGATCCGTCACGACTTCAATGAGCTGATGAAGTTCAATCTGGTCGACGATGGTAGCCTCCCGGCCAAGGCCGCCGTCGCCGGCGATACCGGCTACGGATCTAGTGTGCATATACGCAAGCATATCACCCAGACGTCCGGCTATGCGCATATGCACGGCGCCCTGGGTTATCCCGGCATGAACTGGTCGATTCTCATCCGCGTGCCGCAGGATCAGGCAGCTGCCGGCGCATGGACCATCCAGCGCAACGTGGTGCTCAGTGCGTTTGCGTGCTTGGCCAGCATCCTAGTGGTCGGGTTCGTCATCGGACGGCACACCGCGCGGGTTCTGCGTCGAGTCACCGAAGCGGCGGGAGCGATGGCCGCCGGCCAGTACGGTGTCCGCGTCGAGGTGAAGAGCCGGGACGAAATCGGGCAACTCGCGAACGCGTTCAACGACATGGGTGGGCATCTCCAGGCCGCGGATGTCAAGATTAAAGAGATTACGAACGCTCTCAGCGAGGTCCAGGCGGTCATCGAGTTCAACCTGGACGGCACGATCATCACCGCCAACGACAATTTTTTGAACACCCTGGGCTACAGCCTGGACGAGATCAAGGGCAAGCATCATCGCATGTTCTGCGAGGCGGCCTACACGAACAGCCAGGAGTACGCCAACTTTTGGGCGAAGCTGAATCGGGGCGAATTGGATTCGGGGGTCTCCAGGCGGCTCGGCAAGGGGGACAAGGAAGTCTGGATTCAAGCCTCGTACAATCCGATCATGGATTCGAAGGGCAAGGTCTACAAGGTGGCGAAGTTCGCCACGGACGTGACGACACAGAAGAAGGCCCAAGTCGAACTCGAAGGGTGTATAGCCGAAGCCCAGAAGTCGCTCGGCGCGCTGGCGCAAGGCGACCTCACGCAGCAGATGGAAGGAACCTATCAGGGCGAGTTGGAAAAGATCAAAGAGAGCATCAATGCCGCGCTCACCAATCTTACCCATACCATTACCACCGTGCGCGATACGGTGGAAGGCGTCACGGCCGGGTCGGAGCAGATCACCAAGGGCAGCGAGGATCTCTCGCAGCGCACGTCCGAACAGGCCAGTGCACTCGGAGAGACCTCCGCGTCCATGGAGGAGATGACCTCCACCGTGAGTCAAAACGCCGACAACGCCAAACAGGCCAATCAGTTGGCCATCGCAGCCCGCAACATCGCGGACAAAGGCGGATCGGTCACGGTCCGCGCGGTCGAGGCGATGGGCGAGATCAATAAGAGCAGCAAGAAGATCGCCGACATCATCACGGTCATCGACGAAATCGCCTTCCAGACCAACCTCCTGGCCTTGAACGCCGCAGTCGAAGCGGCCAGGGCAGGGGAACATGGCCGGGGCTTTGCGGTCGTGGCCTCCGAAGTGCGCAACCTGGCGCAACGCGCGGCGACAGCGGCCAAGGAGATCAAGGACCTGATCAACGAATCCATCCAGCGCGTGACGGACGGCAGTGATCTGGTCAGTCAATCCGGCAAGACGCTGGAAGAAATCGTCGGCTCAGTCAAGCGGGTCACGGACATCATCGCCGAAATCACCGCGGCCTCGCAGGAACAGGCCCGCGGGATCGATCAGGTGAACAGGGCCATCCTGCAGATGGACGATGCCACGCAGCAGAACGCGGCGCTGGTCGAAGAGACCACCTCTGCGGCGCAGTCCATGAAGGAGCAGGCGGTGGAACTCTTGCGGCAAGTAGAAACGTTCAAGGTCAGTGTCACGGAGGGGCACACCACCGGACACAGCGCCCACCAGGTCAAGCGCGACGTCGCGCATAGCATGCCGAAACCATTGGTCAAGCCCGTAGATCACGCCAATGCGCCCAAACAGGCATCCAGGAGGGCGGCTCCTGCGCCGAAACCGGCCGAGACCAAGGAAGCGGTGGGTGTTGACGCGTCCAACGGCAAGGATCGCCGCCGGACGGAAGATGAGTTCGGGGAGTTCTAGGGACATGGAGGGAGCATCGACGAACGGTGCGTCGCACTGCACGGCGGTATGCGGTTTCAATTGCCTGCGGATGTGCCCGCCCCGTGCTGGTCGTGCGAAGGATATAAATATCCGGACGGATCGATCCAACGGGTGTACAAGGGCGGTTCTCTACCCGCTTGCGCATCTACCTCCGCCTCATCGACGATTGGCTGACGCGCGGCATGTTCAGAAGCGGCTCGTGTGCCCCTGGCGCATGAGCGTGTCCGATTCCAGACGCACTGTGGATAGAGACTTCAACATCGATCCGGATTCGAAGATGGCGACAGGGGTCAGGTTGGACAAGTTGCAGCGAGCCGGGTGAGGAGCCCCTGCGTTCTATGAAGCTCCCCGCAGCAAGCTGCAGGGTATTCGGCGAAGGAGAATGAACAATGGACATCTCTATGAGCAGTCATAACATCAAAGACATCATAGGTAACATAGAAAAGCGGATCGAAGACCATATATCCGTGAATCAAAGAATAACAAGTCAAATCAAGCTTCTTTCGCTAAACGCAACCATAGAAGCGGCGAGAGCTGGTAATGCCGGCAGGGAATTTGCTGTGGTTGCCTCCGAGGTAAAAACCCTTGCCGGGCAAGCCTCCAGCACCTCTAAAGAGCTGGGTACTATACGATCGGAAACGAGTGAATTGCAGCGGCGGTTCGTTGAAAAAGAGTGTCAACGTCTCTCGGAAATGTCGCAGACCCTGGTGCAGTTTATCGTACGCAATTTATATGAACGCACCGCTGACGTTCGTTGGTGGGCGACGGATAATGCGCTAGTCCGCTGTTTGGAGTCGTTGGATCAAGCCTCCATTCATCATGCGGTAGAACGGCTTGGCCTGATCAATCGTTTTTATTCTGTGTATCTGAATCTTGTATTGGTGGGGATTGATGGGAAAATCATTGCCTGCTCACAGCCGTCTAAATTCCCTAGGGTAACCGGCGCCAATACATCCAGATTACCTTGGTTCCAGAAGGCAATGGCGACTACGAGCGGCGATCAGTACGTTGTTGATGATATTTTCCACACTTCGCTCCATGACAATAGATTGGTGGCGGTGTACGCCGCCGCCGTTCGTAAGGAGGGGAAAATAAATGGAAAGATAGTCGGTGTTCTGGGCGTAGTTTTTGATTGGGAAGATCAAGCCAAATCCATTGTTCAGACAGAGCCTTCATTATCTGAAAACGAATGGAAACGCAGCCGCGTGTTATTGCTGGATCACGATATGCGCATTATTGCAGCATCCGACAATAATGAAGTCCTCTCGCCGTTCATGCTTGAACATAAAGGACAACACAAAGGCCATTATTTCAATGATAACCATGAGGTGATAGCGTTTGCAAAGACTCTTGGTTACCAGGAATATGACGGCCTCGGATGGTATGCGGTTATCGTGCAGAAGCTTAAATGAAGCTCCCCGCAGCTAGCTGCGGGGTATCCGGCAAAATTCTTCGAAGCCGCTACCCTCCTTCGCCCCGACCTCCGCCAAGGCTTCGGTGGGCCGCCGAAGCTTCAGCGAAGGCACCCAGGTTACGGAGGGTTCTCTCGCCTTCATCCCCGCAGCAAGCTACGGGGTATTCGGCGAAGGAGAATAATGGGTGATACACACCATCCGTTGCTGCCGGATAACCGCTGATTATGAGATGGAATGTTGCAATAGTATCACAGTTGCCAAAAATAAAAGAGAGGACCTCGCAAGCGTTCCATGGCGCGATTCCCGTAGGCTATGAAATCCCTGGCGCTTCCTGTCCACGATCGCTGAATGCGCCCGTGACGGTCAGGGGAATAGTCCGCGGCTGCGCCCTGGAAGAACACACTCGCCTTGAACATGAATATGACCATGACGGAACAAGAACATCCGCTCAATAACGATGTGTTTAAACGATTTCGCGCGCTCGTGTACCGGGAGTGCGGGATCAACTTGACAGATCACAAGCGAGCGATGTTCAGCTCTCGCCTGCAAAAACGGCTGAGTCAACTCGGGCTGACGTCGTTTCAGGATTATTATGACCTCGTCGTCGGAGGGCACAGCGACGCCGAGCTCACCACCATGCTGGATTACATTTCGACGAATCAGACGGAATTCTTCCGTGAGCCGCATCACTTCACGTTTCTTCGAGAGCGGGTGTTGCCGGAGCTGGCGGTCGACAAGACGGTTCGCATCTGGTCCACAGCCTGCTCGTCCGGCGAAGAACCCTATTCCATTGCGATGACACTGTCCGACACGATCGACTCCCCCTCGACATGGAACTGCCGCATCCTGGCGTCTGATATCTCGACCCGCATGCTGGCCAAGGCCGCGACCGGCCAGTACTCCCATGAGAAGATCAATTCGCTGTCGTCCGATCTCGTCCGTCGGCATTTTCTTCTGGGGAAGGGCAACCGCAGGGAACTCGTGAAGATCAAGCCGCACATTGCCAATATGGCCGTCTTCCGGCGGATCAATCTGATGGATGACCGGTATCCGATTAAGTCGTTGCTGGATGTCATCTTCTGCCGCAATGTGATGATCTATTTCGACCGTGAGACGCAGGCGAAGGTGTTGGCGAGGCTGTCTCGGTATCTCAAGCCGGGCGGGTACCTGTTTCTAGGCCACTCGGAGACCATGCAAGGGATTTCTGACGCATTCCATTATGTCGCGCCGACGATTTATCGGAAACAGGAGTAACGGCTGCGGCCTTATGGAACAGAAGAAAGCGTATGGGAGCATAAGCCGTGAGTAATGAACCATTCCGGGATCACGACGTCCCGCAGATGGAGGGCCCATCGAATCGCCGTCGGCGCCATCATCGTTTTCCCGATCACGAGGTGGTGACGCTCTTCCCGGGAGAGTATTTTGTCTCAGACAAGCCGGTGGTCCTTTCGACGTTGCTCGGGTCCTGTGTGGCGGTCTGCATGCGTGATCCGAATGCCGGCGTAGGTGGCATGAACCATTTCATGTTACCAGCGCCGGGCCATTCATCTTCTTCCGGCGCGTGGACCGTGAAAACCCGATACGGCAGTTACGCGATCGAGACGCTGATCAACGGGATCCTGAAGTATGGAGGGCACAGGAACCGGCTGGAGGTCAAAGTATTCGGCGGGGCAAAACTCTACGAGGGGGGCGGCGATATCGGCGCCAGCAACGCGCAGTGGGTATTGGAATATCTGGATCGGGAAGGACTACGGCCGATCGTGTGCGATCTCGGAAAGGATTATGCCCGGAGTGTCTATTTTTATACGGATACCGGACGGGTGCTGATGAAGTCGGGCGATTCCGCGGAGCGCGGGCGCGCTGTCGAGGCAGACAAAGTGTTCACGGCCTTGTATGGTCCGTACACACCGAAGAGCGACGCCACGTTGTTTTGATCGTACGCTGCCGCGGGGCCGGTCTTCAGCCGGTCATACGCACCGGCAAGGGGAGATATGGCGAAGAAAATTCGCGTGCTGATTGTCGACGACTCGGCCTTGATCAGGCAGTTTTTGTCGCATCTGTTGTCGCAGGATCAGAATATCGAAGTCGTGGGCGTCGCGCATGATCCGACCGGCGCCTGGAAGAAAATCGAAGCGTTGCGTCCGGATGTCATCACGCTGGACGTAGTAATGCCTCACATGGATGGGCTGACGTTTCTGGAGAAACTCATGACGACGACGCCCATGCCGGTGTTGATGGTCAGTTCCTTGACGGAGCAAGGCTGCGAGACGGCTCTCCGCGCGTTGGAGCTGGGCGCGGTGGATATCGTGACCAAACCGAAGGTCGACATCTGTCTCGGGATGGAAGAACTTGCGGAGGAACTCATCGAAAAGGTCAAGGCGGCCGCTATCGCTCGGGTCCGTGGGAAGGCGTACGTGGCAACCCCAAAGATTGCGCCCAGCGTCGTTCGCCGCGCACTGCACGCCGCATCCGCGATGAGCAAGACGACTGATACCATCGTGGCCATCGGGTCTTCCACCGGCGGAACCGAAGCCGTGAAAGAGGTGCTCGAAGTGCTGCCGCCGAATAGCCCGCCGATTCTCATTACCCAGCACATGCCGGAGCGGTTTACGAAGACTTGGGCGGACCGGATGAACAGCCTGTGCCGGATTTCCGTGAAAGAAGCCGAAGACGGCGACAGCGTGCTGCCCGGTTATGCGCTGATTGCACCGGGCAATTACCACATGACCCTCGTACGAAGCGGCGCCCGCTATCTGGTTCGCCTCAATCAGGATCCCCCCGTCAACCGGCACCGTCCGTCCGTCGATGTGACGTTTGCCTCGGTCGCCAAGCATGCGGGCGGGAACAGCATCGGCATCATTTTGACCGGGATGGGGGACGACGGCGCGGCCGGGCTGCTCCAGATGAAGCAATCCGGCGCCTATACGATCGCGCAGAACGAATCGACCTGCGTCGTATTCGGCATGCCGAAGGAAGCGATTCAGGCAGGGGCCGTCGATGTGGTGCTGCCGCTTGGAGACATTCCCAATGCGCTCCTGCGTCAATTGCGTGAGGGAGGCCGGAGAGCCATGTGACGGCCACGCGGCATAGCGCGTTTCTTTTTCCGATTTCCTTGCGGTTAATACGATATGCAGTACACTTCTGGATATGCGAGCGTAAACTTCGGCATCTCGGACGGATCGTAGAGCAGTCAACAGTAACGTGTGGCGAAGAGGGCCATCAGTATGAACGTCAGAACAACGCTTGTTGCAGTGCTCTGTGCGACGACGTGTCTTGTGCAGGGGTTTGTCGTGTCTAACGATGCGGCAGCCGCGGATGAAGTCGAAACAGCGCGGCAGCTCGTCGCTCTGCTCATGCTCAGTCGTGCACTGGTGTCCGAACATCAAGCCGAGATCAATGATCCGACAAAAGGCGACAAAGGATTTACACCGGCCTTTGTGGGCGAGACCCTCACGACTCGATTCCGGAATCAGGAGCACATCGACTTGAGCCAGCCCGACGGTACTTCGCAGGGCGCACTTCTCAGGAGCTTGCTGGAATCCCAGAAGGAAGTGGTGGCGTCCTATCAAGTGGTGATCAATCGGCTCGGCATCGGTTTCAAAGGGTTTCCGCCGACGCTGTTCGCGCGCAAGGCCGGTGAGCAGTTCTTCGAGAAGACCGGCATCAAACTGAAACTTACGGGAACCGACTATCGTTTTCCGGGCAACAAGCCGGACGATTTCGAGACGGAAGTCCTGAGAATGTTCGCAGATTCCAGGCATCCCAAGGGTCAACCCTACGGCAGGAACACGCTGGTGGCCGGCAAGCCGACGCTCCGTCTGATGCAGCCGGAATATGCCACGGCGTCCTGTCTGTCGTGTCATGGCAGCCCCAAGGGAGAACGCGATATTACCGGGATGCGCAAGGAAGGCTGGAAAGAAGGGGAGCTGGCCGGCGCCATCAGCGTGACGATGCCGCTGCGTTGATCGCCTGTCGTGGTCTTCCGGCGGTAAGGGGTCCATTCAGTACCATAACTAGAGGGTGTTGATGATGAGCAAGATTGTCGTGGTCGATGATAGTCAAGCCGATCTCAAGTTGATCGAGGAGTATCTGAAGTCGGCGCACCATACGGTTGTATCGTTTTCCAATGCGATGAACCTGGAAGACAAACTCGTCAAGGAAAAACCGGACGTGGTCGTGATGGACATAGTGATGCCAGGGCGCAACGGGTTCCAGGCCTGTCGTGACTTGAAAAGCGATGAGCGTTACAAGAATGTCCCCGTCATTCTCTGCACCTCGAAAAGCCAGGAGAGTGACAAGTTCTGGGGGCAGCAGCAGGGCGCCAACAGTTATCTGGTGAAGCCCGTCAAAGCCGAAGCGTTACTGGACGCCATCAAGGACGTGTTACGGCAACGGTGATCCGATGAGGGAGTGATCGAATCGAATGGCTCAGATTGAAGAAATCGTCCATCATGTGAAGGCGGTGCAGGCCGCGTCAGCGACGGCTGCGACGCGGCCTGTGCGTGTCTGTCTGCTGAGTCTCGCCGACGAGTCCTTCGTCATCGATCTTCGTTATGTACGGGAGGTGTTCGAGGTGAAGTCTATTACGCCGGTGCCCGGGGTGCCGTCGATCTTGAGCGGTGTCGCCAACTTGCGAGGGACCGTCATGCCGATTGCCGACTTGCGTTCCGCCTTGGGGCTGCCGATCTGGGGGGCTTCAGCGAGGTATGCCGTGGTGATTCAACAGGGAGTCCAGCAAATCGGAGTGCTGGTCGACAAGGTTCCGGAAATCCGTGACGTGCGGCCCGATGAATATGTTACGGCTGCGGCGCAGTCGCCGGAAGGGGCCCACCCGTTCGTGACGGGTATTCTGAAACTGGCCGGCCGTATGGGCAGTCTCGTCGAAGTCCCCGCGCTGCTGTCGTACGTCGGGGGGACGAAATGAAGCACCCCGCAGCAAGCTGCGGGGTGTCCGGCGAAATTCTCCGAAGCCGCTACCCTCCTTCGCCCCAACCTTCGCCAAGGAGCTTCAGCGAAGGCGGCAAGACTACGGAGGGTTCTCCCGCCTTCATCCCCCAGCAAGCTAAGGTGTATTCGGGGAAGGAGAATAAATGATCGCGCGTGCCGATCGTCCAGCCAAAGGGGGGGATCGGTCAGGTTGTCGCCAATGGCATTGTCGCAGACGGATGAACAGTGCTCCTTGATGCAGAACCTCGGGACATTGGCGGTTGAGGTGCCGGAGATTCGTACCCTTTCCAAGGACCAATTCTTACCGGCTCCGACCAGCACGGGGTCCCCTATGTGTCGACGGCGGTCAAACTCGAGGATCGGTTACGAGGGGTTCTGGAAACCGCGGCCGTGCTCTCGCATTTTGAGGGCACAGGATAACCAGCAGGCGAGATAGACCACTATTCACCTTAGGCTCAAGGCACGAGTGTAAAGAAGGAGGAGGTTCCCATGGCAAGGCTCAGCGTCCTGCAACGGTTTGAAAGCTCAAAAACCAAGTCGAAACTCTTAGCGACGTTCGGGGTGATCAGCGTCATTATTATGACCATGTCGGCGATCGGTGTCTCGACGCTCCGGCAGTTGGCCACCTCGTCCCAGACGGTGTACGTCGACTATACCGTGCCGCTGGCCGAATTCGCCGAAATGGGTACAGCGCTTACGACCCACCATCAAATCTTGACGGGTATCGCAGGCGTCACGCGGCAGGCCGACCTTATTGCAGACGTCACACGGCTGTCGCCGTATCAGGCGAAGGTCAAAAAGGTCGTCGCCGACTACGCGGCCAAGGTGCGTCGGGTGTCGCGATCGGGCCGCGATGAAACGAAGGACTTGGCGATCCTAAAGCCGGCGATTGAGAAATATTTCAAGGATGGCGAGGGCGCCCTCAGTGCCATGGCCGACAGCTTTGGAAAGTCGCTCTCGACAGAGCAAGCCGAACACATGAGAGACCTAGGAAAACTGGCCCTCACGGTAGACCTGCAGCCGACCTTCGAGGCGATGGTCGCTCGCCACAATGAACAAGTCTTGGACATGAATCAGGTTGCCAAGGACTTGAATGAGGATGCTCAGGCCCTGGCTGCCACCGGAACGCTCATGTTGATCGCTGGCGGTATCTTCGGCGTGGCCTTGAGTTTGGCACTCGGATACTGGGTGGGGCACAAGTTGGCGCTGGGTATTGGACATGTCGCAGACGCCGTGAAGTTGGCGGCAGGCGGCAACTACCACGCCCGCGCGAAGATCACGTCGAAGGACGAACTCGGACAGATCGCCGCATCGTTCAATGTCATGTTGGACCGCATGACGACCCTTGTGACGTCGGAGTCCGAGCGCGATGATATGCAAAAGCGGTTGATGGGCTTCCTGGTCTTGGTCTCGGACATCGGTAAAGGCGACTTGACCAAACGTGGTGAGGTAACGGCAGACATGTTCGGCAACTTGGCCGACGGATTCAACCTGATGATCATTCGGTTCGGCCAATTGTTGAAGCAAGTGCGGGAGGCGGCCGACCGTGTCAATAAATCCTCCGGGGCGCTGCGCGACAATGCAAGGCAGATGTCTGGCACCGCAAAGCATCAGACCGACGAATCGATGAGGACGCTCGAAGCGGTCGAAAATCTGGCGAGTTCAATGCGTCAGGTGGCGGAGACCGCGGGCGCCTCGTCGGACAGCGCCAAACTGGTGCTTGAAGCGACGGCTCGAGGCCGTGAAGCCGTGCAGAAAACCGTGGAGGACATGCAGAGCATTCGGACCGCCGTGCAGCGGATGTCGAAGCAGGTCAAGGCGCTCGGCGATCGATCCGTGGAAATTTCGCAGATTGTGTCGGCTATCAGAGACATTGCGAACCGGACAAACCTCTTGGCGTTGAACGCGGCGATCGAAGCCGCCGGTGCAGGCGAAGCCGGAGCCCGATTTGCCGTCGTCGCCGACCAGGTCAGAAAACTGGCCGAAAGTTCCTCGCAAGCGACGCGCGAAATCGCCGATCTGGTCAAAGTCATTCAGAGCGAGACGCAGGAAGCCGTCGTCGAGATGGAAAACGAAACCAAGGCGGTGGAAGAAGGGTCGAAGTCCGCTTTGCGGACCGGTGACGTGTTCGAAGATATTTCGGGAATCGCCAAACGCTCGGCCGAGTTGGCCGGAAACATCGCCGCTTCCGCCGCGAACCAGACGGTGTCGGCCGATCAAGTGCGCCGTTCGATTAAGGATTTCACAGGCGGCGCCGTGGAAACGCAGAAAGCCACCGATGCCGCGCGGTTGACCGTCGAAGACATGGCCAAACTCGCCGACGGTCTGACGGCCTCGGTTGCGCAGTTCAAGCTGGTCTGACGAGTGAGGTGGCGGTATGACATGGAGGTTGCCCTTGAGGGGGCATACGCATGAGTGAGAAATCGATCAACGGGGAGTTGGTGGAGATCTTTGCCGCTGAGACGTTGGGCGACATGACAACGCTTTGGACTGCGCTCCATCCTGCGAATGCGTCCTGTCCATCCTGCGAATCGCTCCAAGAGCACTACATCCTTGCGCACAAGCTTAAGGGCGCCGCGCTGAATTACGGATACATGGGCCTGGCTCGATATGGGGAGATGATGGAGACGGTCCTCGAGTACGCCTCCGAGATTGCTCAGGCTCGTTGGCCTGAAGCCGTCGACTTACTTCGGGAAATCGTCGGGGACTGCCGCCGCCAAATCGAACGCATTGCGAAAGGGGGGGCAGACGAAGGCCGGGCCGCGGACGCATGGACCCAGCGCTATGCCGCGCTGATCCCGTTCGCCTCACCATCTGGTAAATCCGCCGTCGAGGCGCAGACCGCGACGACGAGTACCTCGATTTCGGCGGAGTACTGCGTGCCGACCATCGATGCGGAGGTCCTGTCGTATTTCGTTCCTGAAATTCAAGAATATCTCGAGACGGTCAAAGGGGCGGTGGCCCACCTACGCTCGAATCCTAGCGACAACGACCAGATCCTTACCTTATTTCGGACCGTTCATACCATCAAAGGATCGGCCTATACGGTAGGATTTAAAGTCATTGGAGATCTTGCCCATCCTCTTGAGGATTGTCTCGTGACCGTTCGCGACGGCGCGCTTCCGGTGACTCCTGTGTTGTTGAATGCCGTAGATCGTACGATGGAGATCGTCCGGTCGCTGCTATGTCGCAACTCGAACGATGTGGCCGGCTTTCAACAGGACATCCCTGTCGTGAAGGATGCGTTGCGCCGAATTCAGCAGGGTGAGCCGGTCGAATTCATCGTCGCGTCAAACGATTCCGCAGGCCCGGCCGTGGTCGAATCGGCCCCGACGCAGCAACTGACCGCGGAGTATATCATCCCGCAACTCGATTTCGGCGATCTCTCGTATTTTCTTCCCGAGGCCGAGGGGTATCTGCAAAGCATCGAAAACCTTCTTCTCCAGCTGGAAAAGGATCCAAAAAACCAAGAGGCGACCAACCAGTTATTTGGGAATGTGCACACGCTCAAAGGATCGGCGTACACCGTCAACTATCAAATAATCGGCGACTTGGTCCACACGGTCGAAGATTATCTTGATGCTGTGCGCCACGGTCGTCTGGAAATCACCGCTTCCTTCACGGATATCGTGCTACGGACGATTGATGTCGTGCGTGTGTTGCTCCAACGAGATGTCAAGCAACTGCCTCGACTGAAAGAACGGTTGTTGGGAGTTCGGGCAGAGTTCGCGACGCTCGGGCAGGCGTTGGTTACCGGATCCGTTCCGCGGCCGGCATCGGTTCCGATGCAGGAGGCGGTTCAAGAATTTCCTGCGGCTTCTGCGCCGGAGTGGCAGGAGAGGCCGCCCGTTTCGGATGCCGACATGACAGGCGCGACAACTGACGTCCAACAGATCAGAGTCAGGCGGGATCGTCTGGAGCAATTGCTGAATCTCGTCGGCGAGTTGATCATCACCCGAGGACGATTGGAACGGCGACTGGAGACCTTGAGTCAGCTGACCCACCAAGTGATGGCTTGCAAGAACCGTCTGCTCACCGGCATCCAGGCGTTCGAAGAGAAACACACCTTTACGATGTCCTCCCTCTCGACCCAAGAGACCTCGGCATCGATGCCCGCTCTGACCGGTGTGACCGAATTCGGCGAGTTGGAGTTCGATAAATACGACGATTTCAACATCCTGGCTCGGCGGATCGGCGAAGGGGCCGCTGACATCAGCGAATCGGTTTCGCAGTTGAACGGATCGATTCAGGCTGCACGGGACGAAATGAACGAGCTGCAGGAGCTGACCACCGGCATACGGGACCAAACTACCAAAACCAGGATGGTGTCGATCGGCATGCTGTTCACCAGGTTTCGGCGGTCGGTTCGGGAAAGCGCCCGTGCGACCGGCAAAGACGTGGAGATGGCGATGGCCGGCGAACGCACGGAAATCGATACGGGTGTGGTGGAACGGCTGATCGATCCGCTGATTCATTTGATGCGCAATGCGGTCTATCACGGCATCGAACCGGCTCGGGTCCGGGAGGCCAATGGGAAACCGGCGACCGGCACGATCCGCTTGCATGCGGCTCAGCGGGGGAACGCGGTGGTGATCGAAGTGGAAGATGACGGGCGCGGGCTCGATCTCGACAAGATCAAAGCAACGGCCGTCGCCAAGGGGCTGGTCAATCCGGACCTGGCGGCGCAGCTGACCGACGCGGAAATCACGCGGTTCATTTTTGTGCCAGGTTTTTCCACAGCCGAGGTGTCAACCGATCAAGCCGGCCGCGGCATCGGAATGGATGTCGTCGAACGCGTGATCCGTTCGATGAACGGCCGCATCGAGATCGAAACTGTGCAGGGACGCGGGACGAAGTTTTCGTTGTATCTCCCGCTCACCTTGCTGATTACAATGGCGCTGATGGTCCGTGTCAACGAGATGCGCTATGCGATTCCGCTGGCGAGTATCCGGGAAATCACCTTGCCGGTGCCGAGTGCCGTGCAGAACATGGGAAACCGGATGTTGTTGCAGATGGGAGACGAAGCGGTAGAAATCCAAGTATTGTCCGGCCTGCTCGGCCACGGTTCGTCCGCGCTCGAGAGCACGATGCCCATCGTTGTTGTGCATACCGATGCCGGTCCCATGGGGCTCGCCGTCACCGAATTGTTGGGTCAGCAGGAAATCGTCGTCAAATCGTTGGGCCCGCTCAAACTCATGGAACATGTGACATTTTCCGGCGCCACGTTCGATTTGGACGGGCGAGTCATTTTGGTGCTGGACGTCAGTCGACTGTTCACGAGCCAGAGTGCGGGCATGTTGATGGTTGCCAGGTCGGCTGTGCAGGAGCTCGGTGCCGAGGAAGGGCGGTCAGAGGAGGCATCGGATTCGGAGCCAGCCAAGACTTTGTCCATCCTGCTGATCGACGATTCGTTGAGCATCCGCAAATTCATCGGGCGAATGTTGGAGACGGCAGGGTACCAGGTGGCGACGGCCGGCGACGGCGAAGAGGGCATCCGCAAAGCGTCTACGCAAGCGTACAACGTGATCATTACGGATCTGGAGATGCCAAAGTTGAACGGGTATGAAGTGATTCAGGCATTGAGGAGCCGCCAGCAAACGCAATCCGTGCCGATTTTGGTGATGACGACGCGCGCGGGTGAAAAGCATCGTCAACTCGCGCTCAATGTCGGTGCGACCGGCTACATCACGAAGCCCGTTGAAGAGCGTACGCTGCTCAAGGAAATCGAGCGGGTGGCCGGTGGAAGTGCGCTGGTTCAGCCATGATCCGGCGGCACGCGGTACAGATGTTTAGAGGCGAGCGCCGTCGAGGCCGGGCCGGTTCCGCTCGGAGGAAGGGGACCGATGAGTCTTCTTGTCCGTAAAAGCCATTCGGCAGCGCCGACGAATGTGAATCAGCAACTGATCGTCGAGTGCGGGCCGATGCGCATATCGATTCCAGGGAAAGGAATCCGGGGTCTGTTGAAAACAATTGAAACGACGTTTCAGGATACCATTACGCTTTTGGGCGAGACCTATGAAAAGAGCGATCTGGCGAATCGCCTCGATCCAACCAAAACGGTGGCGCCGTTGTCATCCCAGGGACGGACGATTTTGTGTTCCAACGGTGTCTGGCGCAAGGCCTATGCGGTCGATCGAATAATCAGTCTGGTCGAAATCGAGCCGTCGGACATTGTGCCGTTGCCTCTCCATTTCCGCGGGGCAGAACGGGAGTGGTTTGCCGGACTGTTTTTCTTCGAAGACGCCCTTGTCTTGATCATCAACCTCGATTGGCTGGTAACGCCGACCGATGTAGTGCCCTGGCGCTCTGAGGTTGCAGCGGGGCATGCGCCTCTAGAGTCCGAGGGCGGTTTAACGTCGGTATTCCCTGTCTAGTCAAACACAGGAATGTGCGAGTCCGCCGATGCTGCAGTCCCAAGCCAGTCGAAAGAAAACGGTTTTCTCGAAGCAGTGGGTCACGGTGTTTTCCGTCGGAGGGCGACGTTTTGCCGCTGGCATAGAAGAGGTCAGCGGCATCGTTCAATGGCCTTCGGTTGTGCCGGTGCCGAGCCAGACGCCATTTGTGAATGCCGTTGCGTGGCGGGGGAAAGAAGTGTTGCCGATTTTTGATTTGGCGGGGCAGTTTGATCTCACAATAGAGAGTGACCCTCCTCTGTGTCTGCTGGCTAAACACGAGGATGGGCTCATGGCCGTGCGCATTGATTCGGACGTGCCGATCTTGCAGTCGGTGGATCGCGCATCGATCCAGCTTTCGGATGGAGCCGATCCCGTCGTGGTGGGGACGTGCACGATTGATGATCAGCCGATCGACCTTCTGTGTTTGACTAAGCTTGGAAAGTCTCCTGCGTAAGGTCTCTCGTTTCGAATCGGCACAGAGGAGAAATACAACATGCCGAAAGTGTTAGTGGCTGACGATAGCATCGCCGTACGGAAGGTCGCCGAACGGCTGCTGACGGAGGCAGGGTTAGGCGTGGTATTGGCGGCGAACGGCGAGGAGGCGTTGGCCTATTTGGCCAAAGAAAAGCCGGATTTGATCGTGTCCGACGTGATTATGCCGGATAAAAGCGGCTACGAGGTCTGCGCCTTTGTGCGCGCGCACTGGGCGTTAGCGAACACGCCGGTGCTCTTGATCTCCGGCATTGTGAACGATGAGGTGACAAGGCAGGCTGAATCCTGTCACGCCGACGGGGTGTTGAAAAAGCCGTTCCAGGGTACGTCTCTCAAGGATCGCGTGCTCGACCTGTTGGCCAAGCGGCAAGGCGCTGCCGCGTCTGCCACGAAGAGTATCGAGAACGTAACTGAGTCCATTGAGGCGATTCAAAGCGCGCGTGTGAGCGACGAACAATTAGAAGCCTATCGGCAGGCAGTTGCGCGATTGAAGCCGCTAGAGGAAGAACTTCGGGTCGAACGAGATCGAGCGACACACAATGCTCAGCGGGTGACACAACTCGAAGGACAGTTGGCTGGCGTCAGAGAACTCGAGTCGATCTTGGCAAGGGAGCGAGAGCAGACTGCCCAGCTGAAGAAGCAACTCGCAGAGGCCAACAGTGCTTCTGCTCGGGTGCAAGAACTTGAATCAGCACTCAAGACCGAACGAGAGCGGACGGCTGAGGCCAAGAAGCAGGCATCCGTGGCGGAGAGCCTGGGCGGGCGTGTGCAGGAACTGGAGGCGGCTTTGTATGCCGAGCGCCAGGCAGCCACGCAATTGGTTCAACAGATGACGGCGATGGAAGAGTCGGTGACTCGGTCTCAGGAATTGGCGCGGCAGCTTGTCCAGGAACAGGAGCGTACGAGCGATTTGACTCGTCGTCTAGCCGAGAGTGAGCAGGTTGCTGCCCGCGTGAACACGTTAGAACAAGCTCTCGCTACTGAACAGAAAAAAAGCAAGGATTTTTCCGCGCGTCTCTCCGAGGCTGAGCGCATTCCGCAGAAACCCCAGGAGTTTGAAACACTGCTTCAGACGGAACGAGAACGAAATAGCCTTCTGGTGAAGCGCGTATCTGAATCTGAACAAGCGGCCGAGCAAGCCACCAAACGGTTTGAAGAGCTGGCGACAAAGCTTGGCGAGATCGCGGGATTGGCTTCTCAGCTGGGAAGCGGAAAACGACGGCCCTGATCCTGCACGATCCCTTCTCGTGGACCGTCACTGTCGTGAAGGACTGAAGTCATGGCTGCCGACACCACAGACGATTTTCAGAAAGAGCTGGTCGATCTCTTTGTTCAGGAAGCACATGAATGGCTTCAGAACATTCACGTCGCCCTTGATGAGCTGCAACAGGGCCCAGCGCCGGAGCGGCATGCCAAGCTGATCGGGACGATTTCGGCCGGAGTGATGAATCTCGGCGGGTCTGCTGCCACGATTAATCTTCCAGACGTCGCGCACGTCAGTTTCGAGACGATTCCCTTTATCGAAGCCCTAGAGGACTCACAGAAGGCGCTCTCTGTTCAGGACTTTCTTTCGCTCTGTAAACAGCTGGGACAGATCCATACGGCATTGACCCGTGCGACGGGCATCTCCTTTGAAGACGATGGGAATGGTGCGGCAGCTGAGGCGGTTAACGTGAGTCTCTCTCCCTGGGAGTTTTTGCAAGCGCTGCAAGGGATACAGGGGAAACAATCTTCCAGTATTGCGTCTGGGCACAACCATATCTGTAACCTGATCGAGCAGATGGAAGGACAGGTTCAGGCCGGTGTCGAACGTATCGATGCCACGGTCATTCAAGGATATCTTGCGCGGGTGTCCGAAGCGGAAGAGTCGTTTCTGAAGGTGATTGACGAGCGGGTACCCGAGATTTTCAAGAAGATGAGTGCTCTCAAGATAGACGGGGGTGAGACCTCCTCGCGCATGACGGCCCTCGAAGGCTCGCTTCAAGACGTCGCACGTCTGCGCATAGAAGCGCAGCAGGTCAATGCGGGGTTTGCCATGATGTTTTTCACAGGTCTGCACAGTCTGCTGACTGTGGTGGCGCAGCGTCGAGTGCTTCTGGCTGCCACGCGCGTGGAATCGGTGAAGGCGCGGCTGCACGTGATGGGCGGTGCCATCCGCCAGTGGGTAGAGCATGGGCGGACCCAGCGTGCCGCGATCGATCAGTTGTTCCCTGCCAGCCGCTCGTAATCAATGTGTCGGAACCTCGCACACATGTTCATCGAGGCGCTTGGTGGAGTCGTACCCTCCGAGTGATGATGGCACGATGAACTCAGAAGTCGACTATAGGATATATTGGGAACTCCGAACCCTTCCGTTCGACAATGTGCCAGACCCGCGATTCTATGTCCCGTGCTCTCAACATGACGCGGCTCACAGGTGGTTGAGTTATGGGATTCAGACCGGCAAAGGCATGCTCCTGCTTACGGGTGACATCGGGTGCGGGAAAACGTTGCTGAGTCGTCGGCTGATCGTCGGGCTGTCGCCTGAGCGGTATGATGTTGCGCTTGTTGCCAATCCCGCGTTGTCTCCTTCCGAATTGCTGGATGAGGTATTGTCTCAGTTCGGACTCGGCCTCGTGCAATCAAAAGCCGGACGATTGCAGACGCTCAATGAGCGCCTGGAATTGAATGCGCAACGCGGGATAAGCTCGGTGCTGGTCGTGGATGAAGCGCAAGCGATAGAAAGCGTCAAAGGGTTCGAGGAACTCCGATTGCTGACGAATTTTCAACTCAACGATCGATTTCTATTGACCGTTGTGCTGATTGGCCAGCCGGAATTGCGTCATCGTGTTGCGGGAATTCCCCAGTTGAACCAGCGCATCGCGGTCCGTGCGCATCTGGGCCCCTTCACGGCAGAGGAAACGAGATCGTATATTATGGCACGCATGGGAGCCGCGACACATCGGACAGACGTGTTTACGAAAGAGGCGGTGGCAGTCATTTACGAACAGAGTAAGGGGATTGGGCGGCTCATTAATGCACTCTGTGATCAATGTCTCTTTGCCGGGGCGATCGAGCACGTCTCACAGATCGATGATCGGCTTGTTCAGCGGGTCGAACAAGTCATATGATATATGGTCGAATGTTCCGTGAGGACGGCCGCAGGCCATGAATGAGTACAGCATGACAGAGTGGTATCGCATTGCGCAGGAACAACTGACGGGCGTGGCTCTTGCGGTGCAGCGGCAAGACCAACTCAACTTGGAGGGATTGTCTGCCCTGGCGACGGGGATTGCGGAGGCGCTCAAGGGAAGTGAGCAATTGTTCGTTCAGGCTATGAGCGGTCCCGCAGGCCCTCCGCTGATTACGAATCTCGTGAATGTCGGGATTCTGGCGACGAAGGTCGGTGCCGGGCTGGGATATCACGGAAAAGAGTTGGAACGGCTTACCTTATCGGGGCTTCTACACGACATCGGTCTCTTTGCCGTGCCGCAGTCGCTGATCACTAAGTCGGGCCGGTTGACCCATGATGAACGTACGCTCATTGAACAACATCCCGAACTCGGCTATCAAGCGATTCGAAAGGCGGGTCCGAAATATGACTGGCTGGCACAAGTGGTGCGCCAGGCGCATGAGCGGTGGAACGGGCAGGGGTATCCCAACAAGCTGAAGGGGCGGCAGATCAGCGAGTTTGCCCAAATCATCGGTGTGGTGGATGTCTTCGATGCCCTCGTGAGCCCGCGCGGGTATCGCCGCCGATTCTTTCCGCACGAGGCGGTGCGAGAATTGATGGTGGCGGAAAGGACGGCGTTCCCTCGTGAGATCGTCAAAGCCTTGGTCGAACAGCTGTCGGCCTATCCGCTGGGTACCTCGGTACGATTGACCACCGGAGAAGTCGGGTCAGTCATGCGCGTCAATACGCGCTATCCACTCCGCCCGGTCGTATGGATCGAGGGTGATACAGCCTATGGCCAGGAGCGGCGGCAACTCGATCTGAGCCGCACCCCGCTTGTGTCAATCATCGAAACACTGGAGCCTCCTGACGTCGCACGCGTACGGTTTCCAGCAGATGGAACGCGTGCCAAGATATCTGATGTCATCCCCTCGGCATCCGATCAGTTTACCGCGCTCTTGGAAGGCTTGGACGCTCTAGCGAGTGCGATCCAAGGGGCCGTCGAGTCCAGGACTTCTGTGCCAGAAGGCGGGACTGCGTCGCTGTCGGGCGAGCATCGATGGATAGATCGACCTCCTGCGCAGGATCTTGCGGATGCCAGTTTTGAAAAGGAAGTGATCGGGTTATTCGCCCTCGAAGCGCACGAATGGCTGGCGCAAATTCAAATGGCGGTGAGACAGCTCGCTGAAGGGGCCAACGGAACGGTGCGTCCGAAGCTCTACGGGATTCTCTTACAGGGCATTACCAATCTCGCCAAATCTGCGTCAACGGTGCAGCTCCAGACTATCGAGCAGATGGCCTCGAATCTGCTTCCGATTCTCCACGATGTGGGGCAACAAGAACCACGTGCGATGACGGCAGCGCTCCAGTCGCTGCAGGAGGGGTTGGATCGAATCAGTCTGGCCGTGCGTCGTTTAGCAGGAGACCAACAGGACGAACGTGCTGGACATGACGGCGTTCCTGTGGAAACGGTGAGCGAATCCGTGCAGGCTCTTCCTGCCATTGCGACTGAGCAGCCTGCGGCTCCCCAGTTGCAGGCTCCGCTTACCGTGAGCTCCAGCGTCCCGCTCATTCATGCCCTTCGGGACTTGCAGCAGGCTCGTGCCCGGTCGATGCAGCCGGCTCGCGATGTGTTGGAGGCGGTGATCCAGCGAGCCGAGCGGGAAGCCGATCATCTTGATGTCGCCGATGTCGGGCGCATCTTAACCGAACTTGACCGACTCGATGAAGAGTTCCTTGAAGAAGTCCGTCGGCGGGTTCCGATCATCAGTTCCACTCTTGCAAATTTACGAGCGCAAGGGGCGACGGATTTCGTTACGGCGACTCAGCTCGATCCAATTCTCGAACAGGTCGAGGCCCTCTACGATCTGGCCAGCCATGTGCAGGCGACGATGATCACGATGTTTTTGCAAGGGTTGCGATCCTTTCTCATGGTCGCGTCCTACCGAAAAACGTCGACGTTGGCGCAGCGACTGGGAACAGTTGAGACGAGGATTCATGCATTGATTCCGATGGCGGAGCAGTGGGGCAATATCGGGCGCATCGAACGATCGGCCATTAGTGACATCCTGGCAGTCTAGAAGCCTGTCAGACATTGACCGTTTTATTCCGGCCAACGATGCCCAGGCATCTACTTTGTTCTCGGTTCCCCCGAATCCTCAACGTATTCCAGCGAAAATTCCTCCAGTTTTTCAAGGCCTGTGGCCGCGTATCTGCCTGCCCTCCTTCGCCTCATGACAAATGGCACTGTCGGACGGGCTCTTAGCCCACATTATTCATGAGCGCTTCCGCTGCAATCGCGAATCCGCCGCTGCGAAAAGCCTGTTGGCAGGCAGGCTCGCCCTTCAGTTCCTCATCGTACTGGCTCAAGTAGGCGTCGGTCCTTCGCGGCTCTGTGTGCCTGTCTCGAAAGGCCGCTGCGCGATTTTGCGACGAACCGCCATGAATAATGTGAGCTGGCTTGGCCCTGTCAGTCCGCACACTTCTGTACGCCTGATCGTAGAGAATCTTCCTGGTCGTACGGAATCTGCGCCCTTGTCCCATGCACGTTTCTGCTAGAAAATTGCATCTTGGTGAAATTGCACGGATTGTGCTGCCTACCGATTGGGCAATGTGTGAGGTGCTGTGGTACGGCATGGTATTGGTCGCTCATCCACATGATTATCCACAAACCATGCACACCTTTTGTG
>WNFE01000655.1_pt1 | contig 24420 bp, 25 predicted proteins | sample 5400451 | NCBI WGS metagenome assembly WNFE01 (sample SAMN13153344, study PRJNA577476) | soil metagenome | isolation source: 200 cm saprolite under Douglas fir tree site 2 hole 2 | place: USA:California | collected 2015-04-18
CTTCACCCATCTGGCGCCGGCCTGCGGGGTGCTCCATCCGTTCCTGCTGGCCCGCGGCGGCATCCAGGGGGCGCGGGGGCGGCCGATCTACCTGGTCCACGGCGCGCTCGACTGGATGTTCCCGGTGCAGACCGCGCGCATGGGGCGGGACGCGCTCGAGACGGCGGGGGCGCGGGTCGTCTACCGCGAGATCGAGGACCTCTCGCATACCTATCCGCGGGACGAGAACCCGCGGATCCTCGATTGGCTCCTCGGCCCGGTCAGGCCTGAGGAGTCGGCGCCGCGAAGCGGTTGATGGGCAAGGTCGTGGCGACCGCGCCGCGGCACGCCGCGGCCACGTAGGGCGCCAGACGCCCGGCCAGCGCCCAGGCATCCGCGGCCCGCTCGCGCTGCCGGTCAGCCGCCTCCTGGGCGCGCGCGTAGATCCGCGCCTCGTCCACCGTGGTCACCCGGCGCTGCTCCACGACCACGCGGCCGTCCACCAGAACCGTGTCCACGCTCGCCCCGGTCTCGGCGTAGACCAGCGCCTTCACCGGATCGGCGAGGGGACGGAGGAAGACCGAGTCGGTCCGGAGCAGCACGAGATCCGCCTTGCGCCCCGGCGCGAGCGTGCCCAGGTCTCCGGCCTGGCCCAGCACGCGCGCGGTGCCGGTGGTGGCCAGCCCCCAGACCGTATCGGCGTCGAGCCAGCGGGCGGTCTCGTGCGGGAAGCGGACGGTGCTGATCACCGAGGCGATGCGCAGGGCCTCGAAGAGGTTCTGGTTGTCCGAGCAGGTCGAGCCGTCGGTGCCGAGGCCCACCGCCAGGCCGCGGTCCAGCATCTCGCGCACCGGCGCGATCCCGACGCCCAGTCTCAGGTTGCTTCCCGGATTGTGGGCAACCGCAGCGCCCGCGTCGGCCAGCATCCGTATGTCGTCGTCGTCGAGCCAGACGGAATGCGCGCCCACGAAGCCGGGACCGAGCACGCGGTGATCGGCCAGCCGCCCCACGATGCTCTTGCCCCAGCGGCGCCGGCTCTCGACCACCTGCACCTTGGATTCGGCCAGGTGGGTGTGGAAGCCGACGCCGTACTCCCGCGCGAGCGCGGTGCAGCCGTCCAGCAGCTCGTCCGTGGCCTGGTTCGGAATGGTCGGCGCCACCGCGACGCGGACCCGCCCCTCCGCGCTGCCGTGCCAGCGGCGGATGGCCCGCTCGGTGAGGTCGAGCAGCCCCTTGGTCGGCGACGGCTGGATGTCCTGGACGGTGCGCCGCAAGTCGGCCGGCAGGAGGTCGCTGAGCCCCGGGACGGTCTGGTAGAAGACGACGTCGGCCACCGCGGGCGCCAGGACCACGCGCACCCCGACGTCGGTGTAGGCCTGGACCACCGCGGCGAAGGTCTCGTCGGTGATGGCGGGCACCGCGATGTAGAGGTCGTAGGCCGACGTGCAGCCGGTCTTGAGCATCTCGATGGCGCCGATGGCTGCCGAAAGATACTCGTCTTCCGGCCTGCGAAATCCGGAGTTTGCGGGCGAATAGGTCAGCAGATCCTCGAGAGTCCAGCTCCCGACCCGGCCCCGGGCCAGGTGCCCGTGCGCATGGGTATGGGCATTGCCCATGCCGGGCAGCACGATGCGGTCCGCGGCGTCGATCACCCGGGCGCCGGCCGGAGCCGTCAGCCCCGGGCCCAGTGCGGCGATGCGGTCGGCTTCGATGAGGACATCCGCGCGCTGGAGCGCCGCCGGTGTGCCCGCCAGGACCCGACCGCCGCGAATCAGTACCGTCATGGCTGCCTCCTCAGACCGCGCCCGACTCCGACAGGGGCTGGGCGGCCGGGTCGTCGAGATGGGTGACGCAGTTGAGTAGCCTCACGCGCCACCCGGCGCCCCGCGCTACCGGAGGATCGATGATCGTGAGCGCGGTGTTCTCCCAGCGCTCGGGGACGTCCTCGCCGTCGGGCAGGATCAGGTGGCGCGCGGCCAGCGAGCGGCAGACGAGCCCGTGGGTGACCACGGCCAGGTGCCCGCCGGTCGCCGCGGCGCGCTCCTGGACGAGCGCCCAGGCCCGGTCCACGCGCGCGTGGAAGACCTCCCAGGTTTCCCCGTTCGGCGGCGCGTAGTCGAGCGCGAACATGTCGAAGGCGAGCTTGGCGTACGGCGTCCCCCGGATATCGCCGAAGTTGCGCTCCTGGAGCAGAGGGTCGTGGCGGACCGGGAGGCCGGTGACGCGCGCCAGGCGTAGGGCGGTCTGCGCGGCGCGGGCGTAGTCGCTCGAGAGGATGGCGCCGATCCCCTCGCGCTCGAGCCGCCGCGCCAGGCGCTCGGCCTGGGCGATGCCGCGCGGCGAGAGCGGGTTGTCGGGAAGCTGGACGGTGCGCGAGGCATTGCCGAGCGTCTCGCCGTGCCGGATCAGGAAGATCAGATCACGCTCTCGCCGCGCAGGCTCTGGACGTCCGCGGGAGCGTAGCCGAGGCCGGCCAGGATCTCGTCGGTGTGCTGGCCGAGCTTGGGCGCGGTCCGCCGCACCGCCACGTCGCTGGCCGACAGCCGCACCGGGGTGCGGATATGGGGCACGCGACCCAGCTCCGCGTCCTCCGCGTGGACCACCATCTGCCGGTGCTGGACCTGAGGGTCGGCGAACATCTGCTCGTAGTTGTAGACGGGCCCGCACGGCACGCCCGCGTCGTCGAGGACCTTGGTCCAGTGCGCGGTGGGCGCGGTCGCCAGCACGGCCGTGATTTCCTTTTCAAGGAGGAAGCGATTCTTCCTCCGCTCCGTCGAGCGGGCGTAGCGCGGATCCTCGAGCCACTCGGGGTGGCCGAGCGCGCGGGCGCAGCGCTGCCAGATGGACTGGCCGGCGGCGCCGATCATCATGTAGCCGTCCTTGGTCTCGAAGCGCTGGTACGGCGCGTTCTGGCGATGGCGCGAGCCCATGCGGACGGGCTCGACGTGGTCGGCCAGCCAGCCCGCGCTGGTCCACGAGGAGAAGCCGACCGCGGTCTCCAGCAGCGAGCACTCGACCTTCTGGCCCCGGCCGGTGCGCTGCCGCTCGTAGAGCGCGGCGAGGACGCCCTGGGCGCCCCACATGCCGGTGCCGAGATCGCAGATCGGCAGGCCCACCGAGGTGGGCGGACCGTCGGGCTCGCCGGTGACGTGCATGATGCCGCCCATCCCCTGGGCGATCAGGTCGAAGCCGCCCTTCTCGCGATAGGGGCCGTCGGAGCCGAAGCCGGAGAGCTGGGCGTAAATCAACCGTGGGTTCAACCGGTTCAAGGTCTCCCAGCCGAGCCCGGCGCGGTCCATGACGGTGGGGCGGTAGTTCTCCACGAGCACGTCCATGGAAGGGATGAGCTTGAGGAAGATCTCGCGGCCACGCGAGCCCTTGTAGTCGAGCGTCAGGCTCTTCTTGTTGCGATTGATGTAGCGGAAGTAGGGATTGCGCTCGCTGCCGTCGCCCATGCCGCGGGAGGAGTCGCCCGCGCCGGGCCGCTCGAGCTTGATCACGTCGGCGCCCATGTCGGCCAGGATCATGGTGCAGAACGGCCCCGCCATGTGCTCGGTCATGTCGAGCACCTTCACGCCGTCGAGCGGGCCCCGCGGGTTCTTCTCAGTCATGTCGTTACCCTCTCCCCTCTGGGGAGAGGGTAGGGTGAGGGGGGTCACTCCTGTCTCCCGTAATATCGCGCGCGTGGCCCAGCACGTGGGCCACCGCGATCTGGTGGAAGACGGTGGCGAGCGGGCCGACCACGCCCCCCGCGGAGCGGATACGGCGCGCGAACAGCTCGTCGCCCGCGGCCTCCACCGCCCGGATGGTTGCCGCGCGATTCGTCTCGAACTCGGCGAGCAGTGCGGCGACGGTCATGCCTTCGCGCTTGGCCACCTGGCGGTCGTTGTAGGCGTCGTTGCCGCCCTTCATCGTGCGGGTGGGCGGCGCCTGCTCCACCGGCGCGGGCGGGGTGCGGGCGATGTCGATCAGCCGGGGATAGCTCCACTCGATCGAGGCGATGTGGGCCAGGATCTGGCGGCCGTTCCACCCGTTCTCGTAGCGGCCTTCCTCGAGCCGCGCGGGCTCCATCGAGCGCACGAGGGCGACCACCTCGTCTCGGCTCGTCGCGAGCGCGGCGAGCAGCTCGCGCTTCGTGGGGGCGGGGGTGTCGGGGATCGTGGGCCCTTCTGCAGTCATATGGTAGTCGGCCACGGGGGAGAGAGTGAATCGAGGCCCGGCTTCCTGTCAAGTCGCCGCGCGGCCGCTGCTCCCGATGGCCACGCCGCCCAGCACCAGCACGATCGCGATCACGAGCGTGAGGGTGAGCGGCTCGCCGAGCCAGAGCGTGGCGGTGATCACGCTGACCACCGGAGTGGCCAGGAGCCCCAGCGACGTCGTGACCGCTGGGAGGTTGCGGCTGGCGGTCGCGGTGGCCCAGTACGCGATCGCGGTGCCCATGATGCCCAGGTAGAGGAGCAGCACGATGAACGACGGGGTCCAGTCGGCGGGCGCCGGGGGCGGCGTGGCCAATGCGATGGGGAGCAGGAGCACAGTCGCGAGGAGGGTCTCCCAGGGAATGAGCGCGAACGGCGTCGAGACCCAGCGGTGGGCCCGGATGTGCAGGATGCTGACGGCCCACAGGAGCGCCCCGGCCAGGATGGCCAGGTTGCCGAGCACGACGTCGCGGTCGCTCCAGTCGAGCGCGAGCGGGTTGAAGAGCGTCACGAGCCCGGCCAGGCCGATCAGCACGCCGACGGCGCGGCGCGCGGTGAGGGGCTCCCGCAGGAAAAGCGCCGCGCCCGGCGTGACCCAGAGCGGGGTGGTGTAGGCGAGCACCACGGTACGGCCGGTGGGCACCAGGCCCAGGCCCCAGCTCGCGAGGAGGTTGAAGCCGACCATGTGCAGCAGCGTGATGCTCAGCAGCACCGGGAGATCTTGTCGCGGGGGCCACGCGATCCGGCCGCGCCACGCAGTGAGCGCGAAGAGCGCGATGGTGGCGATGGCCGAGCGCAACGTCACCGCCCAGAGCGGCGACAGCGTCGCCAGCACGACCTTGTTGACGGGCCACGTGAGGCCCCAGGCCACGATCACGATGACCAGCGCCAGGAGGCCCTGGCGCCGCGCGCTCGGAGGCACGGGCCGGTCAGCCGCGACGCTGCGGGTGGGCGAGGGCACGGAGCATCGAGCGCGATACTGGCGCGAGCGCCCTCACGTCGTCAAGGCGGGCGAGCTCCGGCGCGCAGGCGGGACACCCCTTGGCGCCTGGCCCCGGCCGGCGCATTCTCATCCGCGCGCCACCGTGCGATGCGTACGGTGCGTCACGTCCGGCCAGGCCGACCAGGGGGCGAATCATGAAGGCTCGAACGATAGCGACCGCCTTGGGCCGTGGTGGTCGAAGACGAGGATAGATTGCGGCTCTACTTCGTGGTCGAGACCAAGGCCAGCATGTTCACCGATGATCTCCGTGGTCGTTAGAGCGGTCGATGGTATGCTGCGGAACGTTTAGGCAGACGGAGGAACTGACGTGAGCGATACGCTTTTCCGGTGAGCAACGACCTGAATCGGGACGTGTCCCGCACCGACATGGTCGATGCGCGCGTGGCCGCCATGCTTCGAGCGAAGTCCGGGATGGAGAGGCTGCGGCTCGCCCACGAAGCCTGGGAGCTCCTGCACGCTCGGCTGACCGTCTTCCTCGCCGCCAGGCATCCGGAATGGGACCGGCAGCAGGTCCAGACGGCGGTCGCGAAGAGACTGTCGCGTGACTCAGGCTGAGCTGCTGCGCCATGTCGCTGGTGTGTTCGAGGACCTGGGGGTCACGTACATGATCGGGGGGTCCCAGGCAGCGGTCTACTATGGGGATCCGCGCTTCACCCAGGACATTGACGTGGTGACGGATCTCGGGCTCGAGCACATCCCCGCGCTGGTCGACCGCTTCCCCGCCGGTGAGTTCTATATGAGCGAGGAGTCGGCCCGTGAGGCGGTCGTGACGCGGGGGCAGTTCAACATCATCCACCCCTCATCGGGCCTCAAGGTCGACGTCTTCGTCAACAAGGACACCGACTACGACCGTCTCCGCCTCGACCGGCGCCAGCGTTTACCGCTCGTCCCGGGCAGCGAGGCTTACTTTGCGCGACCGGAGGACATCATTCTCTACAAGATGCTCTACTTCCGAGAGGGCCAGTCGGATGTGCACGTGCGGGACATCCTCGGCATCGTGAGGGTGTCAGGCCCCGAGATCGACACCGCTTACGTCGGGGAATGGGCGCGGCGGTTGGGCCTCGGTGATATCTGGGACGCGATGCTCAAGCGGGCACAGACGAATGAGTGAGGCCGGCATGAGCGTGGTGACTGCCGAAGCCGAGGTCTATCAGACCCTACTCGCGCGTGCCCAGCGCAAGACGGGGGCGATACCGCCCGAGCTGATCGTCCGCCACGTCCTGTCGGTCACGGACGGGGCCGACTGGCCCGTCCAGTGCGAGGCGCTCGAAGCGTTGCTCCGCCGCGTCACCTTCGGCAAATCAGACGGGCTGCAGGCGCCGCGTCGGAGCCGGCGCGGCCAGCCACGGTGAACCAGTGAACCGCCCGCGCCGGGCGACCGCGCGCGCTTCGCCATCGACGGCCTCGGCAAGGCGGTGCTCGAGATCGCGCGGTAGGCGCCGGGCGGGCACGCCTCAGCTCAGCAGGAGGCGGAGCGCGCCGGTGAGGGCGATGGCCACCAGCGTCAGCGCGAACGCCCGCCGCGGCAGGCGGGCGTTGAGCCGGTATCCGAGCCAGCTCCCGAGGTAGAGGAGCGGTGTCGCCGCTACGGTGGCGAGCAGGAGCGGCGGCGTCACCCAGCCGATCGCGGCGTACGTGCCGACCTTCACCACGTCGGAGATGGCGTAGGCCAGGGTGCCCGTGGCCACGATGCCGGCGCTGGTGAGAGGCCGGCCGACCAGGTAGAGTCCGAGCACCACGCCGCCGGAATGTGCCACCGTCGAGGCCACGCCCGCCGTGAGCCCGACGCCCATGGCCACCGGAGGCGAGGACGGCGCCGCGGTCGGGGTCCCGCCGCGCAGCATGACCGCGAGCCGCACCGACCCGAAGAGCAGCGCTGCGCCGCCGATGGCCTGGCGCAGCGACGTGGCCGAGAGGCCGGCCACCAGCCAGCCGCCCAGCACGATGCCGACAAGCATCGCAGGTACGAGCCGGCGTACCTCGCCGCCGTCCCAGCGCCTCCAGTAGAGCCAAAGCGAGATGGGGTCGCTCAGGAGCAGGAGGAGGCCGATCATCGCCAGCACCGGCTGGGGCGGCAGGACGAGCGTCAGCAGCGGCGTGAGGGCGAGCCCGATGCCCCCGCCCACCGCGTTGCGGAGGAAGCCGGTCACGAGGGCGGCGGCGCACGTCAGGCCGACGAGGAGCGGGCCGACGTCCATGGCCAACCAGGGTATCATCACGGTGCGGGTCCGCCGCGGTGCCGGCTCCGACAGAGTGGAGAGTCATGACCCAGAACGACAAGCGCATCGTCGTCGCGCTCGGCGGCAACGCCATCCTGCGCTCGAAGAATCTCAGTAGCTACCACGAGCAGTTCGAGAACGTCCGCCGTAGCTGCGCTCAGGTTGTCCAGCTCGTCGCCGAGGGGTACCAGCCGATCTTCACCCACGGCAACGGACCGCAGGTGGGGAACCTCCTCATCCAGAACGAGGCGGCGGCGGAGCTGGTTCCGGCGGTGCCGCTCGACGTGTGCGGCGCCGAGACGCAGGGGCAGATCGGGTACATGATCCAGCAGGCGCTCGCGAACGAGCTCCGGGCACAGGGGATCCGGCGCCCGGTGGCCAGCGTGATCACCCAGGTGCTCGTGGACGCCGATGACCCGGCCTTCACGACGCCGACCAAGCCCGTTGGGCCCTTCCTCCCGCGCGAGGTCGCCGAGCCGCGGATGCGTGATCGGGGCGAGACGTGGCAGCTCATCGACAGCCGGGGGTGGCGGAAGCTGGTGCCGTCGCCGCAGCCGGTCGCCGTCGTGGAACTCGACATCATCCAGGCGCTGCTGGACGCTGGGGCCATCGTCATCGCGTGCGGAGGGGGAGGTGTCCCCGTGGTGCGCCGGCCGGACGGAAGCCTCCAGGGCGTCGAGGCCGTGGTGGACAAGGACCTCGCGGCGGCGCGACTGGCGATCGAGATGCGCACGACGCGGCTGCTGATCCTCACGGATGTCCCCGGCGTCGCCGTCGATTTCGGCAAGCCCTCGGAGCGCTTTCTCCGACGCCTGACGCTCACGGGGTTCGAGGGCCTGCTCGTTCGCGAGACGTTCTCCGCGGGGAACATGGGGCCGAAGGTTCGTGCCGCGTACCGCTTCGTCCACGACTCCGGCGGCCAGGCCACGATCTGCGACCTCGACCACGCGGCGGCCGGGCTCCACGGCAAGGCGGGCACCGTCATCGTGCCCGACGACGTGACGCAGCTCTCGCTGGCGGTCGGCCCGCGCGACGAGGTGTGACGGCGCCGCCTACCGCGGCTGGCCGATCACACCTTCCACGAGCCAGTCCATCTTCCCGAGGTCGGTGAGCGGGAAGAACGCGCCGGTCTTCACCCGCTCCACGCCGCGGTTATCCTTGAGCGGCCCCGCGAATACGTGCGTCGTGCCGGCGATGAACTCCTGCTTCCTCGTGTTGACGAGCGCCACCGCGTCGGCGGGCACCGAGGCTCCGAACGGCGCCAGCGTGAGGTAGTCGTCGGCGAGCCCTCCGAGGATGTTCTCGCTCTTGAATGCGCCTTCCGTGACCTGCCGGGCGAAGCGCGTGTAGAGATTCCCCCACGTGAACGCGATCCCGCCGATCCACCCCTTCGGCGCGAACTTCTGAGCCCCGAGGGAGTGATAGCCGACGGAGTAGGCATTGCGCTTCTCGGCCGTCTGCACCACCGTGATCGGCGAGTCGACGATGACGCCGAGCACGTCGACGCCCTGATCGAGGAGCGCGTTGGCGGCGGTGGCCTCCTTGGCGGGATCGAGAAACGTGCCGGTGAAGACCACGCGGGTCTCCGCTTTGGGGTTGACGGACCGGGCGCCCAGCTCGAAGGCGTTGATGTTTGCGAGGAAGAAGCTGATGGGCAGCGCCACGACGTAGCCGAGCTTGTTGGTCTTGGTCGTCTTTCCCGCCGCCATCCCCATGAGATAGAACGCCTCGGGGGTGCTCGCCCAGTACGTCGTGAGGTTCGGCGCTCGCTTGTAGCCGCCGGGGTGGAAGAACTTCACGTCGGGGTATTTGGCGGCTACTCGCAGCGCGGGCTCGAGGTAGCCGAAGCTCGCGGCGACGATGAGCTTGGCCCCCTGCTTGACCATGTTCTCCATCACCCGCTCGGCGTCGGCGCCTTCCGGGACGTTCTCCACCTCGATGATCTCGACTCCCGGCAGGTTCCTCTTCATCGCCTGGATGCCTTCGGCGTGGGCCTGGTTGTAGCCGCCGTCGGCCATGGAGCCGATGTGCAGGATGCCGATCTTGAGTGCCTGGGCTTCCGCCGCGTGCCCGGCGACCAGGACGACCATGAACGCGGCCAGGACCGACAGGACGGTCCGTGCCGTACGGATGAGGGTGAGGCTCATTGTTCTTTCTCCTTGTCCTGGGTGGATGGCGCTCTATTCGGTCCCCTGGAACACACGGCCGAGACTCCCCGGAGCCGCGTGGCGCCGGGCACCCCCCCAGATCGCCAGCACGACCAGGCTGAGGACATAGGGGAGCATGTCGAGGAGGAACGCCGAGATCGGTACGCCGAGCGCTTGCATCTGGAGTTGCAGGGAGATCGCGCCGCCAAACAGGAAGGCGCCCGCGATCGCGCGCAGCGGGTGCCACTTCGAGAAGATCACCAGGGCCACCGCGATGAAGCCGCGGCCCGCGGTCATCCACTCGGCCCACGCCTTGGCCACGCCCACGGAGAGGTGAGCGCCGGCGAGGCCTCCGAGGATCCCCGCGACGACCAGCGCCTGGTACTGGATCCGGTGGGGGTTCCGCCCGGCCGCGAAGGCCGCCACCGGGTTCTCCCCGACCGCCCGCAGGCTCAGCCCCCATCGCGTGAAGAAGAGCACCCACCAGAGCAGGGTGGCGACGGGCGCGGCCAGATACACGAGCGCGTCATGGGCAAAGAGCGCAGGGCCGAGGAGGGGAAGGTCGGCCAGACCGGGTATGCTGATCTCCGGGAGTCCGCCGATCTGGCTGCCGATATAGGGCGCGCCCAGGAGCGCGCTCAGCCCGACTCCGCAGAACATCAAGGCCAGCCCGCTCGCGAGCGGGTTGGCGCGGCGCGAGATCACGAGGAACGCGAAGATCATGTTGAAGAGGGCTCCCGCGAGCGCGGCTGCCGTGACGGCCAGCGTCGCGCTGCCGGTGGAGACGCAGGTGATGAAGCCGACCACCGCGCCCACGAGCATCACGCCCTCGAGGCCCAGGTTCACGATGCCCGCGCGCTCCGAGATCAGCTCGCCCAGCGTGGCGTAGAGGAGGGGCGTGCCCGACACGATCGCGCCCGACAGGAGCCCACGCGCCAGGCCGAGCATCATCGCTCCCCGGGGCGCCGGCCCAGGATCACGAACAGGATCACCGCCATCAGGATGTTCACCACCGACCCCGGGAGCGCCTGGGTCATCTGGAGGATGTCGCCGCCGGCGGTGACAACGGCGAGCAGGAAGGCGGCGCCCAGGATTCCCAGCGGGTGTCCGCCGGCCATCCAGCTGATGAGGAAGCCCGTATAGCCGTAGCCGGGCGACAGGCTGGGCCGGAGCCGCCCCTGGATCGCGGAGACCTCACACATCCCCGCGAGGCCGGCGAGGCCGCCTCCGATGAACATCAGCCCGACCACGTAGCGACCGACCGGGATGCCGTTCCGTCGGGCGGCGTCGGCGTTGCCGCCGATGGCGCGCATCTCGAGGCCCCAGCGCGTGCGGGAGACGAAGAACGCGAACAGTCCGACCGCCACCAGCCCCAGGGCGAGGCCGAGATGCACGCGGCTCTGCCCCAGCACCGGGAGCATCGCGGCCGGGGCGAACTCGGCCGTCTGCGGGTAGTTGACGCCTTCGGGGTCCTTCCACGGCCCGAACACGACGTAATTCAGCAACAGGATGGCGACGTAGTTCATGAGGAGGGTGGAGATCGTCTCGCTGACCCAGCCCTTGGCGCGCAGGAGGCCGGAGACGAGCCCCCAGAGCCCCCCGCCGAGGAACCCGAGCGCGACCATGAGCGGCAGCAGCAGCCACCCCGGGAGGTGTCCGAACGTGAGCGCTGCCCAGGTTGCGAAGATCGCTCCGATGTAGAGCTGACCCTCCCCGCCGACGTTGATCAGCCAGATCTTGGCCGGAACCGCCACCGCCACCGCGGTGAGGACGAGGGGGGTCATCTTGACGAGGGTTTCCGAGAATCCGTACGGGCTCCCGAGCGTGCTGGAGAAGATGTCGACGTACGCCTTGATCGGGTTTTTGCCGAACGCCAGGAGCACGCCCGCGAACACGACGAGCGCGAGCCCGGCCGGCGCGGCGACGCTCGCCAGCCGGGCGCGCCCCGCGCGCCAGGCGATGGCGAGGCGGGCCGACTCAGGCGGAGCGGTCATGACGCTCCGGCCCGCCGGTCATCAAGTAGCCGACCTCCTTGATGCTGGTGTCGGCGGGGGCCCTCGCCCCGGCGAGCTTGCCGCGGAAGAGGACCACGAGCCGGTCGCTCAGCGCGAAGAGCTCGGCGAGATCCTCGGAGATGAGCAGCACGCCGGCCCCGTCCTCCCGCAAGGCCATGAGGAGATCGCGCGTCGCGATGGCGCTCCGCACGTCGAGGCCGCGAGTCGGATAGAACGCGACGATCAGCTTCGGGCGCCGCGCGATTTCCCGGGCCAGGACGACGCGCTGGACCGTACCGCCCGAGAGCGTCCCCAGCGGAGCCTGGAGCGCCGGCACCGCGACGCCCAGGCGCGCGAGGGAGCGCGCGAGGTCGCTCCGCGCGCCCTCCCAGTCGATGGCGAGACCGCCGTGGCGAGCGTAGCGGCGGGTGTCCCCGAGAGCCATGTTCTCGAGGACGGTCAACCGCGCGGCCCCCGCCATCGTGAGGGCATCCTCGGGGATGAAGGCCACGCCGCTGGCGCGGATCCGGGCGACCGGCCAGCGCGTCGCGTCCGCGCCCCCCAGGAGCTTGACTCCGTGTGCGCATCGCACGAGCCCGAGGACGAGGTCGCCCAGCTCGCGCTGGCCGTTGCCGGACACGCCCGCCACCCCGACGATCTCGCCCGGCGCGACGGTGAGATCGATGTCCCTCAGGCTGACCGCGCGCCCGTCGGCTCTCGTGCTGACGCTCCGCAGCTCGAGATGGGGCGGCCCCGCCAGCCCCGCCGGGCCGCGGCGGCTCGGTGGGGCCTCCGCGACGGGCGCCCCGAACATCAGCGACACGAGCGTCTCCTCGGTCGCGTCCGATCGACGCAGGGTCCCCGCGATCCGGCCCCGACGCATGACGGAGATCCGATCCGCGCAGGCGAGCACCTCGGCGAGTTTGTGGGTGATGAAGACCACCGCGTAGCCATCGCGTCGCAAGTCGGCGAAGACGCGGAAGAGGCCGGCCACCTCCTGGGGCGCGAGGCCGCGCGTGGGCTCGTCGAAGATGAGGATGCGCGCGTCGGCGAGGAGGAGCTTCACGACCTCCACCTTCTGCCGCTCGCCCACGGAGAGGCGCCAGATCGGGGCGCGCGGATCGACCCCGAGACCGTAGCGCCGCGAGATCTCCTCGATCCGGCGCGCGATCGCCGGCATGTCCGGCACGGCGGGCAGATTGGCCTGGAACAGGGCGATGTTGTCGGCGACGCTCAACGCGGCGATCTGGGCAAACTCCTGGAAGACCATGCCGATGCGGAGCTCTCGCGCCTCGTGCGGGGAGCGGATCTGGACCGGCCTCCCCGCGATCCGGATCTCCCCCGCATCCGGCCGGTAGAAGCCGTACAGGATCTTCATGAGCGTGCTCTTGCCGGCGCCGTTTTCGCCCACGAGGGCGTGGATCTCGCCGCCGTGCACGTCGAAGGACACGGTGTCGTTGGCGACCACGCCGGGGAAGGCCTTCGTGATGCCGCGCACCGAGAGGAGGGGAGCGGTGTCCGTGATCGACGTCAGAGTGTGAGTCCTCCCCCTTGAGCGGTGTCGCCGCCCGCGGCCTCCCGGGGCGAACCTCGCGGGAGTATAGCGCCGGCCGGAGAGCACGATCGGTCAAATTTCCCAGGGCGGAGGCGCCGAGTTCGCACTACAATCGCCGCTGCCATGAGCGTGAGTATCGGGGCTGCCAACCGGGAAGCGCTCGATCGGCTCTGCCGCGCGCGGCCGGCGTGGACGGCGGTGCGCGAGGCCAAGGACGCCATCGGACTCGTCGGGCGTGCGCTCCTCCACGCCGGGCCGCCGATCGCGTGGGAGCGCATGTGCGGGCCGATGCGGGGCGCCGTCACCGCCGCGATCCTCCACGAGGGCTGGGCGCCCACCGCGGCGGCGGCCGGGGCGCTGGCGGCATCGGGCGAGATCTCCTTCAGCCCCTGCCATTCGCGCGGCGCGGTCGGGCCGATGGCGGGGGTCATCTCACCGAGCATGCCGTTGCTCGTGGTCGAGGATGGGGCGAATGGGACCGCCGCCTATTCCTTCATCGCGGACGGAGCATGGGGGCATCAGCTCCGCTTTGGCGGCCACGGGCCCGAGACCCTGGTCGGGCTGGCGTGGATCCGCGAGGTCGTCGCCCCGGCCCTGGGCGCGGTCCTCGACCGGGAGGGGCCGGTCGATCTCGCGAGCCTGATGGCCCAGGCGTTCACCATGGGGGATGAGATGCACATGCGCAACGCGGCCGCGACCGGGCTCCTCGCCCGGCGGCTGGCGGCGCCGCTGGTAGGGGTTGTGGAGGACCGCCGCGACCTCGAGGCGATCATGCGGATGCTCACGCGCGACAACGACCAGTTCTTCCTCGCGTGGGCGATGTGCGCGGCCAAGGCGGCGAGCCGGGCCATCGAGGGGATCGAGGGCGCGACGGTGGTCTCGACGATGGCGCGAAACGGGGTGGAGTTCGGCATTCGCGTCGCGGGGCTGGGCGACCGGTGGTTCACGGGTCCGGCGAGCGCGGTGGACGGGCTCTACTTCCCCGGCTTCAGCGCCGCTGACGCCAACCTGGACACCGGGGACTCCGCGATCATGGAGACGTACGGGCTGGGCGGGATGGCGATGGCGGCCTCGCCGTCCGTGCAGAAGATCGTGGGCGCGAAGTCGTTCGCGGACGCCGTCGCGACGACCCGGCGGATGGGCGAGATCTGTGTCGGGTCGAATCCGCTGTTCCCGGTGGCGGCCCTCGAAGGGGAAGGGACGCCGACCGGGATCGACATCCGCAAGGTCGTGCAGACCCGGATCGTCCCCGCGATCAACACGGCGATCGCTCACCGGGGGGCTTCCCGGATGATCGGCGCCGGGATCTCGACGCCGCCACTCGAGCCGTTCGTCGACGCGCTCAAGGCGTTCGCCGAGCGCTACCGAGCGTAGGGGCGCCCCCGCGCGGGGCGGGCGGCTGGGACCGGGCGCGCGTGGCTCTCCGGGGGACGATCCGCCGCTCGTTCTACCAGGACTCGATGGTCCTGATGCGCATCGCCGGCGAGCTACGTGGGCGCCCCGGCGTGCGCGAGGCCGCCGCGCTCATGGGGACCGCCGCCAACCACGAGCTGCTCGCCTCGGCCGGCCTCGCGACCCCCCTGGTGCGGGACGCGACCGCCGGCGACCTCATGCTGGTGGTGGACGCCGAGAGCGACGCGGCGGTGGATGCCGCCATCGAGGCCGCCCACGCGCTGCTCGACACGCGCCGGCGCCTGCGCGAGGAGTCCGGGCGGATGCTGCCGCGGACGCTCGGATCGGCGGTGCGCCGGCTCCCCGACGCAAATCTCGTGACGATCTCCGTCCCCGGCGCCTACGCGAAGCTCGAGGCCATGGCGGCCCTGCGGCGAGGGCTCCACGTCTTCCTCTTCAGCGACAACGTCTCCCTCGCGGACGAGATCGCGCTCAAGCGGGTCGCGACCGACAAGGGGCTCCTGTGCATGGGCCCCGATTGCGGCACCGGGTACCTCAATGGCGTCGGCCTGGGGTTCGCCAACGTCGTGCCGCGCGGCCGGATCGGGTGTGTCTCCGCCTCGGGCACCGGGCTCCAGGCCGTGGCTTCACGGCTCGCCTCGCTCGGCGAGGGGATCTCGCACGGGATTGGAGTCGGCGGCCGCGATCTCTCGGCCGAGGTGGGCGGCGTGATGACCGCGTTCGCGCTGGAGGCGCTGGGCGCGGATCGCTCGACGGAGCTGATCGTCGTGATCTCCAAGCCGCCGGCGCCGGGGGCGCTGGCGCGGCTCGAGGCCGCGATCGCGGTCATCGGTAAGCCCGTGGTGGTCTGCTGCCTCGGCGCGTCGGCACCGGCGGAGGGTGGCGGGCGCTGGGTGGCCACCCTCGAGGACGCCGCGGAGGCGGCGACTGCCGACGTTCGCGAGACGCCGTGGATTCCGCGCGACTTCAGCGATGTCGACGACGTGCGGATCCGGCTCTCGCGGCTCGAGGCGGGCCCAAGGCGCAACGGGACGCTTCTCGGACTCTTCGTTGGCGGGACCCTCGCGCACGAGGCGCGGCTCGTCCTCGACGCCTGGTTGGGGCAGGTCGAGTCGAGCGCCGCCGGCGGCGGCCGGCACCGGATCCTGGATCTCGGCGCCGACGAGTACACGGTGGGACGGCCCCACCCGATGTTGGATCCGGCCGAGCGCGACGCCAGAGTCCGGGAGGCCGGGCACGATCCGGGCGTGGGCGTGCTCCTCCTGGACCTCGTGCTGGGCCGGGGGACGCATCCGGATCCGGCGAGGTCGCTGGCGGCCGCGGTGGCGGAGGCGCGCGCCGTCGCCACGCACGCGGGCCGGGAGCTGACCGTGGTCGCGTCCGTCATCGGGACGGCGGGCGACCCCCAGGGGCTTCGCGGCCAGGTCGCCGCGCTCGAAGGCGCCGGCGTCCACGTGTTTCCCGGGAGCGCCCAGGCGGCGCGGTTCGCCGCGCTCGCGCTCGACCCGGCGCTCGCGCCTCGCCTCCTGGAGGGGCGCGGATGAGCGTCGAGAGCCTCCTCGGCCGGCCGCTCCGCGTGATCAACCTCGGCCTCGAGGTCTTCGCTCAGGAGCTCGAGGCCGCCGGCGTGACGGTGCTCCACGTGGACTGGCAACCTCCGGCCGGCGAGGCCGGCGGCGCCGAGCTCCTCGCGCTGCTCGACGACGAGTAGGTTGTGGGCGGCGAGCCGCGGTGGCTCCAGGTGCTGAGGCTCTCTCCCGCCGTCGCGGCGCGGCTCGAGGCGGCGCCACTCGAGGCGGGCCGCGTCCATTCGGTGTTCACGCGGGCGGTGAACCTCTCCTGGCATGACGGTGGACTCCTGACCTTGCAGGCTCCAGGGGCGCTGGCGGCGCCTTTCGCCGCCGCCCTCGCTCGGATGCCCGCCACCGACGCGATCCACCCCGGGGTGCGCGTGCGACGGTGCGGCGAAGCGCTCGTCCTCGGCGGCGTCGGCGTCCGGTGGCGTGGCGCGACGCTCACGAATACCGCCATGCGCGGGAGCCCGGGCGCGCCGCCGCCGGCCCTCGCGGGTCTGATGGACGGATGCCACGGGCAGAGCGGTCGTGCGCTGTGGAGCCCGATCGGGCACCGCGCGCGGTCACGCCTGGCCGAGGGCCTGAGGCGCCGCCACGTGGAGACCTTCCTCGACGGGGCCTTCGGGCTGATCGGCCTGGGCGAAGGGCTGACCCCGGCCGGGGACGACTGCCTGGTGGGCGCGCTCGCGGTGATCCATCGCTTCGACGGACCTTGGCTGGCGGCGCACCCGGAGATCGAGGCCTCGGTGCGACAGCGGGCGTGGGACGGTACCACCGCGGTCGCTCGCGAGTTCGTCGTCCACGCCCTGACCGGTCACTTCGCGGAAAGCATCGTCGATCTCTTGGCGGCGGATTCGGTCGCGGCGGCGCGGTGGGGCGCGACGCGGCTGCTGGGCGTCGGCGCAACCTCGGGGTGCGACACTCTCCTGGGCATCCGCCTGGCGCTCGCGGCGCTGTAGGTCCGGGAGAGAAGCGCGGCCAGACCCGGCCGGCGGGCAGAACCCGACAACCCGGCTCCCGGATCGTGGGCGATGGTAAGATCCGGCGCGGGAGGCCTCGCCATGGTGACGCTGCTGACGGAGACGGGTGAGCACGAGATTGCGGGCGTGGAGGCCTCGACCGCGGCGCTCTGGTGCTCCGCGACCGAGGCGCTCGAGGCCACGGGCTGGGCGGCGAAGCCCGAGGGGCTCTGCAAGGGCGATGTCTGCGTACCGCTGCCCGCGGGCCGCGAGCGTGAGTTCGTGGCCGGCGGCCGGATCAACCTGGCCGCGCTCTGGCGCCATGTCGGCCAGCCCGCCGTCCGGAGCGACCGCGGACATGCCTGGGTACTGAGCGAGAGCGCGCGGGAGCGGAAGGCGGCGCTGGCCTCGCTCGAGGCGCCCGACTTCACGCTGCCCGACCCCTCCGGCCGCATGCACCGACTCTCCGACTACCGCGGCAAGAAGGTCTTCCTCGTCACCTGGGCCTCCTGGTGAGGGTGCCGCCGCGACCTGCCCGGGTGGCAGGCGCTCCAGGAGGAGATGGCGGGCCACGGCTTCATGGTCATCGCGGTGGCGATGGATAGCCGCGAGGGCGATCCGCTGCCGTGGATCGACGCGGCGAAGCCGACCTATCCCACGCTGATCGATCGCGCGCACCGGCTGGCCGAGCTGTACGGCATCGTGAACGTGCCGCAGGCGGTGTGGATCGACGAGGCCGGACGCATCGTGCGGCCGGCGGAGTCGGCCGGCGCCTACGAGGGGTTCCGGCAGATGAATCGCGCCACCCGCGAGATGCCGGAGGACGTAGCCCGGCGCACCGCGGAGGCGAAGGCCATCTACCTGGACGCGATCCGCGACTGGGCGCGCAACGGTGAGGGGAGCGCGTACGCGTTCACCGCCGAGCAGGCGCGCGCGCATCTGCCCGCGGTGACCGAGGACACCGCCACTGCGCAGACCATGTTCCGGCTCGCCCAGTTCCTGCTCCGCCACGGCGAGCGGGAGGAGGCGGAGCGCTGGATCCGGGAGGCCAGCCGACTCCATCCCGACTCCTGGTGCATCTGGCGCCAGGGCGCCGGCGTCACCGAGCTGGGCCTGGCCGCCCAGCCGGATTTCTGGACCCGCGTGGACGGGCTCGGCGCGAAGCGCTACTACGCGCCGGTGGACATGCCGGGGATGCCCTAGCGTCGCCATGCAGAGCCCGCGCTTCGGCCTCAACCGCTTCGACTCCCGCTCGGTGGACGCGTTCGCGGCGGACGTGCGCCGCGCCGAGCAGCTCGGCTGGGACGCCGCGCTCCAGCCCGACTCCCAGCTCCGCCGCCGCGACACCTACGTGCTGCTGGCCGCGGCCGCGCGGGCCACCGAGCGCATCACCCTCGGCCCGCTGCTCGCCAATCCGGTGAACCGGCATCCGACCGTCACCGCGTCCTCCATCGCCACCATCGACGAGCTGGCGCCCGGCCGCGTGCTGCTCGGCTGGGGCGTGGGCGACACCGCGGTGCGCCTGGCCGGGCTCAAGCCGGCGCGGGTGAAGGAGCTGGAGGCGGGCACGCGGCTCATGCGCGCGCTGCTCGCCGGCGATTCGGTCGAGGTGGGGGCGGCGCGACCGGCGCGGCTGCCGCATCACCGGCCGGTGCCGGTCTGGATCGCGGCGGGCGGGCCCAAGACCTTGCGGATGGCGGGTGGGGTAGCCGACGGCGTCTTCATCCGGGTAGGCACGCATCCGGCCAATATCGCGACCGCGGTGAGCGCGATCCGCGCCGGCGCCGTCGAGGCGGGCCGCGATCCGGCGGCGGTGAAGCTCGCCGCCATCTTCCACACCGTGCTGGTGGACGAGCCGGCCCGCGCCCTCACCATGGCCCGCTCCATGGCCGCCGGCTACTACGAGTACTCACCCACCCTCTTCGATCCGCCCGCGCTGCCGTGGACGGGGCCCGACCCCGAGACGCTCAAGCACGACCGCAACATCTGGCCCGACTTCCACCACGCTCCCGACCTCGAAGCCAGCGGCAAGGTCGTTGACTTCCTCCCCGTCGAAGCCGCCGACGCCTTCAGCCTCCGCGGCGGAACCAGCGAAGTGGCCCGCCGGCTGCTCGACGCGCTCCGGGCCGCGCCCGCGACCTTCGACTACGTCGTGCTGCACCCGATCCCGGACCCGAAGTGGCCCGCCGACCCCGACAACGACTACACCGCCCGCATAGCCCGCGAAGTCCTCCCGCGCGTGCGTACGGAGCTGGATAAGTCGTAGTCGAGACGCGCGCGGCGGGCGGGTCCTGTCGTCGGGGGGCGGGACCGGCGGACGGCTCCGTCACCCACTCGCCGGATTCGCCGCTCTTCGAGCGGCGTACCGGACTCGGGGGGCCCACTACGCTCGCCCGCCGGTCCCGCCCCCCGACGCCACCCGCCCGTCTCCCCGTTTCGGCTCCTGACGTGATCGGGCAACACCGCAGCCGACGACCTCTACGCGAGCTGTTTGTGGACGAACTCGATGATCCGCGCGATCGTGCGCTCCACCGCGGGTGAGGCGGGCTTCTTACTCATGTAGCCCTCGGCCTCGCCTTCGATGAGCTCGAGGTCCACGTGGCCGCCGATCTTGCGGTACTGCGCCACGAAGCGGTCCAGATCGGGGCGCGGGTGCGCCATGTCGCGCGTGCCCTGGATGTACACCACCGGCGGAGTCTCGACGGGCTCGCCGCGCTCGAGCGCGAGCGTGGGGTTGCCCTCGGCCATGGCGTCCTCGGTGCGCCAGTACTCGTCGTGCGAGGGCAGCACCCGGTCCACGACCTCCGGATACGGCTGGCCGCCCGCCTTGAGGGCTTTGGCGTAGCGGTAGCGCCCGAGGGGATCGATGACCGGCCAGCAGAGCACCGCGCAGCGCACGCTGCCGTCGATATCGGAGGCGCCGGCGGGCAGGGAGCCCGCGGGCAGCGGTAGGGCCGCGTACTTCGGATCGCGCGGCTTCATGGCGAGCAGCATGGCCTGGTGCGCGCCGCTCGAAGCGCCCATGAGCCCGACTTGGTCCGGCCGCCCTCGGAACTCCGAGGCGCGGCTCTTGAGCCAGCGGACGGCGTAGCTGATGTCCATCAGCGAGCCGGGGTAGGAGGCCTCGGGTGGCTGGCGGAAGTCGAGGGCGGCCACGACCACGCCGCTCCGGGCCAGCGGCTCGTTCATGATGGTGTCGCTCATCCGGTCGCCGCGGCACCAGGCCCCGCCGTGCAGCTCGACGATCATCGGGAACGGGCCGTCCCCACGCGGCAGGAACATCCGGGCCAGGAGCGGCCGGTCCCCGTGACGGAGATACTCCACGTCCCTGACGTCGATCTCGTAGCCCGCGGTTGCCCGGCTGTCCATGGGAGCTCTCCTTTGAGGGGGATCGGTGTCGGCGCGTATCATACACCCGTCCCCCGGCTTCGACCTGCACGTCACCAAGCCGGTGGACGCCCCGATGCTCGACGAGGTGCGGGGGCCCGCTACGTCCTGATCGCGGCGGTCGTCACCACCGGCTCGAGCCCGTAGACGGTTTGCAGATGCTCGCGCGTCTCGACCAGAGTCGTGCCGACGAAGCTCGCGCCCGCCGCCTCGAGGTGGCGCCGCGCCGCGCCGTCCGCCTCGCCGAACCCCCACCGCCCCACGATGATCCGGAGATCGGGAAAGCGCGCCCGGAGCCGCTTGCTCAGGTAGCGTGTACGGGCGGCGAGACCGCTCGCGGGTAGCACGCCGAGGCAGACCACGGCCGGCTGGGTGCTCTCCACGAGCGCGATGACCTCGGAAGCCAGGAGCTGGGGCGAGGTCAGCTCGATCGTCCAGCAGGCGGGGTCCACGAGGTGCCCCAGCATCATCAGCCCCAGCTCGTCCGCCTCGTCGCGCACCGGACTGGCGAGCATGTGGACCTTCCGGGTCGGGCGCGAGGCCTCGGACGGCCCGGCCCCGTCCGAGGCCTCGGCGGTGAGCATCGCGGCCTGTCGCTTCGCGTGCAGGTTCTCGGCGATCTCGCGGGTGGCCCGCCAGACATAGCGCTCGCCCGCCTCCGGCAGCCGCTCGTGCCGCCGATCGCGTCGCGCGCGGCCGAGCGCGGGGAGGATGAGATCGTCGTACACCGCCTCGAGCGGATGGTCCTTCGCGTATTCCGCGACGATGCGCGCCGCCTCGGCCTGGTCCTCCGCCAGCAGGCGCTGGTAGTAGGCAATGGGCGGGTCGATGGGCGGCGCGTCGCCCGCCAGGATGCCGATGAACTCCAGGCCGGGGACGTACTTGGCGAAGACGACCAGGCACACCGTGAGGGGTGTGGCGAGGAGCAGCCCCACCGGGCCCCAGAGCCAGGCCCAGAAGGCGACCGAACAGAGCAGCGCGACCTGGGAGACCCTCGCGCTCTGCACGTAGAGCAGGGGCTCCAGCCCCAAGGTGCACAGCGCTTCGAGGAGCACGAAGACGCCGACCACGAGGAGCGGCTGATGCCAGGTGGGGAAGGCGGCGAGCGCGAAGACGATCATGAGCAGCGCGGCCAGCCAGACGCCCACGTAGGGGATGAAGCGCAGCACCGCGGTCAGGAAGCCCCAGAGCAGGGCATAGGGCACGCCGAGCAGCAGGAGGCCCACCGCGATGCCCAAGCCGAAGCTCGCGTTGATGATCGACTGCATGAGCAGGTAGCGGCTGACGCGGTGCCCGGCCTCGTCCAGCGCGCGGGTGGTCGTGGCGAGCCGCTTGTAGCCGACGAGCCGGATGAGTCGGTCCCGAAGGTCCGGCTGCTCGATGAGCATGAAGATCACGAGAACGAGGACCGTCGCGGCGCCGCCCAGCCACTCGATCAGCGTGGGCAGCTGCCAGAGGCTGGTCGGCTCCGCGCGGACCACCACCGGGGGCGGCGTCCCGCGGGGCGGGGTCGGCGTGGTGGTGTCCTTCTGCAGCTCCTTGGCGACCTCGGTCACCGCGCTCTGCGCCTTCTCGAGCGCGCCGCCCCGGCCCATGTGGCGCACGTGCGCGATCTTGGCGATCAGGTTGTCGCGGTAACCCGGGATGCCGGTCGAGAGCTGCGCGAGCTCCACGGTGAGGACCCACGCGACCCCGCCGAGCGCGGCGAACAGCATCGTCACGACGAGGCCCACCGACAGAGCCCGCCCCAGGCCCAGGCGCACGAGCCGGGTAACCACCGGGTGGACCAGGAAGGTCAGCAGGACGGCGAGCGCGATGGGGATCAATACGGTGCGCGCGAGGTAGAGCGCGGCGACGCCCGCGACCAGGGCGGCTGTCACCGCGAGCGGCTTGATCGACCGCGCCGGATCCGGCACGAGCCCGGTGGGAGCAATCGATGTGCCACGCCGGGTGGCGTGCAACTCCGCGGAAACCGGGCCTCGGCTCGAGGTTCTCGGTAGTTTCTTCGCGGTAAATCCGACGCGGGCCGGGATGGCCCCGCGGCCTGGACGCGGCGCCTAGGCCCGCCTCCTAGGCGTGATCGTGGTGATGCCCGTGCTCGTAGTGGGCGCGGAGGAGGTCGAGGCCGAAGTCGCGCTTGGGATCGTGCCAGACCGAGTGGATGTGGTTGGCGTTGTTCTGGCTATTGTCGTACTCGATGAGCAGGGTCGGCCCGTGCAGCCGGTAGTAGTGCGCTCGGCCCGGCTCGAGCGGCCCGGCCCAGGCGAAGTGCACCCGCTCGAGCCCGACCTCGCGCATGCGTCGCAGCTCCTGCTCGGCCAGCTCGCTGCGCATGTTGCGCGCGTACTCCTCGATGAGCTTCGCGGCCAGGGTCCGCTGATCGCCCGTCATGTCCGCGAGCGCCAGGCCCGCGGGGGTGGCAAGGCTGTCGGCGCGTCCCGGGCCGGTCACGATGTCGCCGAGCGACTGCGCCGCGATGACGGTGCGAGAGCGCTGGACCTCGGTCAAGCTCTGGGCGAGCGCGCGTCCCAGATCCTGCTCGGCCGCGAGCGCCCGCAGGCCCTTCTTCGGGCCGGAGGGCACCTCGGCGGGGTTCGCGCCCAGGAAGGCCGGGGTCACCGCCACCGGCTGGCCGGGCACGAGCGTGAAGTTGAGCGAGAGGTGATGGCCCTCGACGCGCCAGCCCCAGGGCGCGGTCGCGTCCGGGTTGCCGAAGACGGTGAAGGCGTAGTTCTCGGGATCGCGCGAGCGGGCGAAGGTCTCGATCCGGCGGAGGACGTCCTCCAGACTAACGACGGTCATGGCTTTGCCGTAGCCCACCGCGCTGAGGCTCGCCTTCATCAGCTCGTGCGCCGCGGCCCGCGCGGGCGCCGGCATCGCCTTGAAGGGCACGCCTTCGCGGCCGCGCGGCACGTAGTGCCAGTTGAGCCGCTCCGGGTCGCCGAGCGCGAACACCGCGCGCTTCCGCACGTCGGCGGGCAGCGCGCCCAGGAAGGCGAGCGCGGCGGCCGCCATGGCCGCCCGCGCCGCATCACTCGGCTGGGCGAGCGCCAGGCGGGGCAGTGCGCCGGCCGCCGCGCTCGCCGCCAGCCCGTGGAGCAACCGGCGGCGCGTCAGGCGGGACATGCGATCAGGAGTACTTGACGGTGCAGCCGTACGCGCGCGTGACCGGCATCTTCACCGGCTGGCCGGCCGCGACCGCGTCGAGCGCGGCCTTCACGTAGTTGTTCGCGCCCTGCACGTCCGCGCGGCGGGACGTCGGCCGGTCGTCGATGGCCCCGGCGTAGACGAGCATGCCCGCCTTGTCCACCACGTACATGTGCGGCGTATTGGTCGCGCCGTACAGCTTGCCGGCCACGCCCTTGGTGTCGAGCAGGACCGCCGTGGGCGCGGCCTTACGAGAAGTCGTCAGCTCGTCGGCCTGGGGCGGCGTCACGTAGCCCTGCGTGCCCTCCGACGAGGAGATCAGGGTCAGCCACACCACGCCCTGCCCGGTGGCCTCGCGCTGCAGGCCCTGCATATTGCCCGTCTCGTAGTGCTTCCGGACGTAGGGGCAGTCGTGATTCGTCCACTCGAGCACCACGACCTTCCCTTTGTAGGAGGCGAGGCTCACCGGCGAGCCAGTGGTCGCGTTGACCGTGAAGCCGGGGGCGGGCTCGCCGACCTTCGCGGGGGCGGCCCAGGCGGGGCGCGACGGGAGAAGGGTGGACGCGGTCCCGGCCACGAGGACGCCGGCTGCGGTGCGGGTGAGGAAGCTTCGGCGGCTCAGCTCTTGGGGGGTCATAGAGGCTCCTTATCGATGGCTTCGAGAATGGCGCCTTCGCTCAGGATCTGCGGGAGCACCTGGGGCTCGGGCGCGGCGGTCGGGCCGGGCCGCGCGGGGTAGACGACGTAGAGGGGAACACCGCTACGGCCGAAGGAGCCGAGCACCGAGGCGATCTCCGCGCTGCGGTTCGTCCAGTCGGCCTTGAGATACACCACGCCCTTGCGGGCG
>WNFE01001863.1_pt1 | contig 24389 bp, 18 predicted proteins | sample 5400451 | NCBI WGS metagenome assembly WNFE01 (sample SAMN13153344, study PRJNA577476) | soil metagenome | isolation source: 200 cm saprolite under Douglas fir tree site 2 hole 2 | place: USA:California | collected 2015-04-18
ATCGGAAAACGGCACCCCCAGCTCGACGACGTCCGCGCCGCGCCTCGAGGCCTCGATCACCAGCCGCCGCGTGAGCGCCAAGGACGGATCGCCCGCGGTGAAGTAGGGAATCAGCGCCCGCTCTTCACGCTCGCGAAGCGCCGCGAATGTCGCGGCCAGGCGCCCCGCGGCCGTCACCGCCGGCCTCCCGCCGCCGCGGCCCTGCCGTGTCGGCCGGCTTCCGCGAGCGCCGTCTCGACCGTGTGGACGTCCTTGTCGCCGCGACCGGAAAGCCCGATCACGACGCTCTGGCTCTTCTTCATGGCCCCGGCCGCCCGCATCGCCCAGGCGACCGCGTGCGCCGACTCGAGCGCCGGCATGATGCCCTCGAGCCGCGTCAGCACCCCGAAGGCGTCGAGGGCCTCGGCGTCGGTCACTGACTCGTACTGGAAGCGCCCCTGCTCCTTGTAGTAGGCGTGCTCGGGACCTACGCCCGGGTAGTCGAGGCCGGCGGAGATCGAGTGCGCTTCGGCGATCTGTCCGTCGTCGTTCTGGAGCACGTAGCTCATGCTGCCGTGGAGCACGCCGACCGCCCCTGCCCCGAGCGAGGCGCCATGCTTCCCGGTGGAAACACCGTGGCCGCCTGGCTCGACCCCGACGATCCTGACGCGAGCGTCCTTGATGAATGGCCAGAAGAGGCCGATGGCGTTGGAGCCGCCGCCGACGCAGGCGACCACGAGGTCGGGCAGCTTCCCGGTCAGCCTGCGCGCCTGCGCCCGCGCTTCCTCCCCGATGACGCGGTGGAAGTCGCGGACCATGACGGGGTACGGGTGCGGGCCCAGCGCCGACCCGAGCAGGTAGTACGTCGTGCGCACGTTGGTCACCCAGTCACGAAGCGCCTCGTTGACCGCGTCCTTGAGCGTCTTCGAGCCGCTCTCGACGGGAACGACGGTGGCGCCCAGGAGCTTCATCCTGAAGACGTTGAGCGCCTGGCGCGCGATGTCGACGCTGCCCATGTAGACCTGGCACTCGAGGCCGAGCAGCGCCGCCGCGGTCGCGGAGGCGACCCCGTGCTGGCCCGCGCCCGTCTCCGCGATGATGCGCCGCTTGCCCATGCGCTCGGCCAGGAGCGCCTGGCCCAGCACGTTGTTGATCTTGTGCGCGCCCGTGTGGCAGAGGTCCTCCCGCTTGAGGTAAATTCTGGCTCCGCCGCAGTGCTGGCTGAGCCGCTCGGCGAAGTACAGCGGTGTCGGGCGTCCGGCGTAGCTCCGCAGAAGCCCTTTCAGGCGGCCGGTGAACCGCTTGTCCCTCATCGCCGCCCGATAGGCTTTCTCGAGCTCGACGAGCGGCGCCATGAGCGTCTCGGGGACGAAGCGGCCGCCGAAGCGGCCGAAGTGACCCGCGGCGTCGGGCAGCTTCGCAGGATCGGGTCCGCGCGATTTCATGCGCGCCCTCCAAGCGCCGTCCGGGCCGCGGCGACGAAGCGCCGGACCTTGTCGGGGTCTTTCTTCCCGGGACGCGCCTCGACACCGGAATTGACGTCCACGGCGTACGGCTGCACGACGGCGATCGCCTGGGCCACGTTGTCCGCGGTCAGCCCGCCGGACAGGATCACGCGCGGCCGAGGCAGGTGCCGGTACGTGGACACGATAAGCGCGGCTTGCCGCCATTCGATCGGCTCGCGGGCTTCCCCCTCGCTCCACCGCTCGGCAGTGTCGAGGAGCACGGCGGAGGCGACCTTGGCGTACTGCAGCACCTGGAATCCCTCCCCCGTCCTGAACTCGACCATGCCCTCGATCGTGGAAGCCGCGGGCAGCTTGATCGTCTTGATCACAGGCAGCCGGTGGTCGGCCAGCGTGTCGGCGGGCTCCTGCCCATGGAACTGGAGCGCGCCCAGCCGGCATTGCTCGGCGATCGCCTTGACGTGCCCCGCCGCGTGGTCCCAGAAAATTCCCACCGGCGTCACGAAAGGCGGCAGCCACGCGATGATCGCCGCCGCGGCCGCCGGCTCGATATAGCGCGGCGTGCCCTCGACGAAGATGAAGCCGAGCGCGTCGGCACCGGCGTCGACGGCGATCCGCGCGTCCTCGACCGATGTGATGCCGCAGATCTTGACCTTGATCACAGCAGGGCCAGCTCCCGCACCTTGGCCGCCACGTCCGATGCGCGCACGAGCGCCTCGCCGACGAGGACCGCCCGCGCCCCCGCCCCCACGACCCGGTCGACGTCGTCCCGCGTGAAGATGCCGCTTTCGCTCACGGCCGTGTGGGCGCGCGGGACGCGCGGAAGCAATGCCAGAGAGGTCTCGAGACTGGTCTCGAGCGTCTGGAGGTTCCGGTTGTTGACCCCGATGACGGGGGCGCCGAGCGCGACGGCCCGCTCGAGCTCGTCCGCGGTGTGCACTTCGACCAGGGTGGCCAGGCCGATGCCCTTGGCGGCGTGATGGAGGTCGCGGAGCCGCGCGTCGTCGAGAGCGGCCACGATCAGCAGCACCGCGTCGGCGCCCGCCCAGCGCGACTCCCAGAGCTGGTACTCGTCGAGGATGAAGTCCTTCCGGAGCAGCGGCACGTCCACGGCCGCGCGCACGGCGACGAGATCATCGAGAGCGCCGCGAAAGTATTTCTCGTCGGTGAGCACGGAGACCACCGCCGCGCCGGCCTGCGCGTAGATGCGGGCCTGGCCCGTTGGATCGAGGGCGGCGTTGAGCGTGCCCTTGGATGGCGAGGCCTTCTTGACCTCGGCGATGAGCCGGACGCCGCCCGGCGATGGCGCCCGCAGCGCCGACTCGAACTCCCGGGCGGGGCCGAGCCCGCGGCAGGAGGCCTCTATCGCCGCCTGGGGCCGCGCTCCGCGAAGCCGCGCCAGCTCCTCCCGCTTGTTCGCGAGAATCTCGTCGAGCGCGCCCATCCCATGACCTAGTAGTCGCCGCGGAGCCCGTGCTCGCGCGCCGGAGCAAGCTCGATGCGGGCCATCTGCTCGAGCACGTGCTCCCGCAGCGTCCGCGGTGGCGGGAGATCGCGCACGATCTTTCCCCGGACGATGAGCGGCTTGAGGAGCGCCTCCGCCGGCCGCCCCTGGGCATCGACCGGGGCGGGCTTCGCCGCGGGCAGCACCACGTTGTTCACCGTGCCAGGCAGGCGCCACACCTGCTTGGCCCCCGAGCGCTTGCCGCGCTTCGCCATGGGACGGCCTTCGATCTCCATGATGTCGAGCGCGAAGGACAGGACGGGCGCGTTGGCGATGGAGGTGCCCACGCCGTAGCCGTCGACGAGCGGGTTGAGCTTGAGGATCTCGTATTCGTCGATGCCGCCTGAGGCCAGGATCTTGACGTGCTCGAAGCCGCGGATGTCGAGCTCCCAGCGAACCTCCTCCAGGATGCGGAAGAAGTCGCCGCGCCGGGACGAGGGCGTGTCGAGCCGCACCGCGTACAGGTCCTTGCCGAGCGCCTCGGCGACGCGGATCGCCTCGAACTTTTCGTCCTGGAGAGTGTCGATGAGCGCGACGCGCCGGACTTTCGGGTCGATCACGTCGTTGAACGCCTTCAGGGCCTCGACCGTGTCGCCGAACATGAGCACGAGGGCGTGGGGAATCGTGCCCGTGGGATCGGCATCGATCAGCTCGGCGGCCTTGGTGACGGCGACGCCGTCGCAGCCGCCGACGAACGCGTTGCGCTCGATCATCGGCGCGAGTGCGGGGTGCATGCGCCGCGCACCGAATGAGATCACCTGCCGGTCTCCGGCGGCGCGCTTGCAGCGCGCGGCCTTGGTCGCGATGCCCGACGCCTGGCAGAGAAGGCCCAGGAGCGCCGTCTCGAACTCGGCCCACTCGACGTACGTGCCCTCGATGACCAGCACAGGCTCGTGGGGACCGAACACGTTGCCCTCGTCCATCGACCATGCGTCCACCGGGAGACCTTCGAGCAGCGTGGCGGCCTCCTCGATGCCGGCCAGGATGCCGAAGCTCCAGTCCGCCTGGGGAAAGCTCTTGAGGCGTATCTCGGCCTTGACCCGCTTGGTCAGTCCCTTGGCCTTGAGGATCTGTATCGTGCGCTGGAAGTAGACGTCCGACACCTGGCCCGCTTTGATCTCGGGCTCGGACGCGGTGTGGAACGTTCGCTTCGGCTGGTTCGCCATGCTCGTAGAAGGACGAGTGCGGCCGTCCCAAGTGGGCGGATTGTCCCAGAAAGCCTGCGTGAAGTCAAACGTGCGCGGCCCTATTCGGAAGCCGCAAGTCCCCGCCCTACAAGGACTTCCCGCTACAGATCGAGGCCCTTGAGGTAGGCGCGGAAAGCGTCGGCGAGATCGGGACGGGCGAGCGCGAACTCGACCGTGGCTTTGAGGAAGCCGAGCTTCTCCCCGGTGTCGTGACGCCGTCCCTCGAACTCGACGGCGTAGATCGGCCGCCGGCCGCGAAGCGTCCGGAGCCCGTTGGTCAGCTGGATCTCGCCGCGCGAGTCAGGCGGCGTCTCGGCGAGGATCGGAAAGAGGTCGGGCGTGAGCACGTAGCGGCCCATGATGGCCAGGTCGGACGGCGCGTCCTGGGGATCCGGCTTCTCGACCAGGTCGAGCACCTCGAACACGTTGCCCCCGAGCCCGCGGGGCACGATGACCCCGTAGCGGCCGATCTCTTCCTTGGGGACACGCATGACGGCCAGCACGGGGCCGTCCTGCCGCTGGAAGACGTCGAGCAGCTGGAGCATGCACGGCACGCGCGAGACGATGATGTCGTCGCCGAGGAAGACGCCGAAAGGTTCGTCGCCGACGAGGGGCCGCGCGCAGAGGATGGCGTGTCCGAGACCGAGCGGCTCCTTCTGGCGGACGTAGGAGACCGAGGCCATCTCCGATATGGTCTTGATCTGGGCCAGCTCTTCGAGCTTGCCGCGGTCCTGCAGGTAGTACTCGAGCTCGAAGGCCGCATCGAAATGATCCTCGATGGCGCGTTTGTTGCGGCCCGTGACGAGGATGATCTCGTCGAGCCCGGAGGCGACCGCTTCCTCGACGACGTACTGGATGGTCGGCTTGTCGACCAGGGGCAGCATCTCTTTCGGCTGGGCCTTCGTGGCCGGCAGGAAGCGCGTGCCGAGCCCCGCGGCGGGGAAGACCGCCTTGCGGACTGGGAGCGGGCTCATACCGGCTCGGGCCTTTCGCCGCTGATCCGGACCTGGATCTTGAGCTTCTTGACCCGGTACCAGAGGCTGCGCTCCGTGATGCCGAGAATCTTGGCAGCCCGGGCCTGGACGCCGTTCGCCTTTTGCAGGGCGTCGAGAATCGCGCGCCGCTCCCAATCCTCGAGCGCCTCGTCGAGCGAACCCGTCACGGCTGGCCCGGCGTCGCCCGCCGCCCCGGCCTTGGCGCCGCGCTGGACGGTCGGCGGCAGATGCTCCGGCAGGATGACGCCGTCCGAGAGAACCATGGCGCCCTCGAGCACGTGCTGGAGCTCGCGGATATTCCCGGGCCACGGATAGGTCCAGAGGCAGCGAAGCCCCTCGGTGGACACCGTGGCGGGCTGCCGCCACAGGCGCGCTGCGGCGCGCTCCAGGAGATGCGTCACCAGCACCGGAAGGTCGTCGATGCGCTCGCGCAGCGGCGGCATGACGAGCCGCACGCCCTGGAGCCGATAGAAGAGATCGGAGCGAAACTTCCCCTCCGCCGCCAGCGCCTCCAGGTCCTGGTGCGTGGCGGCGATCACGCGGACGTCGGCGCCGATCGAGCGTGTGCCTCCGACCCGCTCGAACTGCCGCTCCTGCAGCACGCGCAGGATCTTGGCCTGCATGGCCAGCGGCATGTCCCCGATCTCGTCGAGGAAGAGCGTGCCCTCGCGCGCGAGCTCGAAGCGTCCCGGGCGCGCGCGGATGGCTCCCGTGAACGCGCCGCGCTCGTGGCCGAAGAGCTCGGACTCGAGCAGTCCCTCGGGAATGGCGGCACAGTTCACCGGGATGAAGGGCCCGTCCTTGCGCCCGCTCAGCCGGTGGATCGCGCGGGCCATCAGCTCCTTGCCCGTGCCGCTCTCGCCGTGGATCAGGACGGTGAGATCCGTCGGCGCTGCGCGCTGGGCCATGTCGATGACGCGCTTGAGCGTCTCGCTCTTGCCGATCAGCTCTTCGAACCCGCCGGCCGACTGTCCTTCGCGCAGCACCTTGACCTGCTGCTGGAGCCGACGCCGGTCGAGGGCCCGGGCGACCACGACCTGGAACTCCGCCATCTTGAGCGGCTTGGTAAAAAAGTCATAGGCGCCGCGGGTGATCGCGTTCATGGCGATCTGCCGCGTGCCGTGGGCGGTCATCACGATGATGGGCGTCTCGGGTGCGAGGTCGCGGCAGCGCGGGATCGCGTCGAGGCCGTCCATGTCGGGCAGCCGGACGTCGAGCAGGATGAGGTCATACGAGCCGGCCTTGAGCTTGTCGAGCAGGGCACCGGCGGTCGGCGCCACCTCGGCCTCGTAGCCCTGCCGGGTCAGCGCCTCCCGGATGACGAAGGCCAGGTCCTCGTCGTCCTCCGTGATGAGGATGCGCTCGCTCACGTCCGGGCTCCGGCCGCCAGGACGGGCGCGGTCGTGGGCAGCTCCACGATGAACGTGGTCTCCGACACGCCGTCGCTCTCCACGGTGAGCGTGCCGCGGTGCGCCTCGACGATCTGCCGCGCGATGGGCAGCCCCAGCCCCGTGCCGCGCGCCTTGGTCGTGAAGAAGGGGTGAAAGATACGCTCGCGCATCTCCGGCGCGATGCCCACGCCGTCGTTCTCGACGAGCGCGCGGACGTGCTCGTCGCCGCGGGACTCCACACGCACGCGGACGGTGCCGCTCTCCGGCGAGGCCTCGAGCGCGTTCTCGATGAGGTTGGTGAACACCTCGGCGAGGCGAAACGGATCGCCCCAGACGGGCGGCACCGCGTCGGGGTCCCCGCGCTCGACGACGAGGCGCGGGTCGCGCGGGAGCATCGCGCAGAGCTCGTCGATCGCCTCCGGAAGCGAGACAGCCTGCCACGTCTCGGGCTCCGGCTGCGAGAGCGTCAACAGGTTCTCGACCAGCCGGTTCTGGCGATCCACGCCGATCAGCACCCGATCGATGTATTGCCGCCGCTGGTCTCCGGCCGGCAGATCGGCCTGGAGCAGCTCGAGCAGTCCGCGGATCGCGGCGAGCGGCGTGCGGATCTCGTGCGCGATGCGCGCGGCCATGCCGCCCAGGAATGCGAGCTGGTCCGCGCGGCGGATCTCCTCGCGGATGCGCCGTTTCTCGGACGCGTCCCGGATCACCAGGACCTGCGCGGTCGCCGCTCGGCCCCAATCGCGGCGCTGGGCCGTGATCTCGAGCAGCAGCGAGCGGCCTTTCGCCGTCACCACGGGCACCTCGTTGTCGTGCACGGGCTGGAGCCCGGCCGCGCCGTCCTCGAGCAGCCGCGCCAGCCGCGCGTTGCCGCTCGCCAGCGGGAAGGCGCCGACGTCGGAGAGAATGGGCTCGCCCCGGTACGGCTCGAGGGCGAGATCCAGCAGGTCCTCGGCCGTCGCGTTGAACGACACGAGCGTGCCCGGCGGATCGAGCAGCAGCATCCCCTCCGGCAGGCGCGCCAGGATGTCACTGTCGCGGACGAACCGGTCCATGGACAGGGTCAGGCGCCCGACGGCGGCATCCAACGCGCCCAGCTCGTCCCGGACCGTGGTGGTCTTCCGGGGCCGGCCCGGATGCTCGTCTCCCAGGTGCGGGGAGAATGCCTCGGCCTTCTCCACGATGCCGCGGATGCGGCCGGCGAGATTGAGACCCACGATCAGGCCGCCGACGGCCGCAAGGGCGCCCGCGACCGCGGCTCCCGTGAAGAGGAGCACCGCCAGCTGTCTCGCCTGAGGGCCGCTCAGCTCGCTCGCGAAGGGCCGCGCGAGGTAGAGCAGGAAGAGGCCGCTCGCGGCCGCGGAGGCGGCCATGAGCAAGGAGAACATCACGTAGAGGCGGAACGATACGCGGTACGCGCGATGGGTCGATCTGGTCATCGAAGCTGGTCCGCTATTTGACCCCGCCCTTCATCGCCTGGCCGAGATTGAAGATCGGCAGGTAGAGCGCGAAGATCACGCCTCCCGCGATGCCGCCCATCACCACGATCATAATGGGCTCGATGAGCGACGACAGGGTCGAGACCGCCTGGTCGACCTGCTGCTCGTAGTACGTGGCGGCGCGGCCGAGCATGGTCGGGAGCGTGCCGCTCTCCTCGCCCGTGGCGACGAGCTGCGTCACCATGCCGGGGAATTCCCCGGTCTCGCGGAGCGTGTCCGCGATGGTCCCGCCGTCTCGCATGCGCTGGGTCGCCCCGGTCAGCGCGTCCTCGATGATCGCGTTGCCGGACACCTTGGCGACCGTCTCCATGGCTTCGATCAGGGGGATACCGGCGTTGAGCAGCACGCTGAGTGTCCGGCACGTGCGCGCGAGGATGCCCTTGCGGATCAACGAGCCGAAGAGCGGCATCTGGAGCTTCGTGCGGTCGAAGAACCTCCGGCCGCCCGGCGACTGGTAGATCGAGTACACGACCAGGACGACGAAGGCGAGCCCCAGGATCATGAACAGCAGGTAGTCCCGCAGCGCATTGCTGAGGCTGATGAGGATCCGGGTCGGCAGGGGCAGCACGGCGCCCGCCTTCTCGTACACGTTCTGGAATATCGGCACGATCTTGAGAATCATGAAGATCACGATCAGGATCGCCACGACCAGGATGACGGCCGGGTACGCGATGGCGCCCTTGACCTTGCGACGGATCCCGTCCGTCTTCTCGAGGTACGTGGTCAGCGTGTCCAGGACGACCGGCAACGAGCCGCTGAGCTCTCCGGCACGCACGATCGACACGTAGAGGGTATTGAACACGTGCGGGTGCTGGGCCAGCGCGTCGGCGAAGGTGCCGCCGGCGGTGATGTCGTCACGCACGCTCTCGAGCACCTTGGTGAAGACCTTGTGGGTAGATTCCGCCGCGAGCGCCGTCAGGATCCGCACGAGGTGCAGGCCTCCGCCGAGCATGGCGGCGAGCTGGCCCGTGAACAGGAGAATGGTGCCGAGGTTGACGCCGGTCGACATGCGCTTGAACGACTGGCGGAGGTTGCCCGCCAGGACGCCGGCGTTGAATCCGGCGAGCGCGCTGCCCGCCGATCCGCCGGCCCGGCTGGGCCGGAGGGAGAGCACGATCTGGCCGCGCTCCCGAAACCGCGTGATCAGCTCGGCCTGCTCGGTGGCCTCCGCGGTGCCGCGGCTCACCGAGCCCTTGCGGTCCGCGACTTCGTACTGGAAGACAGGCATCGCTACTCTCCGTCCGCCGCCACCGCGAGCACTTCTTCGAGCGTCGTGAGGCCGCGCGCGGCCTGGCGGAAACCGCACTGCTTGAGCGTGACCATCCCCGACTCGATCGCGTAGCGCTGGATCTTGTCCCCGTCCGCGCCGTCGATCAGCATACGGCGCACTTCCGCGTCCACGCCGAACACCTCGTAGAGCGCCATGCGTCCCGCATAGCCTACGTTGCGGCAATTCTTGCAGCCCCGCCCGCGGTAGAGCACTTCCGGCCCGGGGTCCGGGGCGAAGAGCGCCAGCTCGTCCTGGGTGGGCCGGTAGGACTCCTTGCACTCCTTGCAGATCCTGCGCACCAGCCGCTGGGCCGCGGCCACGTTGACGGCCGAGGCCACGAGGAAGGGCTCGACCCCGATGTTGATGAGGCGGACGAGGGTCGAGACCGCGTCGTTCGTGTGCAGGGTCGAGAGCACGAGGTGGCCTGTCAGGGCCGCCTTGACGGCGATCTGCGCCGTCTCCTGGTCGCGGATCTCGCCGATCATGATGATGTCCGGATCCTGGCGCAGGATGGACCGGAGCGCGCGGGCGAAGTCGTAGCCGATCTCGCTCTTGACGTGCACCTGCTGGATGCCGGGTTGGCGGTACTCGACGGGGTCCTCGACGGTCACGACGTTCTTGCGCGGCGACTTGATGAACTTGATCGCCGTGTGCAGCGTCGTCGACTTGCCGCTTCCCGTGGGCCCCGTGATGAGCACCATGCCCCACGGGCGCCGGATGCCCTTCATGAAGACCTCGAGCTGCTCCTTCTCGAAGCCGAGGTTCTCGATGCTGTAGCGCTCGACGACGGCCGCCTTCTCGAGGAGCCGGAGCACGACCTTCTCGCCGTAGACGGTGGGCAGCGTCGAGACGCGGAAGTCGAATTCCTGGCCGTGGATCCGCGAGCCGAAGCTGCCGTCCTGGGGCAGGCGGCGCTCGGCGATGTCCAAGCGCGAGATGATCTTGATGCGGGAGACCACCGCCAAGTGGAGCCGCCGCGGGACCTCGAGCAGGTCGAAGAGGAGCCCGTCGATGCGGTACCGGACGCGCGTGCGGTCGTCGTACGGCTCGACGTGGACGTCGGAGGCGCCGTCGAGCGCGGCCCGGCCGAGCACGTAGTTGACGACGCGGACGACCGGCGGGTCGTCGGCCTGGCTCTGCAGCTGCCGGAGGTCGATCGCGCTCTCGGCCAGGGACGGGGTCGAAGGGTCCACGTTGAGCCCGAGGTCCACCTTGAGCGCGTCGTCGAGTCCCTCGCTGGAGACCGTGGCGCTCGCGACCTTGCGGTACGTCTTCTCGATGGCCTCCTGGATAGCGCTGGCCGGACCGATGCGGAAATCGACGTCGAGCCCGGTCGCCCGCCTGAGATCGTCCAGCGCCATGACGTTCAGGGGATCGGCGGTGGCCACCACCAGCTTCCGGCCCGAGCGCTGGGAGGCGATGACTCCGTACTGGCGCGCGACCTCCTCGGGCACGAGCTTGACGACCTCCGGGTCGAGGGCGGCCAGGTCCGGGCGGGTGATGGACTCCTTGCGGAACTGGGCGCCCAGGTACTTGAGGAGCATGTCCTCGTCGATCAGCTTCATGTCGATGAGGATCTGACCCAGGCGTTCCCGGGTCTTGCGCTGGCGCTCGAGGGCGTGGTTGAGTTGGTCGGTAGTCAGAACCTTGTCCTTGACCAGCATCTGGCCCAGGGGCAACCACGCCCAGCGATCCTGGGGCTCGGTCATTCCCCGGTCCTCCGGCCGCCCATCTCCTCGAGCCGCGCCAGGATCATCGCCCGGTCGGGGCTGTTGGCCGGACCCTTCGCCAGGAAGGCGCGGTAGTGGTGCGCCGCCTCGGCGCCGCGCCCCTGCCGGTCGAGCACCACGGCGAGGTTGCGGTGGGCCTCGGGGTGTCCCGGCGCCGCCCGCAGGGCCCGGCGAAACGCCTCGACGCCTCGAGCCTCGTCTCCGGTCCGGACGAGCACCACGCCCAGGCTGCTCCAGGCCTCGGCATCGTTCGGGTCGACCTCGACGGCCTTGCGGAAGGCGCTCGCGGCCTCGTCCATCTCCCCCGTTTGCGCTGCCTCCATGCCGGTCCGCATGAGCGCCGCGACCCGGTCACGGGCGGGCAGCATCGGAGACGCCGCAGGGGTCGGCGCCGGTGGGACGGGCGCTGGGGCCAGGACCACTGCGGGAGCCCCACCTTGGGAGAACCCCTTGAGAGGGGACGGCTTGGTGGGACGGAGCGTGAGCGCGACTGCGGCGGTGCCCATCATAACCACAATAACCAAAGTCCCGGCAATACGCCATTGCCGTCGGGGCTCGGCGCTTTCGCCCAGGCGCGGGATCCCGCCGAGCCCGGGGCGGCGAGCCCGCTTGTCGTCCATGCCCATGAGGATGTCGGCCAGGCGGCTCACTGGGAACCGCCTTCGACGATGCTCGGATTGAACCGTCCGCCGACGACCCGGGAGAGCGCCATGACCGTGCGGGGCCCGACGATGCCGTCCTCCTGGAGTCCCCCGACCGCCCGCTGGAAGCGGCGCACCGCGACCTGGAAGCGGCTGTCATAGGTGGGCGGCACCGGCGGGGTCAGGTAGCCGAGCTTCTGCAGCCTGAGGCCTATGGTCGTGAGCACCGTCGGCGACAGGTCCCGCCAGGGATCGAGCGGGAGCTGGTCGACATTGCGCCAGACAATCCACGCCGAGCGCGTCCAGGCCGGATCGAGCGCATTGAGCGCGAAGCGCGCTTCCTCGCCCGACGGGGCGACCAGCGTCGCCGTCTCGGCGCCGATCCAACGCAGGAGGTACGGGCGCCCCGCGGGCGCATCGGACAGCTCGACGAGCGCCGGCAGCCCGATGGCCCGCAGATCGGCAAGCGTCGTCGCGGGCACGAAGGTGGCGGAGAGCTGGTAACGCGCGGCGACGCTCGCGATGTCGAGGCCGCCGTCCGGATTCGTCGGCCACGGCGGCGCGGCTCCGTCCGGCGAGGCATCCTGGACGCCCCAGAGCGCGAGCAGGCGCGTCATGAGCTGCCGCTGCGCCTCGGCCCCCGGTGCGGCGAGCGGGCGAGCAAGCGGCGCCGTGACGGCGGGCGGCGCGAGCGGCGCCGGCGTCACGGGCGGCTGTCCTGCCGGGACCGTCACGACCGGCCCCGGCGCGGCCGGGACGACCGCGGCCGGTGCGACCGCTGCTGGGGTGACCGCAGTTGGGACGACCGGCGCGGACGCGGCTGCGGTCATTGGCCGGGCCTTGGGCTGATCAGCCGCGCGGAGAAGAGCGCTCTGGTTGAGAGCCCCCCAGTACGCGGCGGCGCCTCCCGCGACGAGAAGCAGGACGACCACACCCGCGACGAGAGCGGCGCGGCGCATGAGGCTCCGCGGCGTCCACATCCGGACGTAGCGATTGCGCCCCTGGCGCCCGCCTTCGAGGTTCCGCACCGAGCTCGTCACCAGTCCCGGGGTGATCTCGCGCACGCGGTTGCTGAAACCCGCCATGAGCGAGCGGTCGCAGACGAGGTTGATCACCCGCGGGATGCCCTTGCTGTACTTGTAGATCTTCCCCAGCGCGCCTCGCGTGAACGGCAGGGCTCCCGGCAGTCCGGCCACGCGGAGGCGGTGCTCCACGTAGCGGTACGTCTCCTTGCGCGGCAGCGGCTTGAGGTAGCAGCGGATGCCGATCCGCTGGTCGAGCTGGCGCAGCTCGTTGAGCTGGAGCTTGACCTCGAGCTCGGGTTGGCCGACCAGGAGGATCTGCAGGAGCTTGCGAGTGGCCGTCTCGAGGTTGGACAGGATGCGAATCTGCTCGAGGGACTCGACGCTCATCTGCTGCGCCTCGTCGACGATGACGAGCACCGTCTTGCCCTCGCTTCCGGCGGCCAGCAGGTACTGGGAGAGCGTCGTCATCAGCTCGCCCTTCGTCGTGCCGCGCCGCTCGACGCTGAGATCGTCGAGGATCGTGCCGATGAGGTCCGCGTCGGACAGGTGCGGGTTGAGGACGAGCGCGCTCTGCACGTTGTCGGGCAGCTCGCGCAGGAGCGCCCGGCAGAGCGTGGTCTTGCCCGTGCCGACGTCGCCGACGAGCGCCATGAGCCCCTTCTGGCTCGTGATGCCGTAGAGCAGCGTCGCGAGGATTTCGTGGTGGCCCTTGGACCGCAGCAGGAAGCGCGGGTCCGGGGTCAGGACGAAAGGCGGATCCTCGAGGCTGTAGTACGCCTCGTACATCGGCGCCTACCTCCGGCGGTTCCCGAGCGGTCGCATGGGCGGCGACATCATTTGGCCTTGACCGCGGCCGATACGGCCGGGCAGCGTGGCGGCGCTTGTGGCGCTTCGCTCAGGATCACTGTGGGTGTCAGGAATACCACCAGCTCTCTCTTCTCGTCTTGGACGCCCTTCTGCTTGAAGAGCCAGCCCAGGACCGGGATGTCGCCCAGGAGGGGCACCTTACGGACCTGGTCGCGCGTGCTGAGCTGGGTGATGCCGCCGATAACCAGGCGCTGTCCCTCGGACATCATCGTGTCCGTGCGGGCCCTCTGGGTGTTGATCGCCGGCGGAGCGCCCTGAACCCCGGCGTTGACGGTGGCCCCGCGCGTGGCGTTCTCCACGATGACCTGGAGCCGGATCTTGTGGGTGCCACCGGACCGCGTCCCGGCCAGGGCCTCGTCTCTGCAGATGACCATCGGGGACACCGCAAGCTGCAGGAGCGCGTTCTTGAACTGGATCTGCGTGCCCGCAGAGCTGACCGTGGAGTAAGGAATTTCCTCGCCGATCGCGACGCCCGCAAACTGATTCTCCGATACGACGACCTCGGGGCGAGCCAGCGACTGGGCCCGGTTCTGGACCTGCAGCGCTTCGAGGGCGAGGTTGAGATCCATCCGGCTGCCGATGATGCCGAAGGCAAAGCCGCCGCCGCCGCCGGGCACCGCGCCTTCGAGCAGGCTGCCGATGGGCAAGTTGACGACATTGCCCCCTGCGGCAAGGCCCGTCGTGCCGAGGACGGGGATGACATTGGTCAGGGGCAGGTTCGGGTTTGGCCCGGGCGAGCCGAAGCCGGCCGTGCCGATGCCGGCCACGTTGACCTGGTCGGAACTGAAGCCGCGTCCCACGATGGCGGTGCGGTTGTTGATGCCCAGCAGGCCGCCGCCGCCCCACTGGATGCCGAGCGCGAAAAGATCAGTGCGGTCGAGAAGCTCGAGCCGCGACTCGATCTTCACCTGGGGCGGCAGCACGTCGAGCTGGGTCTGGATGGCCTCCTTGGCGCGCTTCATCTGCTCCTCGTAGAGGCGGAGCACGATGCTGTTCGAGGAGCAATCCGTCCGGACCGTGGGAGACGTCTCCGCTGCCGAGAAACCCCCGATGCCGGTGCCGGGCTCGAACGGAGCAAGGACCGGCGGCGGCGGCGGTTGAGGACCGAACAGGCCAGAGAAAGGAGGCAGCGCCCCGAGCCCTCCGGGAGGGCCCGTCACACCGGGGCCCGTGGGCGCTCCGGGCTGCAGCGTCAGCGTTCCACCGCTTGCGGCACGGGCGAGGTTCACCGCGCTCTTCTCCGCCTCGGTCGCCGCGCTCGCTCCGCCACCCCCGGCGGAGTCGATCGATTCGACGAGGAGCTTGTCCTCCTGTTTCTTGTACCGGCACGCGGGGATGACGACGTTCGGGCCGATTCCCACCATGGCAGCTATGGTCTTGGCGACGACTCCGGGATCCTGGTACTTGAGCCGGATAACCTCCTGCCTGATCTCGCCGCGCTTGACCTGAAGCTCGGCGTTCTTCTGGACGACCTGCGACTCCGCGAGCTTGATGGCGTTGTCGGCCGCCTGCTTCTGGGCTTCGTCGACGCGCTTGGCGACTTCGGCGTCGCGCGTCGCGCGGGTGACCAGCGCATCGACGCGCCCCTTCTCGTCCTTGACGAGGCGGTCGCTCGTGCTGACACGCAGGAGCTCGCCCTGGCTCACGCACACGAGACCGTTGGCGTCGAGAATGCCCTGGAAGACGTCGCGAACGGGCGCCCGGTAAAAGTCCAGCGTCACGGTGCCCGTGACGTCGTCGGTGACGACCATGTTCACCTTGTACTGCTGCGCCAGGAGCCGGAGGGTGGCCTGAGTGCTGGCTTCGCGGAGGGACAGATTGACCGGATCCGTGGGCAAGCGCTCATAATGGTTCGGTTTACCTCCTCGGCCCTGAGGGGCCGTCGGGAGCCGGCGGAGATGGCGCGGGCGCCGGTCCAGAGGGAGTCGGCTCAGTCGGTTTACCGGGCGCGGGCGCCTGCCTTTTGCTGGTGACCGCGCCGATCTCGGGAAGCGACAGCCGGCGCGGCGTTCCGTCAGGCTGACGGAGCAGCACGGCCGTGTCGGTGATGTGCTCGATGGTGTTCCCGGTTATTTTTTCGCCGGGCCTGACGATCTGGTTGTTGACTATCGCGAGATGCCCGCCCGGAAAGCCGACGATACCCTGCAGGTCGAAGGCTTGGCGTGGGACGCCGCTGTCCGCCTGGCGGGGCCTGTCCACGGAGGGGCCGAAGGCGAACGGGTCGCGGGACTCTGAGGCGGCCGAGGGCACGGGCAGCGCCAGGCCCGCCCCCGGAGTCGGCGGCGTGAGCGAGACTCCGCTGGCTTTGGCGGCTTTCTCGATGATCGACCGGGCCTGCTGGGTCAGCTGGAGCGCCGTCACCCTGAACCGCGCTTGCACCTCGGGAGTAGGCCGGGGCGGAGGGGCCTGGCCGGGTGCCGGCGTTGCGACAGGCTGGGCAGTCTGCGCCTCGATGACGACGTTGTCGAGCGTGCCGCGCTCGCCCTCGACGCGGGCGGCCATGCCCACGAGGTCCTGGAAGGGTCCCTGTACGGTCACCGCGTGCCAGGACTTGCTGAACTGGGGCGTCGACTGCTGCTCGAGCGGACCGACCGCCAGCACCTTGAGCCGCGAGCCCTGGGTCAGCTCGGCCACGCGCGAGAGAAATGCCACCGGGTCGCCCGTCGTCCCCGTCCAGCTCATTTCCTTGAGCGTCGTCGCGTTCTTCTTCATCTCGTCGAGTGTCTCGTTCTGTTTCTGCTCGATGGCCGCGCGGAGACTCGCCACCTCGGCGGCGGCCTGGGCGCCGCTCGTCCTGAGCGTGCGCGAATACTGCAGGAGCCCGATCAGGCCTCCGACGAACACGACGACGAGGACGACCCAGAAGATCGCGAGCTCGCGCTCCCTCATCGCGGCTTCTCCGCGAGCACGATCAGGATCTGCAGCTGCGCGCCCTCGCCTGCCGCCGCGCCGCCGCCAGGCTGCTTGATCTCCCAGCTTCTGAGCTGGTATCGCCCGGAGACGGCCGGGTCTTTCAGGAGACCGCCCATGAACTGCGCGATCTCCAGCAGTGGTGGCGGCCCGGGTCTGAGCGGCGTCAAGGCTTCGATGCGCAGCTCGCCCGCCCCCGCCCCGCCCGCTTGTCCCTGCGGCTGCGGCTGAGGCTGTCCGGGTTGTCCCGGAGCCGCGCCGCCACCCGTGACAGCCGCCGGGCCCCCCGACTCGACTTTCTGGAGCTTGAGAGTCGGGGGAATCTGCTGGCGGAAGGCGTTGAGGACTTCTGCCCACCGCACCTGCCGGTTGGCCTCGATGCTCAGCGCCTGGATGTCCTGGCGCAAAACGGTGAGGTCACCGTCGCGCGTGGCGAGGTCGGCGCGCAGCTTGGGAATGGCACCCACGTTCTCGGACAGGCGGAGCCGGACCGGCAGGATGAGGGCCAGCACGACGAGCAGCAGCACGCCTGCGGAGATGCCGGCCGCGACGACCAGTCGGCGCCTGCCCTGCGGGCCGATGAACCAATCCTGCCAGGTGTCGGCGACGTGGCCGGGATGGAGAAGATCGACTGAGAATCGACCGCTCATAGTCCTCGGAGTGCAAGCCCGAACGCCTGCAGGAATTGCGAGCCCGGCGGGCGCGGCACGTCCCCGACCTGCACTGCCCGAACTTCGATCGCCTGGAGCGGATCCATGACCTCGAAGGGGGCGGAAAGCCCCAGGCGATCGGCGAGCCAGCGGCCGATGTACGGGATGTCCGCCCAGCCGCCGAGGGCGTAGCGCGGCAGGCTCTCGCGGTCGTATTCGGTGCGGTAGAAGGTCAGGGACAGGCGGATGTCCTCCGCCATTCGCTCGACTACCTCCCTGCACGCGGTCTCGGCCTTGGGCGCCTCCCCCGGCGCGATCGTGCGGGTGAAGCTCTCGGTGGAATAGGGCGAGAGCTGGAAAGCGACGCGGATCTGCTCGGTGAAAGCCTCGGCCCCCACCTCGAGATAGCGCGCGACGACCGGGCCCTGTTCGCTGAAGAGACACAGCACCGAGTTCTGCCGTCCGATGTTGATCATCACGAGAAGCTCGCCCGTCTCCATCCCCGTGAGGTGGAGGGCGCCGTTCAGGATGGCCAGAGGCTCGACGTCGAGCATCTGGACGTTGACGGACGCCTGCTTCAGCAGCTGCGCGCGCTCGTCCACGAGGAGCCGGGGCACGCTGACCGACAGGATCTCGTTGGTGGTCTTGTCCTTCGCCGAGCGCAGGATCTGGGCGTCGAGGACGGATTCGTCCGGCGGGTGAAGGCCGAGATCGCGGTACTGCATCTCGAGAGCGGGAATGATCCGGGACGACGGCAGCGGTGGAAGAGACACCTGGCGAATCACCACCTCCGGGCCTCCGACGGAGGCCACGACCGGTTCGCCGTCCGCGCCCGCGTCGGCCATCGCAAGGTGAATCGCCTGGCTGACCTGCTGCACCTGCGTTTCCGCCGCGACCGGCGCGGAGCCCAAACCCGTGATCGCAAGATCATTGCCCCGACCTTCCAGCGCCAGGGCCTTGACCGAGCCTGAGCCGATGTCCAGGCCTACGACCCGTCGACGGCGAAGGAAACTCTTGAGCATAGGCCCCTTGTGATCGCCACAGGACGAAGCCCCAGGGCGACAGCCGACGCGAGCATCTCATGCGATGCGTACAAACAGCCCAGACTATAGCAGCAGGGTGGCGGGAATCCCCAGAGAATACTGACGGTTACTGGTACTGGCAGGTCCCGGTCGGTGTGGGCGGAAGGACATCCCCGGGCCCCCGGCGGCATTCGATCCAGAACCGGGGCACGACGTCGACGAGCCACCGGTTCCCGGAGTCCCCCGAGGAAGCCGGCACTTCGGCCGGGATCTTGCGAAGGTCGATGAAACTGGCCTGGTAGAACCGCGGGTTCCCGTTCGTGCCGAGAACCGAGCAGTTGCCGGTCGACGCGCTGTTGAAGCAGAACTGCTGCGCCCGCAGAGAGCCGATCAGGTTCGATTGCTTCCGGACGGAGATGTCGCGCTCCGTGTACACGTAGGCCATGAAGCGGTCGACGACGTCGCTCCCTCCGCCGCCGGAATTGGCGATGTTCACGCTGCCGTTCCTGGTGACAAGTATCAGCAGGTTGTTATCGGGGAAGCGTTCGCCGACGCACGGGGGCGTCACAAGCGGCGTCGAACAGGTGGTCTGGAGCGTCTGCTGGATGTTGACCTGGTTGTCGTGCAGGTAGATGAGCGCTGCGCCGCGGTATTGGTAGGTGTCATTGCCACCTGCCTGGACCAGGTTGAAGGCGCTGAGCATCTCCAGGACCAGCGGGTCGGACGGATTGGTCGGGCTGGAACACGACGGAGAGCCGAACTCGAGCGTCGGCATGGTCGTGTAGTTCGGAGGCAGGTTCAAAATGCCTTCCGGGAAACTGCCGGGGCCATTGGACGGCGAGTTGACGTTGCGCCGCCAGCAAATCTCGCCAGGCTTCGGGTTCACCGAATCATTCTTGCTCAGAAACTTGAACGTGTGGCAGAAACCCTGACTCCCGTCGACGCCGTTGGCGTCACTCAGGCCGCCGCCGAATATGGTCCCCAAGGAACTCACCGTTTGGTATGCGGTTCCACAAGTTCCGCCATTGGCTGGGGACGCGCTGATGCGCCCGCGGTTGCCGTCGTACGGATAGGCGGTCGCAGGAATCGGGGCGTTCGCAAGGTTGGGATTGAGCAGGACATGGTCCGTGAGGTAGCTCGCCCACCAGTCCGGATAGGCGGTCGGGCCGATAACGGTAGCGTCCGACACGGTTGGGTACAGCACGATAGAGCTATTGTCGATCTGTCTTCGCAGCGGGAGCTTGGGCGGCCGATAGGGATAGGGCCTCGTGTAGTTGGCCCCGTCGACGTAGATGGTCGACCCGCCGGTGAAGGTAAACGCATTGGTCGTGCAGGGCATCCTGCAGCCGCTGCTGACGTAGACCCCATCGATGCGCCCTTTGCCGTAGCGGAGACCGACGGTGGCGTCGCCGTACTGCGACGGGGTCTGGACTGTGCTGATCCCCAGATTGGTGCCACCGTTCAGCGTCACCATGTTGTTCGACGTGTTGCCATAGATTTTCAGCTGAGCGCCGAGGGATTCGACGAGATTCACGCCACCCGTGCAATCGATGCCCACCGGACAGATGAGCTGCCGCGGTGTGAGCCGGGACAGCGCCGCTGCCCCGCCTCCCGGGTCGGTCCAGAGATCGTTCCAGCTGTTTCTCATTCCCATCGAGGCGCCGCCGTCAATCTGGAAGGCTGGACTGATGCTCGTGGTGCCGAGGATCTCTGCCGAGCCCCCGATGAGGACGCGGCCGTCGATGGCGGGACCGTTGCTGCCGAGATCCCTTTCGGCCGTCAGGCCGCCCGCGAAATACGAGGTGCTATAGGCCTTGACCAGAGCCTGCACCGTGCGGACTGCCGTGTAGCCCGGAGGCCCCGCCACGGTCCCGGTGCTGCGGACGAACATGAGATTGGCGCAGACCGTGGGGTTGGCCGGGGTCGACGGGATGCAGGTCTGGCCGTAGGGATAGGTGTAGGCCGCTCCCTGCGAGACGGGGTTGTTCGCCTCGGCCACCAGCACCTGCTTCAGCTCGACGACGAATGTGCCCCCGGGGTCCGTGCCGCTGGCCGGCAGCGTGTTGTTGGCGAGGTTCATCGTCTGGTAGACACCGGTTTCGCAGGGGGCCGCGCACGTCGGCCTGTTCGTGCCGTCCACCCAGCTCTCGCTCCCGTACGAGTCAGCGAGAAACCCGTTGCTCAGCTCGCGGATGGCCCGCTCCATCCCCGCCTGCGCCAGCTCGAACGCCCGGGCGTCGCCCAGGCTCGCGCCGGACTGCGTCCCCTCGATCTGGCCCAGCTCGAAGAGCGCGAGACCCAGTATCGTAATGACGACGATCATCACCAGGGAGATCAGCAGCGCGCTGCCGCGGTCGCCTCCGAGCCGTGCCCTCAGTGGGATCATGCCGGCTCCTCAGTTCCTCGAGGTTATGCTGAAGCCGAACCGCATGCCGACGTACGTCGCCTGCGGGTTCGGGATCGTATTGTCGGTAAGATCGAAGCGCACGTCCACGAGCGAGCTCGTTGTGGACAGCGCAACGGCCCCCGACCCGCACGGGCCCGGATCGATGCACGCCACTGGCGCAAACGTGGTGTTCCGTACGCGCAGGACCGCCCCGAGCCGGACCGCCACCTCGCTCGGAGTTATGTTGAGCAGGTTGTAGCTCGCTCCCCCTGAGCAGGGCGAGGTCCAACTGCCGACGTTGCACACGAAGAGATCGGCGTCGGTGTCCGCCGCCTCCGGGTTCTGGTAGATGCAGCGTGTCGGCCCGTTGGCGTCTTGGATGGCGAGCGAGCGGCCGTCGGTCGCGTTTCCCCCGCAGTTCGCCACCTGCATCCCTACCGACTGCTTGGCCCAGCGAGCGATCTGCTCCTGGATTTGGGTGCCCTGGCGCTGGACGTACGCCTGGCTCACGCCGTAGTCGAAGGCCCGCCTGCTCGTCACGTACAGGGAACCGACCGCGCTGAGGACGGTCACGGAAATGAACGCCGTGATCAGGAGTTCGACCAAGCTGATGCCCCGGACGTCGCCGAGCGCTCGGCCGCAGCGCCGACGGAAGCTCATCGGCGCACCAAGACCGTCTGCATGACGGCGGGCGTAGTCTGCGGGTCGGTCAGGGGCGCGTTATTGTTGAGCGCGCGCACGGTGACCACGACGATCCTCGTCTGGGCCTCGGTCGTCGCCGGAACGCAGCCGCCATCGTTCCAGAGGATGTTGAAATTGGTCGAGCAGACCTCTGTGATGATGGTCATGCGCTCGAAACCAGGATTTCCCGGCACCGCGGTCCAGATCGTCTCCGCGCGGGGATCGGGAGGGAACTTCGTGCCGTAGCCGGTGGCGCGTATCTGCTCGATGCGCTGCTGAGCCAGTTGCGCGGAGATCCGGTCAGTGCCGCTCGACTGGACGAAGGTCTGCCCGGTGGCGAACATCATCAGCACGCCCGTCCCGGCAATCGCGACGACTGCAGCCGAAAGAATGGCCTCGATAAGGGTGAAGCCTGCCGTAGAGGCGAGGAAATGGCGCCCGTCCGGCTGGATGGCCCTACAAAAAACGGCAATGCTGCTCTCAATTTTGGTGCGCAGAGAAGCCACGATTCGACGCCCCCCTCAGGTCTCTCAATCGCTCGAACCAAGAAGTCCCGACATGCGCAAACGGCCGGAAAAGTCTTATAGACCAACCTATTGGCTATCATCGACATTATCTGGAAACACCTTCCTGTGTCAACGCCAATTGGTATGCATGGCGCCCCGGACGGTGACCTTTTTTCCTTCCAGAATCATCAGCTTACAAGGTCCATGCCATCAGCCCTGCCTCAGGGGGCGGCCTTGGCTGCCTGACGGGCTGGCTCCGGCCCTCCGGGCTATAGTGGGCGCATGAGAGGGGAAGCCCACAAGGATCTCGGCGGATCCGGGATCATCGTCCTCTGCTTCTTCCTGTCGGGGGCCACCGGGCTCGTCTACCAGGTAGTCTGGCTGCGCGTCCTGGGCCTCGTGTTCGGCCACACCGTCTACGCAACGACCACCGTCCTGGCGGCCTTCATGGCGGGCCTTGCGCTGGGCTCGCTGCTGGCCGCGCGGAGGATGCCAAAGCTTCAGAGCCTGATTGCCGTCTACGGATGGCTCGAGATCGGGATCGGAGCCTGCTGCGCCCTTCTGCCCATCGCTCTGGAAAACGCGCCGCCCCTCTGGGTCGCGCTCTCGAACGGCCTCGGCCTGCACTACCGCGGTCTCCTGCTCGTCGAATTCGTCCTCGCTTTCGCGCTTCTCGTCGTTCCGACCACGCTCATGGGAGCGACGCTCCCCGTGCTCAGCCAGGCTCTCGTCGCGGGCGGTGACAAAGGGCGCCGGGAGGTCGGCACGCTCTACGCCATCAACACTTTCGGCGCCGTGCTGGGGGTCGCGCTCGCCGGCTATGTCCTGCTGCCGGCTCTGGGCAATCGCTCGACGAGCCTCCTCGCGGCGTCCGGGAACATCGTCGCGGGAGCCATCGCGCTCGCGTACAGCAGGCGCGCGTCGCGACGCGCGATCCTGCTGGAGCATGCGCCGCCAGAGGCGGAGCACACGCCTCCGACCGTGTCCCAGGATGGGCGCGAGCCGGCTCCAGGCGCCGTCCTTATCCCGCTGGCCCTCGCGGTGTCGGGCGCGGTGTCCATGCTCTACGAAGTCGGATGGACGCGCGCTCTGGCACTCGCTATAGGCAGCTCGACCTACGCCTTCACCTCGATGCTCCTCGCTTTCCTGATAGGCATCGCGGGAGGGAGCGCGCTCTACTCGCGGCTGCCGCCGGATCGAAGACTCTCGCCCACCGCCTTCGCCCTGCTCCAGGCCGGCATAGGCCTGGCGACAGCCGCGACTATCCTGCTGTTCGAGCGGGCCCCGGAGATGTTCCTCGTCGCTCTCCGGTGGTCGGCGGCCCCGCAATTCGTTCAATTCGCGCAGTTCGCGGTCAGCGCGGGCGCGCTCCTGTTCTCGTCTCTCCTCATCGGCGCCACGTTTCCCTGCGCCGTGGCAGTGATCGCCAGGAACCGGGCGGACATCGGGCGGCAGGTCGGGCGCCTCTACGGCGCCAATACCGTCGGCGCCATCGCCGGCAGCATCGTGGCGGGCTTCGTCCTCATGCCGGTGCTCGGCACCCAGGCCATGCTCGAAACCGGCGCCGCCGTCAATTTCGTCCTCGCCGCGGCGCTGTTCGCAGCAAGCGCCCGCGCAAAGCCCGGCTGGCGCTGGCCCGCCACGGCGGCATGTCTCGGCGCCGCGGGGGTAGCGCTCGTCCTTCCGCACTGGGACCAGCGGGTCATGTCGAGCGGCGCGGCCATCTATGCGCGCTGGTACGTGGACACGGCCCGCGGCCAGGACCTCGCCGCCCTCCTGCGGGCCCAGCGCATCGTGTACTACCGCGACGGGCTCTCCGCGACCGTCGCCGTCAGCCAGGCGGGCGAGCACTTCTTCCTCCGCGTGAACGGCAAGCTCGATGCCGGAACCGCGGGAGACATGCCGACCCAGCTCATGTCCGGCCATCTCCCGCTCCTGCTTCACGCGGACCCGAAGAAGGTGCTGGTGATAGGGCTGGGCAGCGGCATCACGGCGGGGGCGGTGGCCCGCTATCCGGTCGAGCGCGTCGACGTGGTCGAGATCGAGCCCGCCGTGGTCGAGGCCTCCCGCTTCTTCGGCCGGCTCCACGGCGGGGTCCTCCAGGATCCCCGGGTCCGGACCGTCATCGCCGACGGCCGCAACTATCTGCTCACGACGCGGGAGCGTTACGATGTCATCATCTCGGAGCCGTCGAACCCGTGGATGAGCGGGCTCGCGTCGATGTTCTCCGAGGAATTCTTCCGGCTCGCCAGCCAGCGGCTGCGCCCGGGCGGGATCATGCTCCAGTGGATCCAGGCCTACAATCTCCGCCCCGAGGATCTCCGCATGGTGATCAGCACGTTCCGGTCGGCGTTTCCCGCCACGAGCATCTGGAATCCCGTCCGCGGCGATTTCCTGCTCATCGGCCGGCTGGACAGCGCGCCGATCGACCTCGACCAGCTTCGGACCCGCTTCGACGGCACGCCGCGCGTGCGGAGCGACCTCGAGCGGATCGGAGTCCGCGCGTGGCCTGGAATACTCGGCTTCTTCATGCTGGGGGAGGCGGACACAGCCCGTCTCGCGCAGGGCGGAGGGCTCAATACCGACGACAGGCTGCCGCTCGAGTTCTCCGCGCCACGCGCGCTCTACCTGGACACGGGCGAGACGAACTGGCGCCTCATCCACCAGTTTCGGCAGGCGCAGC
>WNFE01000845.1_pt1 | contig 24370 bp, 16 predicted proteins | sample 5400451 | NCBI WGS metagenome assembly WNFE01 (sample SAMN13153344, study PRJNA577476) | soil metagenome | isolation source: 200 cm saprolite under Douglas fir tree site 2 hole 2 | place: USA:California | collected 2015-04-18
CAGCTCACCGAATCGCATGTGAATGCGTAATCCGCGAACGAAGTGGCCGACCTCCCACAACTGCAGCATCTTCATCGAGCCTGAGCTCCTTTGACTGCTTCAGGCTTGACGGGCAGGGCGAGAAAGACAAGAAACTGGACCAGGGCTGTGACTTCTAAAATCAACGGAAGGCCAGCTTGCAGCCGTAGCACCAGTATCAGCACGACCATCATGAACCACTGCCAGCGCGAGCGCCGGAGCCGCTCCCAGCGTCCGGGCAGCCGGAAGATGTCGGCGAAAGATATCCTTTGATCAGAAGGGAAAGGCCCATGCGCACGAATGCAACTGACGGCGAAAAAACCTGCCAGCAACAGCTCCATTAAAATAATCATGTCCTTCATCTCTCTCATTGCTGATTCCCCCAACCCGCTTATCGCTAAAATAATTTCTAGTAAATAAAGTTAATTCAGTACGTTCGGACGACGGCATATACACGTATGCGCCTTCCAGCCCAATTCCTGGAGACACAAACACACACCCGTCCGCTTACTGCCGTACAGGACTAATTCGCCGGCTCGTCTTTGAGCCTTCTGTCGTTATGAGATGGGCACTGCGTCGTGCCCGAGAAGCGCCTCTCTTCAGAGAATGTCAGATGTTTAAAAGAGAGGGCAGTCTGCAGGTCCTCTGCAACTGTTGGTCAATGATTCTCTAAGTATTGACTAAGAATGTCCAATTGAAATTTTTGATAGCGGGAATTAGATATCCTAATTTGAAAAATCTGAAAACAATATCATTTCTGAAAAATAAAAAACCGGATCGGCGAAGATGCCAACGACCCGGTCCGGCGTTTTTGGAGGGATCTCCAGCCAAAATCCCGTTGCGCGGGACTGCTCCCTCCCTTTTACCGATTACTACGAGTTCTGTTTTACGGCATCACTCAGAACAATAGCGTCGGCGATATCTTTCATGGTCTTGCGTCTCTGCTGGCTCTGACGCTGCAGAATGACATAAGCCTCGCCTTCGCTGATCTTCAGATCGCGCTGTAGAATGCCTTTGGCACGCTCTACCAACTTGCGCGTCTCCAACTGTTCTGAGAGCTGCGTTTTTTCGCTCTCCAATCGCGCCATTTCGATTTCGGCGCCCACAAGAAAACCAATAGTCGAAACCAGCCGGATCTCGCGATGGCTGTAGGGGTGCGGGGCCCGGTTTTGCAGGTTGATTACGCCCACGAGACGTCCGCGACTTAGTACTGGAACTGATAGGAAGGCCTCAAAGCGGTCTTCGGGCAGTTCATTGAAAATCTGAAAACGAGAGTCCGCCGAGGCGTTGTGCGGCACTGCGACTGGCTGGCGATGTTCGGCCACCCAGCCGGTAATGCCTTGGCCTAGCTTCAGCTTTAGCCGATCCACGGCTTCAGGATGGGGATTCTTGGAGGCACGCAAAACCAGCTCATCGCCCTCAAGCACATAGATAAAGCAGGAATCACACTTGACTACCGAGGTCACGAAGTCAACGACCTCGGCCAGCACATCATGCAGCGGCGCAGCCGGAGTGCGGCTAGCGATGCGGTGCAGGAAAGCGGCCTCGAAATCCTCACCTATCAGATGGCTAGACTTACCGTTCGACATAGAAAGGTTGTCTGTTGTTGATCCCAAGTAAATGCCCCCAACTCCAACCGGCTGTGAATTGGATAGTCCTACGAGGCTAACGGCATTAGGGCAAAGGAACAATTATCCTTTGGTATAGGTGCGAATGGAAAAATCAAAATAATAGAAATAGAAAAAAATTATCGGTGGGGACGTGTATTGAGTTTTTCCGCCATGCGCACCAGATCGGCGAGAGAGGCAGCCTGCATTTTATCCATGACATGACGTCGGTGAAATTTAACGGTGACTTCGCTGAGATCGAGTTTGTCTGCAATCTGTTTGTTCAATAATCCGGCAACCACTAGTTCCATGATTTCGCGTTCCCGTGAGGTCAGCTTTTCGAAACGGGAGTGCAACTCGGAATCAGCCGCCTGCCGCACGCGCCTTACCCGATCGCGTTCCAGGGCCTGACGGATTGCTTCCAGAAATTCCTCTTTCTGAAACGGTTTGGTCAGGAACTCGACTGCTCCCGCCTTCATGGCCCGCCGGGTCATGGGAATATCACCGTGGGCGGTGATGATGATAATGGGAATGGCTATGTCGGCCTTTTCGAGCTGTTCCTGAAAATCCAATCCGCTGATTCCGGGGAGTTTTACGTCGAGCACCAGGCAACTGGGAGCTTCCGGCCGCAGGGCATCCAGAAACTCTTCGGTAGAACCGAACACTTCGGCGCGGTGGCCGGCCGATGCCAGGAGGTTGCTGACTGCGTCCCGGACGGAGACGTCATCATCCACGACGTAAATTACAGGAGTGAGGTTAGCCATCAGAAGCCTGCGCGCGGATTGGAATGGTGAACTGAAAGATGGCGCCACCAGAGGGATGCGGCGTGGCCCAAAGACGGCCGCGGTGGGATTCGACGATGGAACGGCTGATGGTCAGACCCATCCCAATACCCTGGGGTTTGGTGGTAAAGAACGGGTCAAAGATTTTTTCCGCAGTTTCAGAGTTGAGTCCCACGCCACAGTCTTCGATGCGAACCACAATTTCCGTGGAGTTTTCTTTTCCGGAGCTAATCAACAGCTCTTTGGCGCGGCCCACGGTCTCCTTTGACTTTGGGCAGGCCCGAGGCAAGCTCCGTACGTATGGAAACGCGGCGCCTTGCGGCTTCGTCGCGGAGAAAAATAGCCAGATCCTGAATCACTTCATTCATGTCGAGCCAGTCTTTGGCGGGCGGCTCTTTCTTGAACAGGGCACGGATGCGGCCTAACACGGCGCCGGCGCGAGTGCCATCCTGAATAATTCTTTCCGTGGTCTGGCGGGCTTTTTCAAGATTCGGCGGATCTGCGGAGAGCCAGCCTTGACATGCGTGTCCGTGCGCGACTACGGCCGCAAGCGGCTGATTGATTTCATGGGCGATCGAGGCGGTGAGCTCTCCCATGCTCAGCACGCGCGAAAGATAAGCGAGTTCCGCCTGGGTTTTCATCAGAGCCCCTTCGGCTTTGTGGCGTTCTTCAATATCGGTGTTGGTCCCGTACCAGCGGAGTGTTTTTTGATCCCGATCCTGCAGAGGCACGCCACGGGTAAAGAACCAGCGATACTCGCCATCCGCGCCGCGTACCCGCCACTCACCTTCAAAGGGCTTTCCGGTGGAGAGCGCCTCTTGCCAGAAGCGGCGAAAGCTTTCCCGGTCTTCGGCATGGATGGTTTCCATGAATCCCTCGCCCCGCATCTGCTCCACGGTGCGCCCGACATAATCGAGAAGGCGCTGGTTGCAATAATCAATGGAGCCGTCGGAGGTTCCGCTCCAAATCTGCTGGGGGATCACTTCGGTCAAGAGCCGCAGTTGATGCTCGCGCTCGCGCAACTCGACGTTGGATTTTTCGAGCTCGGCAGTGCGATCAGAGACCCGAATTTCCAGTTGATCACGAGCTTCTATGAGCGCTTCTTCGCTTTGTTTTTTCGCTGAACTCACCCAGCTTGCCACCAGGGCGCAAACCACAAACGCGGCAAAATATGTCTCCGCGGTTGCGTTAATGGCAAAGGAATGGAGTGGGGGCACAAAGAAATAATCAACCGCCAGGGTTGAGATGAGGACTGCGAAGAAGCCGGTGGCCATGCCTCCGAACCACGCGCTCGCCATGACAGCGCCGAAAAAGAGGAACAAAAAGGGATAGGGAAAAAGATGTTGGACGAGGAGAGTCAAAACAAGCGCTACGGCCACAAAGAACAACGCTACGCTATAGCGGCGCACCGCAGATTTGGCCGGCTTGTGGGAGACTCCACTTGCCGGGTGCGGGGCCGTTAATACCAAATCCTTCAAAATGTGCCTCTTAAGCGGTGGATTATAGCAAAGACTTGAACATCCAATTTCTCGGGGTTTGGCTTTCAGGGGTGGCCGTATATGTTCAACTGATTCAGTGCTTCAGTTGGGAGTCAAAGAATTGCAGCGTTGTGCTGGCGAACTTCTCCCGGTTCACCTGCTTCTCAATGCCGTGTCCTTCATCCGGAAATTCAATGTAGGTCACGGGTACGCCATTTTTCTGCAATGCAGCAGCGAAACGGCGCGACTGCTCGACGGGAACCAAAGGGTCGAGCACGCCGTGAAAGATCAGGAAGGGAACAGTTGCATGATCAACGTGGAAGAGCGGGGAGGCTAACTGGTAGAGCTGGGATTTTTGCTCGGGCGTGCCATCCATAAAATCATGCACCAGCTTGCGCGCATCCGCGGGAGTGGAAGGAAAGCGGGCGGTCAAATCGGTGGGGCCGGACATATCCACCACACATTGCACCCGGCTGGAATATGTGCTCAATTCCCGCGGTTGGTTGTCCCGTGTTTCCTCTGTTCCAAGAAGTGCAACCAGGTGGCCTCCGGCGGAGCCGCCCAGAGCGCCGATGCGGTTAGGATCCACACCATAACGGGATGCGTTGGCCCGTATCCAACGAATGGCCCTTTGCACATCGTCTAATTGCGCCGGGAAATGGTGATCCGTGGCATTGATCAGCCGGTAATTTACCGCGAAGCATACGTATCCGCGCTGGGCAAAGCCTTGCGCGAGTGAACGAAAGTCGCTTTTATCTCCGCTACGCCAGGCCCCGCCGTGAACGAAGACGATAGCCGGCTTGAGGCCCGGGGCCGGTACACGCACAACATCCAGCAACAAAGGCTCTCCCTGAACTGTGCCGTAGCTGACATTCTCTTCAACCGGCGGACCGTTTTTCTGGTATGCGAACAAAACCAGAGTAACGACAGCCACAAGCAACAGAGGCCAAAATATTCGTTTGCTAAAATTGATCGCCATCCAAGTCACCTGAGAAGCTGCCTAAATATTATTCGTAAATGAGCTTATAAAAGTTCCAACGAACACAGGCGCAACAATGCCGGCGTGAAACGAGCAGGCACCACCCACGAAGCTGTTTTGACTGTGTTACATTGAATAGGTGTGGGCGCGTAGCTCAGTTGGTAGAGCAACGCCCTTTTAAGGCGTGGGTCGCTGGTTCGAATCCAGCCGCGCTCACCATGGAATAACTCTAAAACACTTGTGTGGCTCTTCGCTACGCTGAGGGGCTCGGCAGCCAACAACTCACGCCCCCTTCGGATTAACGCCCGCAAGACGGCTCCAATCAGACGCTCATCCCAAGGGGACCGCCTGCTGAGACTACGTTACTATTATTTCCTAAAATGGAACTATGTCCCAAAATGAAATAAACCCTTCAATTTTAATCGAACATTAATTCTCATAACTTTACTTTTGCAAGTAAAATCATGCCCCTAATTTGCCGCGGGGTTGCGGCTGCATTCCCAGTACACAAAACTTTCAAAATCAGGAGAATGAGAATGGCTACACAACCAAGACAGCTTCCGGATGTATTGCGCTTTCATCCTGAGTGGTTTGTTGACCCCCCACCGTGGTTGCTTCCTTACCTGGACAAGGAACAGATCTTCCAAACTGCGCGTATTCAGGTTGAGTTCCAGAGAGCGGTGCTGGCGGCGCACGCCAAGGCCCTCGCGGAATTTGAGGGCATATTGAAGTCTGGGGGCCGATAAGGTCAAGCGCAAGCGTGACAAAATCAGGCGCGGGAAGACTTACGCGGTTTGAGCTGTAAGTCTTCCCCTGTCTATCCACAATCTCGCCTATCCATACAAGGAGGACGGATGTCGAATCCTATTCCATTACCGATCCTGAATTCTTATGCACCGGGAAAAACAGGAATCAACACTTCGGCCCCCGTCATGTTGGTCGGCTTCCAGAACCAGGGAAATCTCGGCCTGGGATACCTGGCAGCCACTCTACGGCAGCATGGTTACCGCGTGGAAGTTTTCGACTTCGAGACTAGCCCGCAAGTCCTTCTGGAAGCCGCACGGGCGAATCCGCCGATCCTGATCGGTTTTTCATTGATCTTTCAGTTCTACATCCACCGCTACCGGGAGCTCATTGATTTTCTGCGAAAAAATGGCGTGCGTTGCCATTTTACGATGGGAGGCCATTTCCCCAGCTTGAGCTACCAACACACGCTGGAACTCGTGCCCAATCTCGACAGCGTTGTGCGATTCGAAGGTGAATTGACCTTACTTGAACTCGTGACCCGGCTATCTCATGAAGAAGACTGGCACGCGATCCAGGGACTCGCCTACCGCACCGATGAGCAGGTGGTCTCAACATCTTTGCGGCCATTGGTGGATGATCTGGATCTTTTCCCGTATCCGGAACGCGATTTCAAACCGGTGATGACCTTAGGACACACCATCATGCCTTTGCTGGCGAGCCGTGGCTGTGCACGCACTTGCTCGTTCTGCTCGATTCAGACGTTTTACCGGACGGTTCCTGGAAAAATCGTTCGGACCCGCAAACCATCCAAGGTGGTGGATGAGATGAAAATGCTGCATGAAGACCGGGGTACGACAATTTTCCTTTTTCAAGATGACGACTTCCCGTTATTTGGACCAGTGTGGCAAAGGTGGACGAGAGAGTTTGTTTCTGAGCTGCAAAAGAGCGGCTTGCCCCAACATACGGTCTGGAAGATGAACTGCCGCGCCGATGCGGTGGATAAAGACCTGTTTTGCTCTATGCGCGATACTGGTCTTTATCTTGTATATATGGGGCTTGAGTCGGGCAACGCAGAGGGGTTGAAGACGCTGCACAAGCAAATCACCGTCGAGCAAAACCTGCGCGCGGTTGAAATCTTAAAGAGCATCGGACTGTTCTTCGAATATGGCTTTATGCTCTTTGACCCATCGAGCACCTTCGAGGCGGTGCGCGCGAACTTGAATTTCTTGCGCGCCATTGTCGGGGACGGCTGCTGCCCAGTCACATTCTGCCGGATGCTGCCTTACGATGGGACTGCGATCAAGGATGACCTGGCCAACAGCGGCAGGCTTCGAGGAGACGTCTGCAATCCTGACTATGATTTCCTCGATCCGCGTCTTACCGAGTTTTACAACGCGCTCACGCAGTATGTTGACATTCGAGGCTGGATCCACGGTTACCGGGCGCTTTCTCTACAGCTCGGCTGGGCCTGGAACGAGGTCACGATCATGGAGCGGCTTTTTCCACTGGGGGAAGAGTTGCAAGCCTATAAAAGCATTCTTCGCCAGATCACGCAAAGCAGCAATGGCATGTTGCTGGGTGTGGTCGAAGATCTCTCCTATGTTTACTCCGACGGGAGGACCATTTCCTGGACTGCGGAAACGGTGGAAAAAGCGCGCTGCCAGTTCCTTGACGATTTATTGCGTGAGCGCAACCGGTTCGTCTCGGCGAATGAAGATGTCCTTCTTCGGGCGCTGGGCCGCAATCCAGCGGAAGAGCCTAAAGAGATGGTTGAGTTGTGAGGTTCCCGGCTCGCTAATGAGCTTTCGGCAGCGTGGCATCAATGAAGTTGGCGAAATCCTGCTTCATCTTGGGATGCGCAACCGAGTTCAGATACACCATGTGACCTGAATCATAGGTCGCAGTTGAGATATTTTTGTGATATTCAGGTGGGAGATCCAGGTGATTCATGGTGTAATCGACGGCCATAAAGGGAGTCGCGAGATCGTAGTACCCTTCCATCACCAAAACTTTCAGGAAGCGGTCTTTGACCATGGCTTGCCGCAGGGCGGTGGCGGTATCCGCGTATCCCATATCTGATGCTGGTGCGCCGGATCCCTGTGGCGGTGGCGGTCCACCGGTCCAGCTCCATTGGAAGAGACCGCTGTTTCTGGCTGAGTTGTAGTAGGGCATATCCACTTTGTAGTTGAGCTCACGCCGGATGTAATCATTGAACGTTGAGGTAAATGGTGGGCCGATCTGTGAGTTGGTGGGATCGTAGAACGGCGTATCAAAGAAGCCGTTTGGGTCCGGTCCGGTGAAGCGGCCATCATAACGGCCTACAACAAGCTTCTGGTCAGCGAGCAGATAGCGGGTAAACGTACGGACGTCGATGCGCAGGTTGGCTTGGTCAATGACGTCTTTGCTCAGTCCCGTGTAGCGTGCCAGCTTATCAATAATGGATTGTCGCTCCTCGGGAGTAAGTGCGTCTCCTTTGGCCAGGGCTTGCGAATATTCTCCTCTCGCCCATTGCGCTGCCTCTTCCCGCGTGTGATTAAAGTCCTGCGTCAGATCAGGGGCTAACTTGTGATGATAGGCCGCAATGCTGGCGAAGGTCGGCAGATAAAGCGGATAGGGCACATCATTGGTTTTGGCGAAGTCCAGAGTTTCAAAGCTCAACACCGTAGACAGAAGCACGATGCCGTTGAAGGATATGCCGCGGTCTGCGAGGTATCCTGCTATTCCTGCCGAACGAGTGGTGCCGTAACTCTCGCCGAAAAGATAGTGAGGCGATAACCAACGCTCATAGCGTGAGAGATACATGCGGATAAACTCGCCAAACGATTCGATATCTCCACGCAAGCTCCAATAGCGGCGGGCAGCGGCTGTATCTGCCGGACGGCTGTAGCCCGTGCCGATGGCATCCACCAGCACCAGGTCAGTCTTGTCTAAAGGCGTGTTGGGATTATCCATCAGATGATAAGGAGATTCTGGCAACCATCCATCAGGGTGAAGCACGACCTTGCGCGGTCCTAACGCGCCCATGTGCAGCCAGATGGAAGCTGAACCAGGACCGCCGTTGAAGGCAAACGTGACGGGACGTGAGCTGGAATCTGTCTCATCGAGCGTGTAGGCAACGAAAAACATCTCTGCCTGAATTTTTCCTTCGGCATCCTTGATCGGCAACCGGCCGGCGGTTGCGGTGTAACGCAGCAACTTACCGTTCAAGTGAATCTCATGATGAGTTTGTACGGGCGGGACTTCAGTCATGTCGAAGTGCATGGGACGAAGAGAACCTTCTTCCGCGGCTGTCTCGGATGTTCGCTGCTGGGCCGGGCTTTCGGGCTGCACTCGTTGGGGCTGAGGCTGCGCCGGCTGCTCGCCGGGTGTTTGCGGAGTAGAAGCACTGGATGGCGCGGGCTTCTCGGCTCGAGATGGCGGTTTATCGCTTTGCTGCCCATAGCTGACCAGCGAAGCAAATGTCACGAGCATCAATATCTGCAGTGCGGATTTCATTCTGCCACCTCGTTTTTAAACGATGAATTCTAATGCATTTTCAGAATTGGCGGAGCATTAAGGGGCCCGAGCGGTTGGTTTTACCCATCGGGCGGCGCGAGCTCCCCTTTATCTTTTAGTAAATTCCTGGCCCTGATCTTGCGGGTCACCCGCACCCACTTGCTCAACTGTGTTTAGAGCTCCTGAAGCGGCATAATCCCCTCATGTTTGCTGGGGAAAGTCGCTACCGCGTTGGGGCACTTGCTGAGGTATCCGAGTGTTTACTTAATAGATATCATCCGCGAGGGCGTTTCTGAGCGATAGGGAACCTCTTCCGGCCTGACCGGTTACTGCTTTTTGCGGATTTTCAAAGAGCGTTTATCTCAGGGCTCCGCAGCCAAAATAAGGCTGCTGCGCCCTCGCGCTGCGCTCGCGCTCATCCGGCGCTCGCTTCGCGCTCACCCGGGGGCACGCGCCCCCGCATTCTTGAATGCCAGACACACGTCGTATGACAATGATGACCTGAAATTTCTGAAAAATGAAGGATTTGATATCACGGTGATATCAATTAGCGGGTCACTTGAGGATGGTATCAAGATAGCCTTCAACCTTTTCGGCCCATAACCGTCCGTGGGCCTGAAGACCGCTGGCGCTGAAATGCACGCCCGTGCCGTTGTTCTGGCGATAGTCGCCGGTAAGTGTATCCGTGTCCGGTCCCTGGAGAGCAATACCGTCTTTCCAAAGGCTCTGCTGCGCTTCACGAATCGGCGGAGACGAAGAGCTTTTCGGCGAATAGCTGACCTGAGCGACGAACCAGGGGAAATCCCAACCGGCATTGCGTCGCGATTCGCGAATGACATGTTGGAGCAGCCGGCGGTAATCATCGCCTGCGATCTGGTGTTCGGGTTTTTGATTGGAATCCGATTCACCCTGGTGCCAGAGCAAAGCCCGAAAGCCACCGGGGCCCAACTGGTGAATGCGTTTCATCAATCCATCAAAAAGTTCGCCGGTGCATTCCAAATTATTTGGAGCGGTGGTCACGAAGAATTTCGGATACGTCGGCGGTACTTCAATGCGCTCGCCCTTGGGAAGCCACTGCCGCACGCTGGTGGAGCCGTGGCCCACGCTGGCCACTGCAATGGGAACGTGGTATCGCTCATAGAGCGCATCGCCGAAGGCAGGAATAAAGCTGCCTTTCGTGCTATGGTCCTGGACTCCTGGCTGAGGATCGTTGGCGATGCTCCAGGCGTCTCCGCTGAAAGAAACCACCATGCCAGATTTGGTCTCCTGGCGGACCTCGCCGTAGTTGGTGGAGTTGGACTGGCCCGCGATTACGAAGACTTCTCCAACGCCAACGTGGGGAACCTTGGTTTCAAAGACCGGTTTGCCGGATTTCAGGACGCGAAGCTGAAACTCATAAAATCCTCCAGCGGGTACGTTCCACTCGGCGCGAAAGGTGTGCGATGTGCAATCGAGAGGCAGGCGCTTCCATTGGCCAGGCAGCGCTCCCAAAATGGATGTGCCTTGTAAGCGCGCCTCGACCCGCGGACAATCGTTCGGAACACGACCGCTGATCAGAACCTTACCTTTCTCCCGTGTCTGGCGCTGAAAAACCTGATAGTCGGCGGGAGAATCAATAGAGACGGTGGGTGCTGGGTTGTTAGCAGCTTGTGCGAGCGATGTCGCAGGCGATAACGCCAAAGCAAACACGAGCACAGCTCGAAGCCGATGAAGAGATTTTTTGTACACGAATCGCTTAGCCTTAACAGATTCTGTTGAGAATTTACGTTTTGTTGCATCAACATTTGAATCGCCAATAATAATATGGATTGCTGGTGTTGCGAAGCCGGGGTTAAGGTGCACGAAGATAGGTGAATCTTGAAAACCTCAGGGGCTATTGAGGCTACATAATAATGTCCTGACTTACAAAACGCCGGGGCTGAAGCCCAAAGTCTTGTATCCCTTTACCCCGGCCTAAAGGCCGGGGCTCCCACCGTGCGCCGCAAAGCGGCGCAAGAGGACATTGCTCCCTTTACAAACGCGGTAGCAGAGAGCTTCGGCGCAAAAGGGATTCCTCCGCTCCGCGTCGGAATGACAAGAAGGGCCGATTTTTTTCGCAGCCTCTGAAAGCCGTGTGATCCATACATTTTTTAATTTTTCCGCAACCTCCCACGGCTAGCCGGGGCAAGGGCTGAGGGCGTGCCTCTCGGCAAGCTATTTATGAAACCTGTTCTATTCTAGAAGAAGGAAACTTATCCCCTGATAGAGGGTTCATGGTGGATGATAGAGGCAGGTGGTTGGCGGCGAAAGGGTAGCTTTGGACGAACAACAAGAAAGAAATCTGAAGTTTAACTGGCTCGACATGGTCTGGCTGGGGATCCTGGCCAGCCTTGCCGTTCTGCCGCCATGGGAGACTCACAAGTGGCTCATCCTGGTGGCCATTGGTCTGGTGCAACTGGGTGAAAGATGGATCCTCACGCAAGTGCCGCGATACGGCCGCTCTTATGTTGTCCTGCTCAAGATTCTGCTCGCTACCCTCCTGCTTGATCACACCGGGCCGGAACCGAGCATCAACAGCAGTTACTATCCCATCTACTACCTGCCGGTGATAACCGCTGCAATCTACTTCGGTCCGTGGGGCACGTTGTTGTGGACCCTATTGGCCGCGGCCGCATACTGCTCCTATCTCATACCGTATCTCACTACTACGACCCAGGAGTTTGAGTTGACCCCAGCCGGCGTGGCGGAGCTGGCGATCCGAGTTTTGTTCTTCTTTCTGGCGGGGATGGTGGTGAACCGGTTTGTGGTGGAAAACCGGCGGCAGGTGGAGCTGTACCAGAAGCTGGCGGAAGAGTTGGCTGAGACCAACCGCCGCCTGGAGCAAGCGCAAGCTGAAGCGCGACGCTCAGAACGATTGGCCGCCCTCGGCCAGCTCTCTGCCGGATTGGCGCATGAAATCCGCAACCCGCTGGGCGTCATCAAGGGATCGGCAGAGATGCTGAACAAAAAGCTGCAAACATCAGAGCCGCTCGCGGCCGAACTTGCAGGCTACATCTCGAGCGAGGTGAACCGGCTAAGCGCACTGGTCAGCCGGTTTTTGGATTTTGCGCGGCCGTTGCATGCAGAGACGACGCCTCAAGAGGTCACTGTGCTGCTGGAGCGGGCATTGAAATCCGTAGGAGACCAATGGCGAGGAGGCAAAATCGAGGTCGAGCGCGAGTACGCGAAAGAGCAATTGCCGGTGCCGCTGGATGAAAATCTTTGCGAGCAGGCCTTCATCAACCTGGTGCAAAACGCCTACGAAGCCATGGGCGATGCGGGTGGAACTCTGAACGTACAAGTCTCTCCGGCACAATTGAACGGGCGGCGCGGGGTAGAGGTGCAAATACAGGACACAGGCCCCGGTATTCCGGCAGAGCTGTGTGAGCAGGTTTTCAATCCTTTTGTCACCACGAAGAAGACAGGCGTAGGATTGGGGCTATCCATTGTTTCCAAAATTATGGACGAACACCACGGCTCCATTCGTGTAGCCAGCAATACGAACCGTGGGGCGTGTTTTGTGCTGTTTTTCCCGGCAGAGGAAGCGATGGCATCATCGCTAACCGCGTGAGCAGAAGTGTAGGCTTTTTATTTCACCGCGGAGGCGCTGAGACGCGGAGAAAAACACAAGATTTCACCACGGAGGCACGGAGACACTGAAGTGGCGACAAAGATTTAGCCTTTTCTTCTTTGCGGTTGTCTTTTACTGGCAACTGAGAACTGCTTCTTTGTAACCTGAAACTCGAAACTTGCAATGCCGACCATCCTTATTATCGAAGACGAAGCCAAGATGCGCCGCCTGCTCGAGCTTGACCTGGGAGAGGACGGATTCACCACACTTTCTGCCGCTGACGCAGAGAGCGGCTTGAAACTTTTGCGCGAGCAGCCGGTGGACATCATCGTGACCGATCTGAAGCTTCCCGGAATGGGAGGACTGGAATTCCTGCAGGCTGCCAAGCGGCTCGATGCCGCACGCCCCGTAGTGGTCATGACTGCCTTCGGCAGCATTGAAACTGCGGTCGAAGCCATGAAGGCGGGGGCGAGCGATTATGTGCTGAAGCCATTTTCGCTGGCAGAGATGCGGATCGTGCTCCACAAAGAGCTGGCCGTCGGCAAGCTGCGGGAAGAGAACCGCTCGCTGCGCGAGGCGCTAGGGCAGCGATACGCACATCCTAACGTCGTGGCCCGCAGTGCCAAGATGCAGGAGGTACTGGCCATGGTGGAGCGCGTAGCGCAGACAAACTCCACTGTGCTGCTGGGCGGAGAAAGTGGCGTGGGCAAAGACCTGATCGCGCGGGCGATTCATGAAAAATCGCGGCGGGCATCGGGGCCGTTTATCAAGATCAACAGCACGGCTATTCCGGAAAGTCTCCTGGAGAGTGAATTGTTCGGTTACGAGAAGGGCGCATTCACAGGTGCGACCAGCAGCAAGCCCGGCAAGTTCGAACTCGCGGACAAGGGAACACTCTTCCTCGACGAAATCGGCGATGTGCCTCCGGCCACGCAGGTAAAATTGCTGCGCGTGCTGCAGGAGCGTGAGTTCGAGCGGCTGGGAGGCACGCGTACGCTGAAGGTAGATGTAAGGCTGATCGCCGCCACCAATCGCGACCTGCGGGCTGCATTGGAGCAGGGAACGTTTCGCGAAGACCTTTATTACCGCCTGAACGTTGTGCCCGTTGACATTGCGCCGCTGCGCGAGAGAAGGGAAGATATCCCTGAGCTGGTGCAGCTTTTTATTGCGCGCTTTTCCGCCGAGTCGGGAAAAGCAATCACCAGCATCAAGCCGGAGGCCATGCAGATGCTGGTGAACTACTACTGGCCGGGGAATGTGCGCGAGCTGCAGAACATTGTGGAGCGCGCGGCTGCACTAGCGCCCGGTCCCGTGCTCGAAACCGGCGACATTCACCTGGATGCACCACGCTCCAAATCAACTAACTCTGGCAACAACTTTTTGCCAGAGGGGATGACGCTGGAGCAGTGGGAAGACGAGATGATCCGCGAAGCCCTGCGCCGCGCCAATGGAAACAAGAGCCAGGCGGCGCGTCTGCTGGGCCTCTCCCGCAATGCGCTACGCTACCGGCTGACTAAGATTGGCATCGCCGATGAGCCAGAGGCGGAATAAGAGTAAAGAAGGGTCGTGCCTGCCGGCACAACCCCGTGATGATTCACAATTGCCCAGGATGGAAACTTTGCTTACAGACCTGGACGACAGGGTGTTGATTGCGTATTGGGAAGATCGGAGCGCTGGTTGCCGTTCTGGTCATAGTTGCTGAAGACGCAGCTCGAAAAGGACCCATTGAAGCTGAAACCATAGCCGCTATCAATCTGGTTGTATTGGTAGACATTCCCGAGGTTGCCGAAGCTGTCCGACAGCTGGCTTGTCGCGAACGCGTGGCCCGACTCGCCGCCATCATTCACGAAATCGGTCCGGGCTACCACAGTGTTGGTTACGTTGCCGCGGAACAGGATGCCGTTGATCGGAGTCCCGCCGCCTTCGATGATGTTGTAAAGGAACGTGAAACCGTCGAACCGCGTGTCACCGCCGATCACGATCCCGTTTTGCTGCGGATTATCGATCCAGTTGAACTGAATATTCACCGCATCGTTGAACTCGCTGTCGATATTGAAGCCGTACCGGTTGTTGAAGGCGACGTTGTCGTGAATATAGACGAACTTGTTCGGGGCGCCTCCAGTTCCAACGACTAACGGCATCTCCCAGCCTCCGTAGGCGATATCGTAGCCATTGACGACGTTATACTGCATCGCCCCGGTCGCGTAGACCATGGTGATGGCCGTGCAGAAGTGGCCACGCCATTGGCTCATGGTGACAAATTCAATCGTATTATCTTGCGAAGGAGGGTCCGGGGGATTCGCATGGTTGGGCGTGTTGTTATAAGCCACCGAGGCAATCGAAACCGGGAAGGCTTCTCCAAACGGATCTTCGCTGGCCGCATTGATGACGTTGACGTGATGGATATAGTGCTGCCCAATGTTATCGCGCAGGTGAATAGCGTCCAGCCTGAGGGACTGTGAACCTGCCTGCGGTTTCAGGTTGGGGAAGTTGTCGTCAATTGTCATGTCGGAGATTTCGTCTCCCGGATTGGTGTCTGAGCTGGTGGCAAAAACCACATTGCTGCCCGTCGGGACCCATGGTGACGCGGGTTCGCCTCCCGGCGGTGGAACATAAAACGATGCCAGTTGCACGGTAGTCTGATTCATCCCAGCTCCGTGGATGTGCCAATGTGGTCCCAGGGCGAAACCCCTGTTCTGAATCGTCTCACTGCTGTGTGGAATGTTAATGACCCAGTTATAGCTTCCATCTGTCTGGTAAGTACCGGGCCCCAGACAAACAATCAGGTGGTCCGTGGCCGGTATCCCGCCGGCTGGATCATGTGTGTACGACCTCAGGATGCTGTCAAACAAGTTTCCATTGCGCGGATCGGCGGCCGTGTTGCCTGATCCGTCCAGGTCATCCGTGCGGATGCCGATGTAAACCCGTGTGTACCCCGCAGGCGGATTGCGGTTAATGCAATCGGTGTCAACCAACAAGATGTCCTTTGGGGTGGGGCAGAGAGATCCCGGAGGGCATTCGAAGTAATTCACCTGCGTTGCCTGGCGCCCGAACTGCTTCCCTCGGCGCAGCCAATGCAACATGGGGTCAATGTAGCGCCCCATGGCTGTCCCACCGTAAGCCGTAGCGACGTCAGGATAGTTATTGATATACGCCTTGATGTCAACGTCGGCGCTGCCTTGGCGGCCTTCACGGACGAGTCCCGTGCCCAGGAAATGTTGGGCTGCTGCTATGTAGCCCGTGCTGCCGAATTGCGCGAGCAGATCGGGATTGTTGGCCAGATAGTATTTGACGTCGAATTCCAGGCTTCCCCTGCGGCCTTCGATGGGCAAACCCTGATTGATAAAGTGTTGCGCAGCCGCCGCATATCCGGTTGGACCAAAGGCCTGGGCAAGGTCTGGATTAGTCTGCAAATAAAACACCGGATCAAAGATGATGCCGCCACGCCGGCCGGCCGGCAAACCGAAGAGATTGTAGTGGTTGGTGACGGCGGACAGGTTGTTGCCATAGACGTTTTGAATATCGGGATAGATGCTCTCATAGAACACCGCGTTGAACGTAAGATCGGGGGGTGGTGGCGGTAGTGGTGGCGGCGGTGGGTCACAGCCAGTATCGCAACCCCCTCCCCCTATAGGGTCTTGCCCGTTGCCCGGTTGGGCCGTTACGAATATGAAAAAAAGAGTTAGCAAGAAAACAGCATAGAAACAACGCGAAAAAGACATAGTTACTCTCCTTGCGAACAGATCCTTATTCTTAAGAACGTTCTACCTTTAGACTCTTGCGGAACAAAGCTGGGCGGTAGATTCGTCCAATAGCTTTTAACCGGTATCCCCCAACTTCGCTGAGAACCTCGACCTCTATCCTCACAATAGATATGGCTTGGAGGGACGAATTGTTACATGCAAAAATTTTTGCCTCTGAAGGAATGACGCTGGGAGCAGTGGGAAGACGAGATGATCCGCGAGCCTTGCGCCGAGCAAATGGAAATAAGAGCCAAGCGGCGCGCCTACCGGGTCTCTCGCGCAACACGCTGCGCTACCGGCTGACTAAGATCGGCATCGCCGACGAGCCGGGGGCGGAATAAGGGAAAGCGCGGTTGACATCTGGCTTTGTGACATCCACCGGCAAGTTCGGCAACATGGAGGCGGGAGAATTTCTTTGCCAACCCGAAGAAAGCTTCATGGGACTTAAAAAAGTTGCTCTACCGTAGCGAACACGGCATAGTTGCCACCGCTGGTAAAGCTATTAAGAAGACCAACCAGCAAGCCAATCGGTATATCTGCGACACTCTGTACAACAAATGTGACTGAAGAATAATGGCCTGCGGCATTGCAGGGCAAAATTGGGATGTTGCCGATGCCGCTTGATGACCCTATAGTAATGAACTGGTCAGTGCCGCTAAGATCCCTCCAGTTTAAAGTGCTTGTTAGTGTGGCTGTCATATCCGCCGTGGTGCACAGTTCATATACAGAAACCCGGAATAAACCAGGCGCACTGGGAGTAAACAAGGCAAGGTTTTGATTCGTCTTTAATCCCGTAAGGTTAAAAGCAGCCACGATACCAGGTACGCCGTTCCCCGCTGTGGCCACACCGTTGTAACTGGTGATCTTATTGTTAATGCTGACGCTGCCATCGGTATCAATCCCCATTCTTTGAATATTGCCAGTGAAGAACCCGATAGGATGAGGAGTGAATGTGCCGAAGACACCGCCCGGCGTTCCTAAGGGTCCGGTGCCCAGCCCGTCGGCGTACATTTGCGAGACCACGGCCCCATTGTTGGCGGAGGCAGAAAAAACGGAAAAAGAATTGTTAGCAGTTGAAGTATTGCTTGTGTTGATCTGGATCCCGGCGGTGGTTGCGTCGGAATCAACTGCCTGCAGCTTGAAAGCCGGAGTAGGAGTGCCTATACCTACGTCGCCGGAAGCGGTGACATTGCCGGAGGCGGTGATATTTCCGTTGATGCTTTGATTGCCTGTAAAACTGTTCGACCCCAGGACCGCCGCCGTGCCGGCGATTTTTGCCGGGTTCAAGCTTCCATCCGCAATATTTGTATTGCTCACGCTGTTGGCTGCCAACATCGGGTTGGTCACTCCACCGGGCGCGATGTTAAGAAATACATTTCCGCTTGTGCCGCCTCCGGTGAGACTGGGTCCGGTCGCGATGCCGGTAATGGTGCCGGCCCCAGGGAATGTTTGCCCATTGGCAAACGTGATTGTGCCCGCCATGGCGCCGCCGTTCAGGCGCAAGTAACGGTTATCGGTGAAAGCAGTATCGAGGCCAATGGTGCCTGTGGTGGTAATCGTGCCGCCAGTCAAGCCGGCTCCTGCGCTGATGCTGCTTACGGTGCCGTTACCGCCGGGAAAAGTCTGGCCGCTGGCAAAGGTGACGATCCCGGAGCTGTTAATGCTGAGTGCGCCGATGGCAATGAAGCCGTTGCCCTCGCTGATAAGTGAATTGGTCAGTGTGAAGTTGGAGGCGATCTTCGGCAGATGAGCTGGCGTGGCGCTGCTGCGAAACAGGATTTGATAGAGCACCGGTCCATCCAGGGCTTTGCTGTTGGGCGAGGTACGCTGCCACACCAGCTCCGGCTGAGGCCGCAGACCGGCCAGGAGCACGGGCTTCGACGAATCTGCTGCCAGAGTTTTGGCGTGCGCGCCAATTGGGTGCTGGGTTTGGTCTGCGCTCCAGGCGTAGGGCGCAAGGCAAGTTGCGATCAGTACTGCCAAAGCCCTCTTCTTCAATAGGTTCATAAGATTCTCCTGCTTCTTTGTTGTGCGTGGCCAGTCCGCCGGTGGTCTCCGAACATTTGCACAAACGGCGCTTTCTCCGCGGCGTTATTCACCGGTGCAAGTGAAGCTGATAGAGTCGTTCCCGACACCATTCAAAGTGAAGGTATTGCCCGGACCTGGATATGCGGGATAGATTATGGTTACCGCATTGGCCGGCGTGGTGACATCACGGGCGATGCAGTTGTAAGTGGCCGAATTGTTGAAGCCGGCGCCGCCCGTCAGATTTACAACCTTAGTACCTGCACTTAGGATTGTTATCTGGTTTACGATATGCCCGCCGACGAGGGAGCCGGTGGGGTTCAAAATGGGAACGGAGTAATTCTCGGGGCCAAATAGCATCACTTGATATGTACCTGGGGATGCGTTGCTGGCAGAAAGGACCCGGCCTATGACAGTGCCTGCCGGGCGTGTGCTGCCTGCGTCGTGACATTGTCCTCCACTCAGCGCGACATAGTCGCCGCTGGTTATGCCGTTATTGAAAACACATTGAGCCTGTCCGATTTGGGCGATGGTCGCGTTTCCCGAGGTCCCTGCTCCGGCAATGACGATGCCGATGTACCCGGCGAACGAAAGATTGGAACTCGCGGCCATTGCCGGGTTTCCCAATACACCTGCAGGCTGGTTGAGCACAGTACCGTAAACCGGATGGTTGGGGACTGAAATCGTAATGGCTCCCGCCGGCACATCCACATTGCCGGCGTTATCCACGCTAAAGACTGGGTTGTTCACGCCGCCAATCACCAGGTTCCCGCTGTTATCCAGCGCGAGCCCCGAATCTACCAGGGTATAGTTAGGGCCGATTTTGGGGATCGAACCGATGTGCGCGCTGGAGCGGAACAGGATCTGATAGAGCACCGGCCCATCCAGCGCTGCGCGATCGGGCGAGGTACGTTGCCACACCAGGCCCGGCCGCAGGCCAGCCAGGAGCACAGGCTTCGACGAATCTGCTGTGATAATTTTGGCGTGCGCGCCGGCTGGGTGCTGAGTTTGGTCTGCGGTCCAGGCGCAGGGCGCAAGGCAAGTTGCGATCAGCGCCGCCAAAGCCCTCTTCTTCAATAGCTTCATAAGATTCTCCTGCTTCTTTGTTGTTCACTGCATGCGATACTCCGCTGCGAAATTGATATTCCCGGGGAACGGAGCACAGAAGCCGCCGCCCGCTCTGAACTGGAGCTCGGTGCCGGCCACAAAGGAGCTACTAATCGGGCCGGAGTCGAAGTGGTATTGGAGACCACCCGTATGGGACATGACATTGACGGCCAACTGCCCTTTATTGCTATCGCGAATTGAGAAAGTGACGGGCGATGTGCAGTTGAGCGGAACCCCCATGGTTCCACTGAAATGCGTGATCACGATGTCGTTGTCAGGGATAAAAAGGCTGATCTCGATATCAGGACCGGGTGTAAATGCGGTGAAAAGCATGCGCGGGTTGCTGGACATGGGCGCATCACCGCCCACAGACAAGCCATTGTTCGCGTTGAGCTGTTGCGTGAAGGTATTAACCGCTGCAAGCTGGGCGAAGGCTGCAGACCCCAGGTTATTCAATGCCGCCGCATTCACGCCACTAAGACCATTGCCGTTGCCCGAGAAAAAATTGGCGGAAAGAGTGCCGTTAACAGTGGCATCGCCGCCGATGTACGCTCCGCCCACGATGAGCGCCCCGCCACTGACCAGCACCCCGCCGCCGATGGTTACCGTGCCGCCGCTTTCCGAGAGCAACGAATTCGTAAGCGTGTAGTTGGTATCAATCTTGGGAATGAAACCGGGTTTGGCGTTGCTACGAAACAGAATCTGATAGAGCACCGGCCCATCCAGCGCTGCGCGATTGGGCGAGGTACGCTTCCACACCAGCTCCGGCCGCAGGCCAGCCTGGAGCGTCGGTTCGGGCTGGCTGGCACGATCCTTGGCTAAGCTTAAAAATTGCGCCGGCGCTTTAGCAGCGACCAAGGTTTGCGCTTGCGTCAGCCGGCAATGGCAAATCAGGACTGCTACCAAAACAAAACCGAAAACTCTGATACGAAAGCAAAGCATTGCGAACTCTCCAAATGTAAGTTTCCCCATAACTCAACTTCTTTCTGGCTGCCTGCCGGGCCCCTGGGCAGCAGTAACTTCAATCCAGCGGCTAAGGGAAAGGCGGCGTGTCGAACACACTAATCCTGGAGGCGAATAGCAAATTGCCGGTCACAAGCAGGTTACCGTTCAAATCCAGGGCGACGCCGGAAGAAGTACCGACTCCATGCTCGTTGAGCAGGTTGACGTGGAAATCCTGCTGACCAAAGACGAGGGTGGCCGGCTCGCCGTTCCCGTTCGGCGCGTGGAACCCCAGAACACGACGGTTGAGCTGGTCGGCCACATAGAGGTTATGTTTGGAGTCCACGGCGATATCTAAGGGCCAGTACAATGAACTGGCGCTGGGCGGTACAAGAGGCTGGGAAACGCCGAAGTTCGGTTGACCGATCACATAGTCGGCTTTTAAAGAGACGTTGGGGCTTGAGATATGCAGGACGCGACTGTTGTTGGTATCGGCGATATAGATAGAGCCACTGTCCTGAACGATTCCCGTGGGGCCGTTCAGGCCTGATGAATTCGGTGTGATGGCGCCAAAGTCCACCAGTTTGCTATTGAAATCGCTCTGACCTATCACTTGGGAAGGAAATGCCGGTTCCTGGTCAAATCCCTGATAAATCAGCACGCGATTATTGTTTGTGTCGGAAACATAAAGCTTGGGCTCAAAATTATCGTAGGCAACGCCATATGGCTGGTCCAAGCCGGTTGCGTTCACCGCTCCCTGTTGTCCGTTCCCGTTGGCAGCGTTGCTGGTAAAGTCTGGCTGGCCGACGACGAAGCTGGCCGCCATGCCTTGGGCGGCCAGCGGAGCATTGAATCGCAGCACGCGATTGTTGCCGTGGTCCACCACCCATACGTTGCCGGAAGGTTCCACGGCAATGGTCGTGGGTCTGTTGAGACCCTTGGCGCTTACGCCTCCCTCCCAGTTCACGGTCCCGTGGGTAAAGTCCGGTTGCCCAAGCACCACGTCAGCGTCGTTGCCGTTGATGAACTGCTGGGTGCTTGGCCAGCTTAATACGCGGTTCGCGTCCTGATCGGCGATAAAGAGCCGCCCGCTGTTTGCGTCTACCGCCACCCCGCGGGCAAAACATGGACGGGCAATGATCTGGTTTACGCATGGAACGTCGAAAACAGCGTCCGCAATGTTGTCAAAGGGAACATGATAGTAAAGATATTTCAGCACGCGGTGGTTTGCGCTATCGGCAACCACAAGGTCTACCGGGTCCGCCACGACACCTGTAGGACCGGAGAGACTCTTCTCGCTCAACCCGCCGTTGTTCGCTTGCTCTTGCTGGAAATCGGGCTGGCCGATGACCAGGTTCGCTGCCATTCCGTTGCGAAGGGGACGAACGAACCGCGTTACGCGATTTCCGAAGATTTCCGTAATGTACACGTTGCCGCCAGCGTCCAGCGCGATGTCCCAGGGATGATTGAGGGTGTCAGCGGCAGGCGCAATCCTGCCCTGGTTGGATTTGTTGAACACAAAATCCGTTTGACCGATGACCAGGTTTGCCGCCATGTGCTGGGTAATCGGGGCGGGGTACCCGAGCACACGATGGTTCTGAAAATCAACCACGTACAGGTCACCGCCCTCGGAAACTGCCAGACCTTGCGGCGCGAAGAGGCCGGTAGCGCTGGGTGAAGGGTTGCCCTCGTTGGGCTGGATGCTGGTTAGATCGTTTTGGCCGAGCACCAGGTCTCGTTGCGGGCAACACTGGTCGGGTGGGGGGAGCGTGTATCCCACGACTCGATGGTTGCCCGCGTCAGCAATGTAGAGACGGTAACAAGGCCCACCTACAGGTGGGAACCCTGCCACACCAGCGGGCGAATTCAAACCATTTTCCGGTCCACCCTGGTTCGCATCTCCAGTCTTAGAGTTGCCTTGACCGTAGACCCGGTTAGCCGCCATGCCGTTCGCGTAGGGAAAGTCGTACTCCAAAACGCGATTGTTGCCGGTGTCGCTGATGAATAAACTTCCGCCGCATGACGCTATGTGCGACGGCTGTGAGAGAGTGGTTGCGTCGGGCGCGTTCATGCCCCGGTTGGGGCTGTTTCCCGTAAAGTCTGCCTGCCCGATGACTAGATCGGCTTCCTGTCCATTCACAAACTGCTGTACATCAGGCCAGCTCAAGACGCGATTGTTGCTGCTGTCCACAACGAACAGACGCTTGCCATTCGTGGCAAATCCGCCAGGTAAGCCAAGTCCCGTTGCGTTCGGCATGCCCGTGGGCCAATTGGCCTGATTGTGCATAGTGAGGTCGGGCTGTCCCAGTACAAAGCTTGCCTGTCCGACACGAAGTCCGCAGCCTGCCAGGCAAACAACTAGCGCGAGCACAGCGGGTAACGCCGCGTGCGTTGCGGCCGGCGAACGGAAGTAGCGGTCTGAGATTTTCATTGCATCTCCCTGGCGCAGTTTTGATTTAAGAAAACGCTGCGCTCTAACTAAAAGTTCTTTCACTGCAGGTGCCGCGGCCACCTGCTGCCCTTTTCCCAAGTTTCGAAACTTGAGCGCAGTGTGCGGCCAGCGCCGATGAATGGTCAATGGAGCCCGGCGAATCTTTCGCCTATGGTTGGCCTACGGCCTATGTCATTGAAAAAGAAGAGATGTAAGTCCAGATGATTGAAGTTTTGTGCGGAGCTCTTCGTGCTAAGATTTCGTTGCGTTTCTTACTCGAATTCCACTATTGCATTGTGTCTTCGCAAGCCCAACCTTCGTTTCGGGGGACTTTGCGCTTTGGCGCTTACGAAGCCGATCCCCGCTCCGGGGAGTTGCGCAAACATGGATTGGGCATCGCCCTCGAGGAAAAACCCTTTCAGGCGCTCGTCATTCTGCTGCAGCATGCTAACCAGGTGGTGACTCGCGAGGAACTGCGCACCCAGCTTTGGCCCGCGGATATCTTTATTGATTTCGATAACAGCCTGAACACGGTCATCGCCAAGGCGCGTCGCGCTCTCAATGACAGCGCTGAAAGGCCCCGCTTCATCGAAACCGTGGGTCGGCGGGGCTACCGCTTCATGGCGCCGGTCGAAGCAAGCGCACCTGATGACAACCAGCGCGCTTACCCGGCTGTTCCTGCTGCTCAAAGTTCTCATTCAGTAATCGTTTTGGATTCGCCGGCGGTGGCCTCTGAGCGTCCGCGCGGGCAAGGTCTCGCCTCAAGTGGAGGAGCAAAGCAGCAGACTCAAAGAGCCGGCCTTCGCTACCCATTCGTTATTGCAGGTGGGGTGCTGGTTGCGATCGCGGTGCTGCTGATCAGTCTGAATGTTGGTGGATTGCGAGCTCGGTTTCTGGGCCGGTCCCCAAGTGCGCCGGAGCCCGTGCGATCGTACCAACAGCTAACCAACTTCATCGATTCTGCTGTGGTGCCCTCACTTTCGCCAGATGGCCGCATGCTGACGTTTATCAGAGGTACAGGCGGTTTCGGCGATTCCGTCAGGCAAGGTCAGGTATTCGTCAAAATGCTGCCAGATGGCGAGCCGGTCCAACTGACCCATGATGATCTGGGGAAGGAGACGCCCGCGTTTTCTCCGGATGGTTCCCGCATCGTCTATACCGCCATCGGCAAAGGCTTCACCTGGGACACGTGGGAGGTTCCTGTCCTCGGCGGAAAGCCACGCCTCATGTTGCCGAATGCTTCCGGACTGAACTGGATCGGCAACAACGAACTGCTGTTTTCCGAGATCAAGCAGGGCGTCCAGATGGGCGTCGTCGCGGCGACCGAGAGCCGTAGTAACGAGCGCAGTATCTATCTCCCGCCTGGCCAGGGCATGGCACACCGCTCCGCACTCTCCCCCGATCGGAAGTGGGTGCTGGTTGTAGAA